>OLXB01000054.1_pt1 | contig 97371 bp, 110 predicted proteins | sample 1673681 | NCBI WGS metagenome assembly OLXB01 (sample SAMEA103958121, study PRJEB25191) | human gut metagenome
ATTGACCGCCCCGACTTGTTGTCGCTTCGGGGGTGTCCCCCCGATGCGCGCGTCAGATCTGCTCCTCGACGTCCTTGTCGTCGTGGTATGCGATGAGCGCGTTGTAGATCTTTTCGATGAGCTTCATGTCCGCGTTGGTCATGTATGCCAGAAACAGCAGACCAAAGAGTGCGGCGAGCACGATGAGCACGATCCAATACCAGGCCATATTCGTTCCTCCTTACCAGCTGAGTGTGTCTTCGTAATCCAACAGAGTGGGGTCAAGCGGCTTCTCGTTGAGCACCGTGACCATATACTGGCTGAATGCCTCGCGCATCTCGCGGCGCGAGACCGTGCGCGGATCCATGACGTCGTGCGGGATCCAGATGAGGTGGATGCCGCGCTCGCGCGCCTGATCCTCAAACAGGCCGTGCAGACCGCCGACGTTCTTGCACGATACGTGGTCGTACATGATGACGATGTTCGTGTGGAACTTCTCGCACATCTTCCAGCACTCGTCGAGCAGGTTGACATAGCCGCCGTTGGTGTGCGAGCGCATCATCATCTTCTCATAGCAGCGCACGAGATCGGCCAGCGCCTGCTCCTTGTCGCCGATGGTGATGGGCTGGTAGCTGAGCATGGCCTCCATGTCGTTGACGCAGGTGACACCCCAGCAGTGCTGCGTCCAGTAGGTAAAGTTGGTGTAATAGTGCGCGGGGCATGCCCAGACGAGGCAGCGGTATTTCGGCTGGGGCGCGTTGGCCGCCTTGTCCTGCTCGTAGCCCTTGAGCATCATCTTCGTGACGCGGCGGTCCGTCTTGAGCATGAACTTGTCCATGCAGGCTGCTGCCATGAACTCATATTCGCGCTGCAGTGCCAGCGCCGCACCGCAGACCTGTGGGTGCTCGGTGCAGTTGACGTCCCACTTCTCGATCATACAGCGCGAGCTCTCGTTGTACATTTCGGCGTTTTTCCAGAAGGCGTCCCAGTCCCATTTGACGCCGAACTGCTGCTCGAGAAATTCGATGCCCTTTTTCAGGTTCTTGACCGCATAGGTCTGTACTTCCGGTTCGTTGACACGCTGCGGCGGCGTGATCTGGAATGAGGGAAGCTCCTTGAAGTGCCGCGTGAGGATGTTTGTCTGCGAGATCGCGCCGTCGCACGGCATCGTGCCGGTGAAGTAGCACTTGCCGACGCGCGGATAGTCGTCCACCACGGCGCAGCCGCTCTCGGCGGCGGGTTCGGGGCAAACGTCTGCCGGCAGACCGAGGTGCTCCATGGCGTCGATGTAGAACATGCTGGCGTTCTGGTCGACCTCCGACGGCAGACCGATGGCGAACATGGCGATGTCGATCCACTTCACGGTGGGGAACCCCATCATGATCAGGTGCGGGGTCATCTCATCGAACATGACGGTGTTCTCGCGCAGCTTCGCCGCGTGCTTGCTGTTGGGGCGCAGGTTCTTGTCGCGTAGGATGATGTCACGCACGCCGAGGACGGAGTTATGCAGCACGGAGAAAAACTGGTTGTGTGCATAGCGCAGCTCCTTGCCGCGCAGCCCCATGGTGTGGCGGTCGACCATGTGCGCTGCGGTGAGATAGGACACCATCCAGCGGTAGCGCAGCATGGCCTTGACCATCAGGATCGGGTGGCAGCCAAGCTTTGCGGCCATGAAGCCGTAGAGATACAGCCAGCGGAAGAAATCATAAAAGGTGTCTCGGAAGCCGCGCCATTCGCGGGCGCGGAAGGCGCGGTGCTCGGCGGAATAGAAGCGGCCGAGGCCCTTGCCGGTTTTGGGGTTGTAGGCCATGTCAGTTGTCCTCCTTTTGCGCTGAGCGCAGCTGCTTCATTTCCAGACTTTCCACAAAGGCCTGCACGCGCGTGCGCAGCTGGCCGCTCTGCCCTGCGATGTAGGGGCGGTCGATGGAGAGGATGTGGATGCCGTAATCACGTGGCATGACCTGGTTTGCGATCACGCGCTCATACGACCAGTAGGTGCAGAACTTCATCTGCTCGTAGATCGCGCCGTCGGCCTTGAAATCATGCACAAGCTGGGCGACGTGGTCGTTGCGGTACTGGACGCGGTGCAGCGCGCTCTGGCGCGGGCACTCGGTGTGCTGCAGGTACCAGCGGCACACCTGCGTGAGTGCATCCTCGCCGTCGGTGAGCACGATCTCCTGACGGCCGGGGAAGCTGCCGTAGCAGTAGCGGTCGGCGACCACCAGCGCGCCGCAGCTCTCGATGAGCCGGATCAGGTCCGGGTCGTCGATCTCGGAGCCGACGACGGCGACGCGCACACGGTAGTTTTTCTGCGCATCGACCTCGCGCGCCTTTACCTCGGCGAGCGTCTCGCGCAGCAGAGGCAGGATCAGCCGCTTCGGGCAGACGTAGCTCACGAGCACCAGCACGGCATATTCATAGCCCGTGATGGGCGGGTTGTCCAGCTTGCGCGTCTCGCCGATCTCGGTGAGGATGCGGCAGACCTCGTTGTGCTCGCTGACCGCGGCGCGGATGGCGGCGTCCGAGGTGTCGACGCCGTAGTTTTCGCGCATGGGCTTGAGGATCTTGCGCGAGACCTGCTCACAGATGTGCTCGACGCAGTCCTCATCGTCGGAATACGGGATGTCGAGGTTGCAGTAGAAGAATTTGTCCTTGTCCGCACCCTGCGCGTGCATGATCTCCATGTTCTCGATGGCGCGGTTGTTGGCCTCGCACACGTCGACGCCCGCCATGGCGTGCAGGAAGCCGTAGTTGCCCTCGAGCGCGCGCTCGAGGATCGCGCGGGAAAACTCGCAGCTGTTGTTGGCCATGTAGTAGGTGGCCAGCTCCATGGACGTGGTGTGCGGCGCGCGCAGACGCACCGAGAAGCAGCTGCCCAGATTCAGCAGCACCTCCGGCGCGTGAAAGCAGGTATAGCCGATCGCCAGATCTCCTTCTGCCTCGGCCTGGCGGACAAGTTCGTTGTGCGCGTCGTCCAGCAGGCGCTCAAAGTACATCAAATGCTTCAGTTCCTTCATTGCGGCCCTTCTTTCTTTGGATTTCTATCTTCCTTCTCCGCTTATGTCAGCATCGCTGACATAAGCGGGTATACACAAATCCCGATCGCTCGGGATCTGCTGTGTATGTGGTTATTTGCCACTGAGTGCGCGCACGAACATCTGGCTCAGGTGGCGCATCCGGCTGTCGTAATCAAGCGCGCTCGCGCTCGGCGAGCCGCCGATAGACAGGCGCTGCATGATGCCGAGGATCGCATCGTAGGAGTTGTAGTAGATCTCCCGCACGTCGACCTCCGGGCTGATCGAGCCGTCGGCAAGTCCCTTGCGGATCGCCTTGGCCATCGGGCCGCCGGAGGTCTCAAACGGCTCGGGCGGCTGGTTTTTGATCTCGTGGAGTCTGCCCGCGGCATGCAGCGTCAACTCCGCGTCGAGCGTGAAGCGCATGCCGTTCGGGTCGAGGCGGTAGAGCTGGGAATAGCAGACGAGGACGTTTTCCGCGTCCTGCAGGCCGGTCGTGCTGCCGTCGGATGCCGTGTGGGACATCCGGTCGATGCGCTCGAGGATGCGCTTCCAGTAGAGCAGGGACGCGGCCAGGACCAGATCGGCCTTGGTCTCAAAGTAGCGAAAGGCCGACCGCTCGGTGAGCCCGGAGCGCAGCGCGATATCTGCGACCTTGGTCTTTTCGATCCCGTTGGCCAGAAAACAGTCCAGCGCGACCTCCGTGACCAGCCGGATATTCTTTTCTCTCTGCTCCTCGTGCGGCAAGTGCGTTCGCCTCCTCTGCTCCTGTCAGTTACACTGACAGGAGCAGTGTACCGCGAAAAGCAGGGAATGTCAAGCCCTTAACAGAACGCACAGAAAATAAAAAATTACCGTTGTTGATATGGTATCAACAACGGTAATGAATTTGGTTGCGGAGACAGGATTTGAACCTGCGACCTCCGGGTTATGAGCCCGACGAGCTACCGAACTGCTCCACTCCGCGATATGAACTTGACCCTCAAGGCTCATATACTATAACATATGAGCCTTGGGTTGTCAAGTGTTATTTTATCGCTCCGAAGAGGAAGATTCTTCCTCTTCTGCGGCGTCCAGTGTCTTGGCGGCCTCGGCGCGGCCATTTTGCAGCTTGAGCTCGGCGAGAATGTCCGCCAGCAGCTCGTCCGTGGTCGGCTTGGCCGGGGTTTCCGGTTCGGGCTCCTTTTCTTTCTTGCGGTTGAAGCGGTTGATGATCTTCACCATCCAGAACACGACGAGCGAAATACACAGGAAGTTGATGATGGACATGATCAGGTCGCCGATCGGGAACACGCCGATGTTCAGGCCGGAGAAGTCCAGCCCGCCGATGATGAGCGAGATGAGCGGATTGATGATATCGTTGACGAGCGCGGTGACGATGGCCGTGAACGCGCCGCCGACAACGACGCCGACGGCCAGGTCAATGACGTTGCCGCGCGAGATGAATACTTTGAATTCATCGAGCCAACCGGGCTTTTTCATGATGCTGCCTCCCCTGTTTTCTTTGTCGTTTCAGTGCTTGGGTACGAGGACTTCCGTGCCGCCCATGTACGAGCGCAGCACCTCGGGAATGACGACGCTGCCGTCGGGCTGCAGGTTGTTCTCGAGGAACGCGATGAGCATACGCGGCGGGGCGACGCAGGTGTTGTTGAGCGTGTGGGCGAGATAATTCTTGCCGTCCTTGCCCTTGATGCGGATGTGCAGGCGGCGGGCCTGCGCATCGCCGAGGTTCGAGCAGGAGCAGACCTCAAAGTACTTCTGCTGGCGCGGGCTCCAGGCCTCGATGTCACAGGACTTGACCTTCAGGTCGGCAAGGTCGCCGGAGCAGCACTCGAGCTGGCGCACCGGGATATCCAGGCTGCGGAAGAGCTCGACGGAGTAGCGCCAGAGCTTCTCGTACCAGTCCATGCTCTCCTCCGGGCGGCAGACGACGATCATCTCCTGCTTTTCAAACTGGTGGATGCGGTACACGCCGCGCTCCTCGATGCCGTGCGCGCCCTTTTCCTTGCGGAAGCAGGGCGAATAGGACGTCATCGTCTGCGGCAGCTGATCCTCGGTGAGGATCTGATCGATGTAGCGGCCGATCATGGAGTGCTCGCTCGTGCCGATCAGATAGAGGTCCTCGCCCTCAATCTTGTACATCATGGCGTCCATGTCCGTCTGGCTCATGACGCCCTCGACCACGTTGCCGTGGATCATGAACGGCGGGATGCAGTAGGTAAAGCCCTTGCCGATCATGAAATCGCGCGCGTAGGCCAGCACGGCCTCGTGCAGACGGGCGATGTCGCCCATGAGATAGTAAAATCCGTTGCCGGAGACGCGGCGTGCGGCGTCGAGATCAATGCCGTCGAAGCGCTCCATGATCTCCGTGTGGTACGGGATCGGGAAATCTGGCACGACGGCCTCGCCGAAGCGCTGCACCTCCACGTTGCAGCTGTCGTCCGGGCCGAGCGGCACGCTGGGGTCGATGATCTGCGGGATGGTGAGCATGATCTTGTGGATCTTGGCCTCGAGTTCCTCCTCCTGCTTTTCAAGCTCGGCCAGACGCGCCGCCTGCGCCGTGACCTGCGCCTTGACGGCCTCGGCCTCTTCGAGCTTGGACGGGTCCTTTTTCGCCTGCCCCATGAGCATGCCGATCTTTTTCGACAGGCTGTTGCGCTCTGCGCGCAGATTCGACGCCTCGTTGATGGCGGCGCGGTTGGCCTTGTCGAGCTCAATCACTTCGTCGACGAGCGGGAGCTTGGCGTCCTGAAATTTTTTGCGGATGTTTTCCCGAACGAGATCGGGGTTTTCGCGGATCAGTCGAATGTCAATCATGGTGTCTCTGTCTCCTCATTCTATGTGTATCAGTTTCTGCGGCCGATGGCCTCGAGCGCCTGCAGCAGCGCCTCGCGGTCGTCCGCGTCGTAGTATTCCAGTTCGATGCGCCCGGTCTTTCGGCCCTGCGTCATGCGCACCTTGCGGCCGAGCACCTGCTCGAGATGCCGCGCGCATTCGCCGAGATAATCCACACCGGCGGCCTTTTTTACCGGTTTTTCCTGCGTATCCTTCAGTAATTGCGCGGCCAGCGCTTCCGCCCGGCGCACGGACAGACCCTTTTCAATCACGGTTTTTGCCGCGGCAAGCTGCATTTCCGGGTCGTTGAGCGGCAGGAGCGCACGCGCGTGCCCGGCGGACAGCGTACCGTCCTCGACGAGCTTCAGCACCGGCTCGGACAGCGCCAGCAGCCGCGTCGCGTTTGCGACTGCGGGGCGCGATTTGCCCACGCTCTGCGCCACATCGTCCTGCGTCATGCCGTAGACATCCTGCAGGGCGCGGTAGCCCTTCGCCTCTTCAATGGGATTCAGATCCTCACGCTGGAGGTTTTCGACCAGCGCCATCTCCATGGCGCGCTGCTCGTCCGCTGTCAGGATGCGCACCGGCACTTCCTTGAGCCCGGCCATGCGGCTGGCGCGCCAGCGGCGCTCGCCCGCGATGATCTGATAAAATCCGCCATCGAGCGGCCGGACCGTGATCGGCTGGATGAGCCCATACGTCCGGATGGATTCTGCGAGCATTTCCAATGCCTCCGGGTCAAAGTGCTTGCGCGGCTGGTCGGCGCGCGGCTCGATCTTCTCGATCGGCAGCCGGTCGGGCGCGGTCTCCTCGCGCTCCGGCTGCGGGGCCGGATATTCCTCCCCGAAGAGCGCGCCGAGGCCCATGCCGAGACCCTTCTTTCCGTCTTTACCCATGTTCCACCTCCGCTGCGGCCGCCGCGGCCGCGGCCTCCGCCGCTTTTGCCGCCTTTTCCTCGCGCTTGATGAGCTCACCCGCCAGATGCAGGTACGCCCGCGCACCCTTCGACTCTTTGTCGTAGGCGATGGCGGGTTTGCGGTGGCTCGGCGCCTCGGACAGGCGCACGTTGCGCGGGATCATGGTCTTGTAGACCTTTTTGCCGAAGAATTTGCGCACCTCGTTCACGACCTGATCGGACAGCTTCGTGCGGCCGTCGTACATGGTCATGACGATGCCCTGCACCGTCAGTTCCGGATTCAGGCGCTTGTTGCACATTTTGATGCTGCGCATGAGGTCGGCAATGCCCTCGAGCGCGTAATATTCGCACTGCACCGGGATAAGCACGCTGTCGGCCGCGACGAGCGCGTTGATCGTCAGCAGCTCGAGCGACGGCGGACAGTCGATGAGGATGAAGTCGTAATCGTTCTGCACCGCGGCGAGCGCAGTTTTCATGATGTATTCCCGCTGCTCGGAGCTCACGAGCTCCACGGAGCAGCCGGAGAGATTCATATTTGCCGGCAGCACGTCGCCGTATTTCGTGCTGCGGATGCAGTCGACGGCGGCTGCGCCGTTCATCAGCATGTCGTAGCAGTTGGGCGTCGCGGTTTTGTCCACGCCCATGCCGGAGGTGCTGTTGCCCTGTGGGTCGCAGTCGACGAGGAGCACGCGCCGCCCGCGCTTTTTGAGCGCGCAGGTTAGATTCACGCACGTGGTCGTCTTGCCGACTCCGCCTTTCTGGTTGGCGACGGCAATGATTTTGCCCATGGTTTGCCTCCTGAATCGTGTTTGCAGCTATTATAACAGCGTGCGGCCGCGTTTTCAACCGCTTGGAGGCGCTGCGGCAAATTTTTGTGATGTTTCACGTGAAACAATGCGAAATCCGGCGGGCGTGTTTCACGTGAAACATTGCCTCAGGACAGGAACATATCCACGTCGCCGATGGTCAGCCCGTCGTGCAGCGCGAGATTGATGCCGTAGCCGATGAGCTTGGCCGCATCACGCACTACGGTGTCGATATCGCGCGGTGTGACGAACATCTGCTCTGCGCGGGGGTCGTCCGAAAAGCCGCCGGCGTCAATGACGGTCGGCAGGCCGATGGCCGCGACCGGAATGCCGAGCGTGTCGCGGCTGAGACCGGCGCGGTCATTGCCGACGCCGCTGCCGGGCGTGATGCCGGTGTCCGTGAGCTGGACGGTGCGGCCGAGGCGGCCGAGCTCCGCGCAGGCGAGTGCGTCTACGGCGATGATGGCGTCCGGGTGCAGATGGGCCGCGAGCGCGCGGATCATATCGGCGGATTCCACGCCCGTCGTGCCGAGCACGCCGGCCGCGAGCGCGGCCACGGGGCGGAACTGTCCGAAATGCTCCGGCAGCTGCTCGCGCAGGTGGCGCGTGACCATGACGCTGTCGATCGCGTCCGGGCCGACGGCGTCGGGCGTGATCGCCCGGTTGCCGAGACCGACAACGAGCACGGAGGCGTCCGGCATCAGCGGCAGCACGCCGCGCAGCAGTTCGGCGAGCGTCTGCGCCGCGTTTTCAAACGCATCGTCCTCGCGCCGCAGCAGCGGGTCGAGCGCGAGGGTGTAGTAGTCGCCGACTGGTTTACATAACGCATTTTCGCCGGCGGCGTCGAGCACGTGCACCTCGGTCACGGAAAAGCCGCGGCGGTTCGTCTCCTCGGCGCGCACGCCGGGCAGCTCCGTGACGGCGGCTGCGCTGCGGTGGATGGCTTCGGCCTCGACGGCGAGGTCGGTGCGGGGAAAATTCGGCATAACAGACTCCTTTCTGACGCCACATCTTGTGGCTCACTGGAAGCGTTGCCACAAATGGATACATTTATAATGAAAATCAAAAAAAGTGCTTGCAATTTGAAGGGTTTGATGATATCATCAACACTTGCAGAACATTGCACGGTCATACCCATGACTGAATTTTATAGGAGGAGGTGGCGATTGAGAAATGCCGAACATCAAGTCCGCAATGAAGAGAGACGAAAAGTCCAAGCTGCAGAATCTGAAAAACAAGGCTGAGAAATCCGCCCTGAAGACCAACCTGAAGAAGTTTGATGCGGCTGTTGCCGAAGGCAACCGTGACGCAGCCGTCAGTACCTATAAAGTTGCTGTCCAGGCTGTTGATCGCGCGGCCGGCAAGGGCCTGATTCACAAGAACAACGCAGCGCACAAGAAGTCTGCGATGGCTCAGAAAATGAACGAGCTTGGCTGATCCACAGAATCTCGGGGGCATGGCAGTTTGCCATGCCCTTTTTGCTACCCCGACAGGAGGCTGATTATGAAAAAACGTATGATGCTGATCATCAACCCCATGGCCGGACGCAGCGGCTACAAGACCGGCTTCGGCGAGGTGATGAACATTCTCGACAGCGGCGGATACCTGACGACGGTGTACTTCACGCAGGGCCGCGGCGACGCGACCGTGTTTGCCGCGCAGCACGCGGTGGAGTATGACACCGTGGCCTGCATCGGCGGCGACGGCACGCTCAGCGAGGTCGTCTCGGGCCTGATGCAGGTGCCGAACCCGCCCCCGCTGGGCTATATCCCGATGGGCACGACGAACGATGTGGCCTCGACGCTCGGCCTGCCGAAAAACGCGACGGACGCGGCCCTGCGCATCGTGACCGGCACGCCGACGGCGTTTGATGTCGGCAGCTTCGGCGAGCAGAGCTTTTTCACCTACGTCGCGGCGTTCGGCGCGTTCACGGCCGTGAGTTATGAGACGCCGCAGAACGAAAAGCAGGCGCTCGGCCACCTGGCCTACGTGCTCGAGGCGATGGGCCGGCTCAACACCATCGACCATTACTGCGCGCACGTGGAGTACGACGGCGGCACGGTCGACGGCGACTTCATCTTCGGCGGCGTGTCGAACTCGACCTCCGTGGCCGGCATGGTGCGCCTGCGCAAGGACCTCGTGAGCCTGGGCGACGGCCTGTTCGAGACGCTGCTCATCCGCCGTCCGAAGCAGTTCGGCGACCTGAGCCGCATTATCTCGGGCGTGCTCAACCAGAACTATGACAACGAAAACGTCATCCTCGTGCAGTCCAAGACGCTGCGCTTCACGTTTGACGAACCCGTGGCCTGGACGCGCGACGGCGAGGCCGGCGGCGTGACGACGGACGTGACGCTGCGCAACAACCACGCTGCGATCCACATCATCGCATAACAGCGAATCTCTGAGCAAAACCGGCGGGAAATCCGCCGGTTTTGTGTTTGTGCGCGCAAGAAGCGGTTGAAAAACACGCGCATTGTGCGTATAATAAGGAAGTTATCTCTCAAAATCCATCGGAAACGAGGCTGATGATATGAAAAGACAGCGCATCGCCGGTATCTATGCATCCCCGGAGACCTTCGGCGGCCAGACTCTGACCGTCTGCGGCTGGGCGCGCACGATCCGCGACATGAAGAATTTCGGCTTTATCGAGCTCAACGACGGCAGCTGCTTCAAGAGCCTGCAGGTCGTGCTCGAGCGCGGCAAGCTCGAAAATTACGACGAGGTCGCCCGCCAGAACGTCGGCGCGGCGTTCATCGTGCACGGCGAGCTCGTGCTCACGCCGGACGCCAAGCAGCCGTTTGAGCTCAAGGCCGACAGCGTCACGGTCGAGGGCGTGTCCGCGCCGGACTATCCGCTGCAGAAAAAGCGCCACAGCGTGGAGTTCCTGCGCACGATCCAGCATCTGCGTCCGCGCACGAACCTCTTCAGCGCGACGTTCCGCGTCCGCAGCGTGGCCGCGCAGGCGGTGCACACGTTCTTCCAGAACCGTGGCTTCGTCTACGTCCAGACCCCGATCATCACGGGCTCTGACTGTGAGGGCGCGGGCGAGATGTTCCGCGTCACGACGCTCGACCTCGACAATCTTCCGCGCACGGCGGACGGTAAGGTCGATTTCTCCAAGGACTTCTTCGGCAAGAGCACGAACCTGACCGTGTCCGGCCAGCTCAACGCCGAGAACTTCGCGCTCGCCTTTGGCGACGTGTACACCTTCGGCCCGACGTTCCGCGCCGAGAACTCCAACACCCAGCGCCACGCCGCCGAGTTCTGGATGATCGAGCCGGAGATGGCGTTTGCCGACCTCGACGACGATCTCGAGTGCATGGAGGCGATGGTGAAGTTCATCATCAACACCGTGCTCGAAAAGTGCCCGCAGGAGATGGAATTTTTCAATTCCTTCGTGGACAAGGGCCTGCTCGAGCGCCTGCGCAACGTGGTGGACAACGATTTCGGCCGCATCACGTATACCGACGCTGTGAAGCTGCTCAAAGACTCCGGCCACAAGTTCGACTACCCCGTTGAGTGGGGCATCGACCTGCAGACGGAGCACGAGCGCTACCTGACCGAGCAGGTGTTCAACAAGCCCGTGTTCGTCACGGATTATCCGAAGGAGATCAAGGCGTTTTACATGCGCATGAACGACGACGGCAAGACTGTCGCCGCGGCGGACTGCCTTGTGCCGGGCATCGGCGAGATCATCGGCGGCAGCCAGCGCGAGGAGCGGCTCGACCTGCTCACGAAGCGCATGCAGGAGCTTGGCCTGCGCGAGGAAGACTACTGGTGGTATCTTGATCTGCGCCGCTACGGCAGCTGCCGCCACGCCGGCTTCGGTCTCGGCTTTGAGCGCATGGTCATGTACCTGACCGGCGTGAGCAACATCCGCGATGTGGAGCTGCACCCGCGCACGGTCGGCAACGCCGACTTCTGATTTCGATTTGTGCATGAAGGATGCCCCCGGAAGCGATCTGCTTCCGGGGGCATTTTGCGGCCCAAACAGGCCCCCGCGGGTGCGGGGGCCTGCTGCATATGGGGTCAGTATGCCTCGATCTCCTGAATGGTCATGTCGCGGCCGGAGAGGGGCATGAGCTTTTTCCCGCCGCAGTCTGGGCAGGAGAGGTCCTCAACGTCGGCGACGAACTCCGCCCCGCAGTCGAGACAGCGGGCGCGGCCCGCCTCCGTCTCGACGCGCAGGGGCACGCCGTCATACTCCGTGCCGTCGGTCACGGCGACCCAGCAGTCGGTGAGAAAGCGCGGGACAACGCCCGAGAGCGTCCCGACGCGGACCGTGATGCTGCGCACGCCCTCGAGCGCTTGCTCGCGGGAGATATCGCGCACCATTTTGAGCATCGCGTCGCACAGTGCCAGCTCGTGCATTACTTGCTGACCGCCTTTTTCACGATGCTGCCCGCGCGCTTGACGACGCCCTCGGCGACCTTGATCGGCATGGTCTCATACGAGCCCGCGTGCCAGTCGCGCACCTTCTTGAGGTGGATGGCATCGAACTTGCACTTTGTGGTGCACAGACCGCAGCCGATGCACAGGTAGCTGTCCACCTTCGTCGCGCCGCAGCCGAGGCAGCGGGCGCACTCCCTGCGCACCTGCTCTTCCGTGAACGTAACGCGCGCGTCGGAGAAGGTCTTGGCCTTGGCGGCGTTGTAGCCCGGCATCTGGCGGTGATCTTTATCGAAATCGGCCGTCTCGATGAGCACGTGCTCCTTGTCGAGCGCCTTGTAGACTCTGCGGTCGCGGCCGGCGGTGAGCGTCTGGCCGGGGTGCACATAGCGGTGCAGGCTGATGGCGGCCTCCTTGCCGGCGGCAATGGCGTCGATGGCAAACTTCGGGCCGGTGTAGCAGTCGCCGCCGACGAAAATGTCCGGCTGCGCGGTCTGATAGGTCAGCGCGTCGGCCTCGGCCGTGCCCTTCTTCGTCGTCGTGAGCGCGCCGACGTCGAGCGTGCCCCAGTCGACCGTCTGGCCGATGGCGCCGATGACGGAATCGACCGCGAGCGTCTCGAATTCGCCCGTGCCGACGGGCTTGCGGCGGCCCTTCTCATCCGGCTCGCCGAGCGCCATGTGCTCCACACGGATGCCCGTGACCTTGCCGTTCTCGCCGAGGATCTCGACCGGGGCGGTCAGGAAGCGGAACTGCACGCCCTCTTCCATCGCCTCTTTGACCTCCTCGGGGTCGGCGGGCAGCTCGGCTTCGCTGCGGCGGTAGAGCACGTACGTCTCGTCTGCGCCGAGGCGCACCGCGCTGCGGCAGACGTCCATGGCCACGTTGCCGCCGCCGATGACGGCACAGCGCTTGCCGATATGCGTCTCGTGGCCGAGGTTCACGGCGCGCAGGAAGTCCACGCCGCCGTAGACGCCATCAAGCTCCTCGCCCGGGATGCGGAGCTTGGCCGACTTCTGCGCGCCGATGGCAACGTAGAAGCCCTTGTAGCCCTGCGCGCGCAGCTGCTCGATGGTGATGTCCCTGCCGACCTCGACGCCGCATTGGAACTCGACGCCCATCTCGCGCAGGATGTCGATCTCGGCGTTGAGCACGTCTTTTTCCAGCCGGAAGCTCGGGATGCCGAGCGTGAGCATGCCGCCGGGCACCGGGTTGCGGTCGAACACGGTCACGGGGTAGCCCTTGTTGGCGAGGTAGTAGGCACAGCTCATGCCGGCAGGGCCGGCGCCGATGACGGCGATCTTCTCCGTGTACGGGCGGCCGATCTGGTTGAGCAACTTCGGCACGTAGCGCGTGGCCTCGTGCAGGTCATGGTCGGCGATGAAGCGCTTGACCTCGTCGATGGCGACAGCCTCGTCCACGCTGCCGCGGGTGCACTCGGCCTCGCAGCGCTTGTTGCAGATGCGGCCGCAGACGGCCGGGAACGGGTTTTCTTTCTTGATGAGTTCGAGCGCGTCCGTGTAGCGGCCCTGCGCGGCGAGCTTCAGGTAGCCCTGCACGGGGATGTGCGCCGGGCAGGCGGTCTTGCACGGGGCGGTGCCGGTGGGCACGACGTCCTCGTGGTCCTCGCGGTAGTTCGGGTCCCACGTGCGCTTCGGATGCAGGGTCTCGGAGAGCTTGACGTAGTTCGGTTTCTGTGTCAGGTCCTCGGTCGAGCAGAGCTTCTGGCCGAGCTTGAGCGCGTTGCCGGGGCAGGTCTCTACGCACTGGCCGCAGGCGACGCACTTGGCCTCGTCCACCTCGGCGACGTAGTTGGAGCGGATCGCGTCGCGCGCGCCGTACATCAGGCCCACGCGCAGGCCGAAGCAGGCGCAGGCGCAGCAGTTGCAGATGGCCGCGCTCTCGCCCGGCTCTTCAATGTTGACCATGTCGTGCATGAGGCCGTTTTCCTCGGCGCGCTTGATAATTTCGAGCGCCTGCTCGCGTGTGATCTCCTTGGCGCGGCCGGAGCGGATGTAGTGCTCGGCGCCCTTGCCCATCTGGATGCACATATCCTCGTCGAGGTGGCCGCAGCCGTCGCCGATGCTCGTGCGCGATGCGCGGCAGGAGCACGGGGACACGGAGAAGCGGTCGTACTTGTCCAGATAGTGCGAGATGCGCTCAAATTCGTTCACGCCGGGAATACCCTCGAGCGCGCTCTCGACCGGGATGACGCGCATGAGGCCGTAGCCGTCGGGGATCATGGCGCCCATGTTCGCCGCGAGGTTGCGGGTGTATTCCTCGAACGCGCGGCCGACCTCCGGATGCGTGTCGAGCAGCTCCTTCTGGTTGACCATCATCTCGAGGATGCCGGGCGCGAAGATCTGCATGTAATACGTGTCCTCGCCGAGCGTCTCGTTGTGCGAGCGGCGGAAGATGCCGTAGTACACGAGGTTGTCGAGCAGGGGCTGCACCTCCTGCACGGTCTTGCCGACCTTCCTGGCCAGGTAGGCCGCGGTGCGCTCCTTGCGCAGGCCGGCCGCGATGGCGACATCCGCTTCCTCGTCGGTCAGGATGCCTGCCATGCAGTAGTATTCGGGCGCGTTTTCGTCGATCCTGGTCGTGATGCCGGTGACGCCCCCAATGATCTTCGCCAGCTTCACGATCTTCGGTCTGAGTTGTGCCATGGTCTCTCCTCCTTCATGTTGTTGCGCTGAGATTGTCACTACTATAACATATGCATGCGCGCAGGGAAACGAAATTTCCCATTTTCGGCGATATGCAACAAGCGTCGCGCAAATGTGCCGGAATCTGCGCAAAAAAGCAGGCCCTCGCGGGTGCGGGGGCCTGCTGCGGTGCGCGTGTCAGAACTTGACGAAGCCGGTGGTCGTGCCCATCGGGTAGCCGAGCGTCCACTCCTGCCTGCCGCACTGGGGGCAGACCTCGCCGCGGGCTTTGAGCTCGTCGATAAAAGCCTCGGCGCGCATGATGTACATATTCGTCTTGCGCACGTAGCGGCAGTGCCCGCAGAAGACCACATAGGTCGCAAAGCTGTCATACACGCCGCGGGCGCGGTTTTCCTTTTCCTCGGCGGTCAGCGGCCGGGGGTTGACATTATGATTGACTGCCATGGTTTGCTCCTCCCCTGTCAGATCTGGTGCTCGCGCTTGACGCTGTCATAGTGTTTGTTCAAAAACGGCACGACGACGGAGCGCATGAGCTTCATGTCGAGGTTATAGTAATAGATCACGAACAGCACGGCCAGCGCGCCGCCGGTGATGCCAAAAGCTCGGAACAGGAACTGCGCAAATTTGCATTTCATATCGGTGGACCTCCTTTACCAGCCCATGCTGTCGTCAAAGTCGAGCAGCGACGGATCGACCGGCTCCTCGTGCATGACGTTGATCATGTATTCGTTGACGGTGCGGCGCGCCTCGGCCGGCGAGACGATGCGGTGATCCATCAGCGAGTGCGGCATCCACACCGTGTGGAAGCGCTCGTCGTGCTTGCGGATCTCCTCCTCGATCAGACCCTGCGCACCGGCCATGCCCTTGCAGCCGATGTCGTCGTACATGATGATCATGTCGCAGTTGAACTTCTCCGCCGTCTCCCACATCTGCATCAGGTGGCGGTTGCCGCCGACGGTGTGCGTGCGCATCGGGGTGCGGGCGTGCCAGTCGGCCACGTCGCTCATCATGATGTCGCGGTCCTCGGTGTCGACGATGTTGTGGCCGGTGAGCGAATCCATGTTGATCAGGCACAGGATGCCCCAGCAGTTATACAGCCACTGCACGCCGTGCGCGTAATACGTCGAGCCGCAGCTCCAGGCGATGGCGCGGTGGCGCGTGAGCGGGAAGGTGTCGATGTTCTTGCGCACACATTTATCAAAGATGCGCATGAGCTTGTGCGAGGCCTTGAGGAAGTACTCGTTGCCGCCCTGCTGGTAGAAGTAGATGCGGAACAGCCCCTGGCACACGGGGTTGAGCGCGCCGTTGTTCGTCTTGGCATAGACGTCCCAGCGCTCGGTCTCCTCGCGGTTGAACTGGTTGGTGTTTTCGATGTGCTGGATGAACGTGTCCCAGTTGAACGGCTGGTGGAACTGCTCTTCGAGGAAGTGGATGGCGTCGTACACCTCGTGCACGCCGAGCTCCTTGCAGGTCGGGTCGTCATACATGAGCGGCGTCGTGAACGGGTGCACGGCCTTCTTGCCGTCGCTTGAGAGGGCGCGGTACATGGCGACGTTGTCCATCATGTTCGCATCGCAGGGGTTGTTCGTCGTGAGCCAGCAGTTGCCGATGTCGGGGTACTCGCCCTCGACGGCGACGCCGGTCTCCACGAGCGGCAGCGTGCACATATCGCCCGGGATGCCGCAGCTGACAGCCTGGTCGACGTAGTACGAGCCGAGGTTCTTGTTCAGGATCGGCACCATGAATGCCGCGTGCTGCTGGATGTTGATGCCGTAGTAGCCGGGGAAGCCGTAGATGATGTGCTTCGGCAGCGTGTAGTCAAAGGCGATCGTGCGCTCGGTCCACTTGTTCTCGCCGAAGCGGCGGTCGGCGCGGATCTCGCGCCAGAGCGTCGTGATGGAGTCGGACACCATGCAGTCGATGGCCGTCAGGTCGGCGCGCAGGACCATGCCGCGGTCGCCCTCGATCCATTTGTCGACCATCATCGGCGTGGCCAGATACGCGCTCAGCCAGCGATACTTCCAGAAGGCGCGGATCATGCGCACCGGGTCGCGGCCGATGAGCCCGGCCATCTTGCCCCAGGTCTGCAGCCAGCGGGCGAAGGCATAGGCCGTGTCCTTCACGCCGCGCCACTCGCGGTGGAAGTAGAAGTTCGTGCCCTCGATGTACAGGTCGCCAAGATAATGGCACTCGTTGTCACCCCGCAGGAAGTGGCCGAGCGTGCCGTATTCTTCTTTGAGCGTGCGTTTGCGTTTCCACATAGCTGAACCCCTCCCTTATTGCTGCGCCTGGATCTTTTTGATCTCCAGCGACTCGATGAACGCCTGGAACCGGGTGCGCAGCTGGCCGGAGGCGGCGCTCGTGTAATCCTTCTCGATCTGGCACACGGGGATGCTGCGCGGCAGCTCATAGCCCTCGTAGAACCACATGCCGTCCTGCGCGCGCTCGTAGCCCCAGTATTCGCAGAACTTCATGTTCTCGACGATGATGCCGTCGGCGCGGTATTTCTCCGCGAGATCGAAGATGTATTTCTTGCGCGCGATGATGTTCTCGGGGCCCATGGCGCGCGGGCACTGGTTGCGCCACATATAGTAGTCGGCGATGGACTGCAAAACGTCCTTGCCCTCCTCGAGCGGGATCTCCTCGCGGCCGGGCATCGAGCCGAAGCAGTAGCGGTCGGCCACGACCATGCCGCCGGCCATCTCGAGCATTTTCGTGAACTCGGGGTCGTCGATCTCGCTGCCGGCGATGAGTACACGCGCACGGTACCACGGCTTCGGGTCGGGTTTACGCTCACGCAGCTCCTGCAGCGTCTCGCGCAGGTACGGCAGGATGAGGTCCTTCGGGCACGTGAGCGTGCACAGCTGGATGACGTGGAACTCATACCCCGTGATGACCGGGTTGTCCGCCATGCGCATGGTGTTCATCTCCGTGATGATGCGGCACACTTCGTTGAACTGCTCGACGGCCTTGCGCAGCTTTTCCTCCGAGAAGTCCACGCCGTAGACCTTTTCGAGCGGCTGGATGATCTTCTGCTCGATCTGGCGGCGGTAGTAGCCCGCGTGCCACTCGGTCTTGCGCAGCGGCATGTCGAGATACGTGCAGAAGAACTTGTCGTTCGGAATCAGCTCGCAGTATTCAAAATACTGCTCCATGCGGTTCATCGTCGTGCAGCACTCCTGCCCGATGAGCGCGGAGATAAAGTTGTAGCCGCCCTCAAACGCACGCTCGAGGATGCTCTTGGAGTACGGGCACGAGCGGTTGGTCATGTAGTAGGTGGCCATGTCGGGGTTTGTGCAGTTCGGCGCGCGCAGGCGCACGCCAAAGCAGTTGTCCGTGTCCAGCAAAACCTCCGGTATGTACGAACAGTTCCATGCCAGCGCCAGCCGCCCATCCTTGCAGGCGTCCTGAACCAGGTCGTTGTTTGCCTGCTGCAGCAGGTTCTCAAAATAGATCAGATGCTTCAGGTCTCTCATTCGCGCATTCCCTCCTTCGATGCACAAATTCCGCGCCAACGATGAAAATTCGACATTTTGCACAAGCGCAGAACGTTAACACGCATTTATTATAGAACTTTGCCTGAATCATGTCAATATGTGTAACAAGTGATTATTAACGGACGTTTCGCTTTTTTCTGCCTGAAAAACGGGAAAACGGCGCAAATGTCAATAGGTAAGCGTAACAAAAAGTAAAAATTTTTTCAAATGGCCTCGATCAGCGCCCGGAACATGTCCGCGCTGCTGTACCATCCCAGGATCTTGCGGGGGTATCTGTTCAGCCAGTCCTCCACCATTTTTACCTCATTTGGGGAAACCTTATCAAAGTTTGTCCCCTTTGGAAACTTCCGCCGGATCATCTGGTTTTGCTTTTCGTTGCTTCCTCTTTCACTACTGCAATATGGGTGGCAGTAGTACATTTTCGTTCGCTTCCCCCTCTTTTTTAACACGGACCGCTCCAGGCCCGCGCAGTCCGCAAACTCTGATCCGTTGTCCACGGTGATTGACTTAAACACAGTAGGGAATAGTTTTCCGTATTTCCGTTCTATCGTGTTCAAGGCCCGCACCACGCTGGCTGCGGTCTTGTCCGGGATCAGCCGCATGATTTCCTGCCTCGTTACCCGCTCGGTCAGTACCAGGAGGCACTTATGACCGCCTCGGCATGACACTACAAGATCCATTTCCCAGTGTCCCGGTTCCTGGCGGGTGTTGACCTCCTCCGGTCTTTTTTCTATGCTGTCCCCCTTTGGGGCCGTTTTCATTCGTCTTATGTGCTGTGTTTTTTTCTTTCTTCTGGCCCCCTTAAATGGCAGGTCCTTGTTGGTCAGTCGCGCAAATATCCTCTTGTCCACATAGGAATACAAAGTTTGGCGGCATACCCGGATCCCAAAATCCCCGTAAATCTCCGGGTGATTTTCAATTTCACGCAAGGCGGCGGATGGGCTATAATCTTGATCCACGATCAGCTCCTCCAGTTTTTCTGCATAATCCCGGTGGCTTCCAATTTTCAAGCCCGGCCCTTTCGCCTCCATGTTGGCCCTGTATCTCTGGTGTGACCGCTCCGGTATATACTCGGTTACCTCGATGTAATCCGCGTTCATGTATGTATATGTCCCGCGCTTTATCTCCCGGCAGACTGTGGCCGCACTCACATGGAGGGCCGCCCCGATCTCCCGCATGGTTGCCCCCTCTTTTTTCATCTTTGCAATTTTGTTTCTGTCATGCTCTGTCAGGTGTCTATATCCTTTCATGGGGCAGCCTCTCTTTCTCTGATATGCGAAAATAGGCCGGCGTGGTTCTTCTACCACGCCGGCCTATTCTTTATCCAGCAGCCACAGTACAGGGACCTCCAGCACCTCCGCAATAGCCACGGCCTCGAAGTCAGTCACGATCCTGGCCCTGCTCTCCATGCGGCTGATCACATCACGCTCCACCATGATCCCCCGCAGTTGCAGCAGCTTGCATAGTTCAGACTGGGAAAGCCTCTTTTTCTGTCTTGCCTCCCGGATCCTATCCCCGCATAAATTTCTTTTCCCGTTGATCTCGTAAAACTTCACCCGGCGCCTCCTCCACTGTGGATATAACCCACATTTTTCTTGATATTAACACAGGCCGGCGTCAAAACCCGTGGTAATATTCAGCACAAGAAAATATAGTCCACCAAATGGAGGATAATTGCCGGTTTTTCGTGGGGCGTTATTCTCCCAGGATTTCCTCCGCCAGTTTGTCCATGGCCCTTTCCATGAACTCATTAAGGCTACACCCGGCAGCCGCCGCCGCGGCTTTGTATCTCTCTTTCTTTCCACGCTTTACATAGGGGGAAAGCCGGTCATAGTTCTTTTCATTGAAAGCCCGCTTGTAGTCTGTGGCGCTTATTCCACCCTCTTTTTTCGGTCTGCCCATTCTTATCACCTCACCCACATAATACCACATGTTTTTATTTTTATCTACTGTTAGATTTATATAAATATCTCCTGTTAGATTTGTTAAGTTTAACGCTTGTTTTTATCTCCTGTTAGATGTATAATTTAATCAGTTCAAGGGGAAAGGAAGTGGTTGAAATGAGCAAGAAAAAACGCCGCAGGCGAAAGCCCACGGCGCCCAGCAGAATGGAAAGCCTGGCAGCTGACATTCTCGCTGGTACAATCTCCGGCCTGATCACAGCCGCAATCCTCAAATTGCTGGACTGGTAAAGGCCAGGGGTGCGGAGGCCCTAACCTCCGCACCCCAAATATAAAACAAATCATCCGGTTTTGTCAATAGGAGGGCAGACGATGAAATTTCTAATTTCTCTTGTGATATTTGTTGCGGTGTTTGTCCCGCTCCGCCGGTTGTTCCGTAGAATTTTGAAAGGTGGTAAAAATCATGTTGATTAAGCAAAACGGGAAGTATGGGGCCATGGTTGGCAATATCCGTGTTTTCACCATGGAGCGTGCCGTGGAGGTCTATAAAATGTTTGCTGCACTTTGTTATGCAGACCTCACCATGGAGGCCAGCGTGGTTCTCTCCAGTGCCGTGGACGATATGCACCGCCTTGGTTTTACCTGGGCCGAAATTGAAGATATGGAGCTGGAGGCAATCGCCTGATCCGGTGGATCAGGCGCCCTCCGGCGGAAAGGGGTCTTTTATGAAAATTAGAGAATACGCCAAATCGGTTGGCTTTGAAGTGATCGGAAAACTGACCCGTCACCCTGAATGGGAATACGAAACAAACATGTATGATGGAAGCAAACGGCACAGCGGCGTGAAATCTTACTCTGACGATGGTGGCAATGTGTTCCATGTTGGAAGTGGAGGTATTTGCATTGTCTCCGCTGATGATAGTATAATTTAATCTATATAATAACCCCCGGCACCATGTAGGTGCCGGGGGTTCTCTTACTCCGTTTTATCCTTTCCCCAGTTTGTGATCTGCTCCAGTGCCTCCCGCAGCTTGTCAAATCCAAACATAGCTGCATAGGCTACGAACAGTCCCAGGGCCACCGCGCCAGCTACCATGTACCAGGCGACAGCCCAGCCCATGATCTGGCATACCGCAAAAAACGCCACCAGGGTGACAGCCATGGCCACCACTACTGCCAGGATATTGGTGGGGATCTTGTCCCATGTGATTTTCTTCACCACCTGGGTGATAATGTTGGTGATCACCGTCAGGATCAGGGCCGCAAGCAGGACGGCGGACACCGCCATGGGGATGTACTGCATAATAGTTTCCATTTGTATGTCCTCCTTAAATTATTTCACAGCCCCACCCAGGGCGCACAGCAGCAGGTCCAGGGAGGGGAATGTGTCGTAGTTGGCCAACCAATAGTCCGGTGTGTTGATTACGCCGGCGGCCACCAGGGCGGCCACACCCTGCTCCGGCGTGTCGGTGCGGGTTCCGGCCTTTGTGATGATCTGCGCAGCCTTTTTCAGCAGGATCTCCAGGTATTGCACCTTTCCGGCCTCCGCCGCGTCCGCCCAGTAGTCCGGGGAATTGATCACCCCCAGGGCTTCCAGCTTATCCGCCGCCGCCTGGGCTGTGTCCTGGAGCATAAGCACCTGGCCTACCCGGATCAGGTTCTTGTTTTGAATGGCGTTAATCTCCACCATGGTGTCCACGGTGGTGCCGTAGGTGCTGGCAATCTTGGAAAGGGTGTCCCCGGATTTCACCGTGTAAATGGTAGGGCCGCCCGCTGTGGCCGTTCCCCCGGAGGTCCCGCCCAGTTTCTTGGCAATAGCGGCGAAATCCGGGCAGATAAACCCGCGAATATACTTCCCGTTGATGGCCATGGTTCGCTTGCCCACCTTTCCGCCGCTCATGTTGCCCTCTGTCACCACAAAGGAGGAGGTCCCCGCCTGGGTTACGATCCCAATATGGTCCCCGGCTCCGGTGCAGTCGCCTTTCCCGGTATCGTCCCAGTCGTACACGCAGGCGTCCCCGATCTTGGGCGTGTGGGCGTCGTTCTCCACCCAAATTCCTTTCTCTTTTGCTATGACGGTGAATTTCTCCACGCCGCACTCTGTCCCGGTGTACTCCGCAATCCCAGCCTTTATGTATGCCGCGCTGACTGTTGCGGCGCAATAGGCGTCCGTCACTTTCATGGTATAACCTCTTGCCAGGGGCTTGTGGCTGTTGTAGATCTCCAGGATTTCCAGGTGCTTTGCGCTGCCTTTGGTAGCGCCCACCCATGCGTTGATAATGTCGGCAGTTTTCTGCCGCAGTTGGTTTTCTGTCATTGGTAAAGCCTCCTTAAATGCCCACATCCGGCGGCTCTGGCCGGTCCGCGGGCGGTTCCTCCGGTCCGTCCTTGTGGCCGTTCCCGCTCGTTCTGGCGGCCTCTGCCGCCTTGTCCTTGTTGGTCTTAATCCATCCCATAACGCCGTTTTCCAGGCCACACACGCCGAACACGCAGGCAGTCAGTGTGGATGGCTCCCCGCCTGTATGCCAGAACACGGCCAGCGCGGCCACGGTGTAGGCCACCAGGATCACGCCCTCCAGCACCAGCACCTTGTCCATGGTCCCCATTTTCTTCTTTTCCGTCTCGGCCACACGCCTGGCCGCTGTGCGGCTGCCCCTGTTCAGGCGGCTTGCGGCCCAGCACAGGAAAAAGCCCAGCGCGGCCCCTCCGGTCATGGCCGCCGCGGCGATCAGCAGCGTTTTCATTGCTTCCGCGCCTCCTTACAGAAAGTCCGCTGTTTTCAGGCAGTCCTCATAAATATCTTTGATCCGCTGGGAGGTCAGCACCGTGGTATTGTTTTCAAAATTGGGGTGATCGTCACAATACCGCTCATAGGTGGTTATGTCCCGCAGGATCTGGTCAAAGTGTTCCTTTGTGTGCCGTACCCCGTGGATGGTTTCATCCCCGAAATGGAGAATCCTGGCCCGGCAGCTGATCGCGTCCCGCTCCTCCAGGTTTCCTTTCATGTCCAGCAGCTCCCGCTCCAGCCGGTCCACCTTGGCGATCACCTCGCCGTTGATGGCCCTCCCAATGGCCTTTGCCAGCGCGGACCATGGATTGAGTTTGATGGGTGCAATCTGGATCAGCGTCATGGCCACCAGCAGGATCCCGCCGCCGGTGGCGATCTCCTCCATAGTCATGGCCGCACCTCCCCAATGGCCTGGGCATAGTCCCGGCGGACCGCCGCGATCTCCTCCTCATGCTGGAGCGCGTGTAGCTGGGCCAGCTCCACGGCCTGGGCCTGCAAAAGTACATTCATCCGGTCAATGATGGCGCACAGCTCCGCCACCAGCTTTGTGTTGTCCATGGCCGTCACCCCCTCGCGCCGATCAGGGCGGCAATGTGCCGCAGATCCTCCACCGGGGCCTCGTAAAATGTGTGCCCCCATAGGAAGTGATCCTCATGCTCCAGGTTCCGGTGTTTCTGGCACACGGGATCCTCCCACGCCAGATCCCAGCGCCGTTGATGGTCCCTGTCCCGCTTCTCCAGCCGCCTGGTGATGGCCATGGTTAGGGCGCCCCGTTCCCGTCCCTGTCCGTCATCATCCGGTGCAAAATACAGGTGTGCCTTTCGGCTGGTCACCGCGCACAGCCGGTTCCCCTGGTGGGTCAGGTAATCGCCCACTGCTTCCACCTCGGTGCCGTATGGTAGATTGACCGGGCCGGTGATGGTGTCGATCCTGGCCCTCTGCTTTACAATGTATCTCCGGCTCATTGGTTACGCCTCCGCTTCCATGGCGTCCACGGCCTCCCATTGCCACAGGCCAGCGGTGCCGGGCGCCCATACGCACGGCTTCATATCCGCCTTGCAAAGGTACACAGTGGCGTTATAGGAGTAATACAGGCCATTGGTGCAGTCCATGCCGTACACCCACGGGATCGGGTCCTCCTGGGTGCCTGCGTGGACCGTATCAATGGGCCGGTACACCGCCAGCATACCCTCACCATGGGGCGGCTGGTGCGCCTGGGGGAGTACGCCGCCGGGTGACACGACGCGGTACAGGGTGCCGCCGTCGTTGATGATGGAGTTTTCCGCCACGGTTTTGCCCTCTGCCAGGACCTCCTCCCAGGTCTTGAACAGATCCGGCATTTCCAGCGCCGTTTCGTCCGGCACATCCGCCGCCGTTTGGACATACAGGCGTGCCGCCGCGGACAGCTGGCCGGACAGCTTGGCATTGTTGGCCGTGCTTTCCTTTGTGGTCTGGATCTCCGCGCCCGCGTCCGCCGCCTCCAAGATCACGCTCTCCGCGCCCTCCAGTGCCTCCCGGCCCAGCAGGTGGTACACGGTGCCGTTATGGGCGATCCCCGTTGCTTCCGCCTCCTGGCACAGCACAAAGCACCCGTTTTCGGCCTTCCGCACATAGCTTGGGGCCTCGATCAGCGCCAGCTCTGCCCCGTCTTTTACGATCCGATACATGGTTTTACCTCCTCTGTTTTCCTGCCCTTGATGAACAGGGCGTAATACAGGCGGCGCAGTTTCAGCACCCGCCCATGGTCGTTGAATTGCTCATAGTAGGCGATTGGACCTTTCAGCCATTCCGCCACCTGCTCCACGGTCTTTTCCCCGGCGTCCACCTGCTTGCGGAAATATCGCATTTTCCGCCGCGCCCGCTTCATGCCGTCCCGGCAGCCGTGGGTGATGACCCGCCCGCTGGGCAAAATCTGAAACTTGGCTTTGCAGAAACGGAAAGGCTTGTCCAGGCTGATCACATGGCATTTGTTCCGGTTGATCGTCAGTCCCTTTTCCGCCGCCCGGCGGATCATTTCCGCCAGGACCCTCTCCGCCTGCTCCGTACCCTCCAGGATCGCGTTGTAATCATCCATATAGTGGCCCATGCCGTGGAGGGAAAGCTGGCATTTCATCCAGTTGTCCAGATAGGAGGGCAGGGCCACCATTTCCTGCTGGCTCGGCTCCACGCCCAGGTACATGCCCACCTCGCCCGGCACCGCCGCCACCATCAGATCCGCCAGCGCCCGCAGGTCCTGGTCCAGGATCAGGCGCCGGTGCCGTTCATACAGCAGCGCGTGTGGCGCGTCCGGGAAAAAGTGGTGGAAATCCGCCAGCATGATGGCGCCCTGCCGCCCGTGCCGCCGGTAATGCCAGCGCAGCTGTTCCTTTAGCCTCTGGAAATGAAAGTGCAGGCCCTTTCCCTTTTGGCTTGCCCCGTTGTCATAGATCATGCTGGGGCAGTAGAGCGGCGCCAGCACCTCCCTGGTGAAAACCTTGTGGATCTGTCGGTCCGTGATGTGCGGTGCGTCGATGGTCCGAAACTTTCCCCGCTCCCGCAGGGGAAAGCGGATGGTTTTTCCCGGCCTCCATTTCCCGTCCAGGATCCTGCGCCGCCGCTTGGCCGTGCCGGAAAACAGGTGCAGCTCAAAGTTATGTGTAGATCCTTTCCAGCGCACGCCGTTGCAGCACTTTTTCCCGTACTTGAACATGTTCCGGTAGCTGAAAACGCCCGTCAGCCCGCCCAGGCCGTCGCTGCGGGCCTGCCTGTTTCTTCTCCGCCGCGCCTGGCGGCGTTGGTATCGCGCCTCCCGGCGCTCTTGACTTGTCATAATTGGTATTCGCCTTTCGTGCAGATAAATTGTAGGGTGCCGTCTAATCTGCTTTGCCTCGACACATGAAACGGGGTAAGGCACATCACCCGCCATGCAAAAAGCGTCCGTGTAAAGGCTTCAAAAGATAGGGTATCGGCCATTTTTGTGGGTTATACCCTATGCCGCTCTCCCAAGCGGCGCAGTTTTAGGGATTTACACCCAGGGAAGTATTTCTCCTTTTATACGGGTTCGGGACGCGCCTGGCGTCCGCTTTCAACCCATTCTATAAAATCCGGGGGCAAGCGCCCTTGAATTGTCCGCGTTGTTGTTGTTGGGCGTGCCGTCCGTGTTGACAAGGCAGAAATTGTTGCTGTTGCCCGCATTGGCGGAACGGGTCCACACATTGACCGCCGCCGGAGTGTCGCCCTGCCGCACGGCACTTGTTCAGAAATACACCCAGTTATGACCTATTTTCGTTTCTTATCGCTCTCCATGATGTTCCGCAGTAGGGTTTCCTCCTGGTCGATCAGCTCCCCCAGCTCCTGGGCCATGCAGTCCAGCCGCTCCATGGCCTCCCTGGGCGCCACGCTCTTTCCCTTGTTGTCGGTGAAAGCACCCTGCGGGTTGCAGTACAGGATTTCATAGCAGTGGGTCAGGCGCACATCCAGGGCGGACAGGGCGCCCAGGGCCTCCAGGTGGTGCGCTTTCCGCAGCTTCTTTCTCTGCTCGTCGGACGGAAAGATCTTGTTTGCCTGCTCCGCGTGGTCCATGACCTGCCCGGCCAGGTGTGAGGTGTCCGCCGCGATCAGCCGGGAGTATCGGGCGGACAGCCGCGAAAGGAAATCCACGGTTTTCACATAGATCTGGTTGGCAGTGTTCACATACTCCGCCTTGCTGGTGGTTCGTTTCTCTTTCAAAACGGACACGGTGGTGTCCTCCTCTCTTGGTTTCTGCGCTCCGGTCATCCCGCCCGCTTCCGCGGGACGGGATTAGGGCCGGATATGCTGCGGCGATTAGGCGGCAAAGCCGGGGGCAAGCGCCCATGAAAAGCCCGCGTAGCTGCTGCCGGGCGTGCCGTCCGTGTTGACACGGCAGAAACCGTTGCTGCCGCCCGCATAGGCGGAACGGGCCCACACATCGACCGCCGTTCCCGTGTTGTCGTGCCTGTAATGCACCTTGCTGTTGCCCGCCTTGTAATAGTCATACTGCTTTTGGTAGTTCTGCTCCGCGCTGTTGGCGTAGCTCCGGCTGCCGTGGTATTCAAACTCTGCCAGCAGTGTCAAATAATCCGTGGTGGCCGTCACATAGCTGGCCGTGTTGGATCCGCCGCCGGTGTTGTCGCTGTACTTGGTGACCGGCTTCATCACCGCCCGGAGATCGGAGGGCAGGGCCGCCAGCAGGGAGTTGGCCGGTGGGCTGGTGGGGGTTCCGCTGTTGCCCAGTACGGTTTTCCGCATGTAGCTGCCATTCCATCCGCCGGAGTTGGTCCGGCTGGTATTCATGCAGAAACCGCTTGACACATAGCTGCCGTAACTGTTATCACACAGGCCCACCAGCTTGCTGGAGATCTTCCCGATCTGGAAATGGATCCGGTTGCTTCCCTCACGGCTGCTGTTGTGGTTGAAACCCAGGATAAAGACAGCAATGGACAGGTTGGAGAATGTAAAGCCCTGCACCGTTCCATTGATGGTGATGGTCTTTGTGTCGCCCACATCCCAGTAATTGTCCCCCTGTCCAGCGTCAGAAACCGCCTTGATGGTGGCCCAGCTGTTGGAGTTCAGTGTTGTGCTGATCGTGGTCACCGTGATTGCTTGCGTGGTGGTCTTAGTCACGCCGCCCTCGCTGTACGAAATGGTGATCGTTTTGTTTCCCGCCGCCAGGGCGCCGGTGGGGGAATAGGTGTACCCGCTCACCGCCGCGCTGCTGTCATCGGTGTAATAGGCGGTCACCACCATGCCGGAGGTGCTGAAACTCTCCCCGGAAAAATAGCTGGTCCGGCTGGGTGGCGTTGTGACGGCGATACGGTCCAGCACCTTGGCCACCGTGATAGCCTGGGTTGTGGTCTTGGTCACATCCCCCTCCGTATAGGAGATCGTAATGGTGGTGTTGCTCATGCCCAGGGCCGTGTCGGGGGAGAATGTGTACCCGGTCACCGTCCGGCTCTGGCCGTCTGTGTAGTGGGCCGTCACCACCATGCCGGAGGGGTTGAAGATCTCCCCGTATTTGTACGCCGTCTTTGCGGGGGCTGTCGTGATCGCAATGCTGGACAGCACCCGCACCGTCACCGGCACGCTGGCGGTTTTCTTGATCCCCGCCCGCTGGTAGTTCACCGTGATGGCCGTTGTGCCCTTGGCAATGGTGACAGGGGAGAAAGTGCAGTCGTTTGTCACATTTTCGGTGGTGTCATCCGCAAAGGTAGCAGTTACCACCATGCCTGCCGGGTCAAATGCCTCCCCGATGTAATAGGTCTTTTTGCTTGGCTGGACGGTCACGGCAATGCCGCTGGTGATCATCAGATCCACCTCGTACAGCAGGGCGCCGCTCACATCCACCACTTGGCTGGCGTTTGCTCCGCCCAGGGAGGCGGTCACGGTCCAGTCCCCCACATAGGGCAGCTCAAACTCCGTGGATCCCGTGCCCTCCAGGGTGGTTTCCCCGTCCGAACAGGTCACAGACGCGCCGGCGCAGGTGGTCACCTTGATGGTGGGGCTTTGCACGCCTATGGCCTCTTTCAGGCTCTGGAGCGTGGCCCGCATGTGCTGGCCGCTGTCGTGGTCATAGAACGGGATAAAGTCCTGTGTGGTCATGGCCTCCGCCAGCGTCAGCTTGTTGGTTGGCTGCTGGTAGTCGCTGCCCGGCGTGGCCTCGCCTACGGTGTAGGTGTCCCCGCCCTCGCCGGCGGTCTTGGTCCCTTTCAGCAGGCCCTCCACCTTGATGGCGTCCTGCTTGTCTTTCAGGGCGCCGTTGTGGGCTTCGGGGTCCTTGTTGTGATCGTCGATCAGCCCGCCCAGGCTCTCCTCCAGCTCCGGCTTTAGGGTCCCGTTGAAGTATTCCGCCACCTCCTCGGCAGTCATCCATGCCTCCGCAGGATAGGACACCTCTACCTCCACGCCGGCGGTCACGGTGATGGAAACGGGGTAGCGGCGCACATCCGGGGCGGTTCCCTCCACATAGGCGCTCACATACTGCTTTTGCTCTCCCAGGGACCCATAATAAATCATGGTTTCGGCCCCGTTCTCTACCTTTCCGAACACGGCAAAACCGCCGATCCAGAAACCCTCCTGTAATCCGCCGTTCAGGTCGCTGCGGTATTCCACCAGCATGTTGACGGCGGCGCCCTCCACCGTGGGCACGGTGCTGGTTCCGTTTGGGCCTGGGTCAATGGGGGCGGTCAGCTTCCGGGCGGCCTCCGCGCTCTCCGCCGTGCCCTTGTCCATGACCACCTTGGTAATGGTCAGCTTGTCGCCGGCCACCATTTTGGCCAGCAGATTGTTGCCGGCCTCTGTAATGACAAATCCGTAAAACATGGTTGCCTCCTCTTACTCCGCCGCCGGTATGGCGGTCTGTGTGATGGTTCCGAAAACCCCGCCCGCTCGGATCGGGGCCTCCATGCCGTAGTCCATGGGCGCCGCCGGCAGGGCGGTGGACATGTAGCCCCGCCCCATGGCGCCTGTGATGGTCAGGGCCGCCGGATCCATCTGTGAAATGGTGATAATATCATCCAGCCAGGATGAAAGGCGCTTGACAGAGGCCAGGACCCGCCGGAACTCCTCCAGCTCTCCCGGCCCTACCTCGCCGCCGTCCCCCACATAGGCCCGGAAATGGTGCGGATCGCCGTCGTACTCGTACCACTCCTCGATGTACCCGGTTTCAAAGATGGTTTCAATAATCCGGTTGACCGCCGCCGGGGTGCCCATCTGTGTGTAAAACAACAGGGACCCCTCGATCAGTGCCCGCTTGGTCTTGACAGAATAGTTTTCATCATAGGACGGTGTGCGTAGTTCCACGGCCATGTAATCCAGCAGCCACTCCGGCATGGTGGCAATGGCCGCATAGGTCCTGGCTGCGTCGGAATAGGCGCACAGTTTTTCCACCTGTCTCCCCACAGCGTAGGCAATCGCCTGGACCTCCGCCTGGCTGGCCAGGTTTTCCGGCATAATGTCTGTAAAGCGGCTCCCGGAAAGTTTAATCATCCTCCAGCCCTCCATAGGTCACGGTGGCCTCTTCCTGGAGGGCGGACACCTTGGTGGCCGCCACGGCGGTGTATGCTGGGGCCGTCACGGTCACCCGCTTGGCCCCGGCCTCCATGACCATGGCCACCAGCTTGGAGGGGTTTATGTCCCGTCCAATGGCACGCTGCCAGGTCTGATAATCCGCCACGGCCTTGGCCACCGCCGCCTGGATGGTCACGGCTTTGGCGCTGTCGCTCCGGTTGATGTAATAGGTCATGTTGATGGTGTACTGGACTTCCTCCGGGGCCGATACATTGACCAGATCCGTCATGGGCCGGATCGTCTTGTCTTGCAGATAGCCCTTTAGCCCGTTGATCATTTCCAGCCCAGGCTTTGCCCCATCCGCCATGATGAAAACAATGTCCACCGTTCCGGCCTCCTGGTCGCTGGTGGCCACCACATCCCCAATAGCCGGGCTGTACGCCTTGGCGTGGTACAGGTAGCCGTCCTCCGGTCCCGCCGTGGAATAGGCGCCGGGTGCCAGGAAAACCCGCTCCGCCAGGTCCGCGTCGCTCTCGATCTCCGCCCCGCCCTCCGTGGTCGCGGTATTGGTTACGCTGGCCACATAGGGGACGGGATCCACCATGGTGGACAGTTCCCCGGCGGTCAGGCCGTTTCCGGCGCTTCCGGTTTCGGTGCATGTGGCCGCCACCTCCACCTCGGTGCCGCCCGGTGGGATCTCCGCGTATTCGTCCGTGGCAAAGTACACGGACCCGGAGGACGCCACCCTGGTACCTTGCGGGATAGCCGTTGCCGTTTCCCGCTCCGCCGCCAGGGTAAAGCGCAGGGTACAGGTTGCCGCCGTGGCTGGGCTTCTGGTGACGCCCTTAAAAAGCGCCAGATTGTCCAGGTAGTCGGAATAGCTGTATTTCAATAGGCTTTGCTTTCCCTGCCGGTCTATGTACTGCATGGCCTGGTAGATCTGCGCCGCCGCGGCGTACAGGATCATGCGGTGGACGCTGGCACGGTCCAGGGAAACAGTCACGCCCTGGGCCTGCGTCATGTGTTCCTCATAATCGGCCACCATTTCGCTGCGCACATCTTCCACCGTCTTATTGTCAATAAAACTGATTTCCGGCGTGTTCTCGATTGCTGACATGTCAGGCACTTGTAATCACCACCTTGGGATAAAATACGCCCTCGCCGCCATGGGTCCATTGGACGGACTGCACCCGCACCTCCGGGATGAATTGGGCCGTCTTTTTCGTGATCTCCGCCGTGTAAAGGCTCTTTGCCACCTCCGGCGGCATGTCTACAAAATCCATGTTGATCCCAAATTCCCGATCCAGTGGCATGGTTCCCTCCCTGGTGGAGTAAAGCAAGGCCAGCTTTCGGTCCAGCTCCGCCATGGCGTCATTGGCAAATGTGAATTGCAGTTGAAAATCAAAAGGTGAAATATTCATGCGTATTCCTCCAGCGTGATGGACAGGGCGGCCTTGACCAGCTCCCCGCGGCTGAATATGGTGGACCAGGTTTCGCTTGATCCGGTCAGCCGAAACGGATTTTTTCCCACCGGCCTGTTGCCGATGACCAAATATTCCGCCGTCCCTGCCTCCACCATGCCCTCCACCGCCTCCAGCACGGACCGGGGTCGCACCCCCAGCCCGGCGGACAGGTATATGGTCAGGTTTACAGTCTGGAGGCCAGGGCCTAAAAACTCCGCCTTTGGCTTTGCTCCCATTGCTTCATGGATTGCCCAACGCCCAGAGGTTTCCCTGGTCATTTCCTGGAGGATCAGGGCGGTTTCGTCGCTCACCTCAAAGACGATTTTCCGCCCCAGCGTTCCAATGGTCACAGCTTACCCTCCTATCCTCACATCAGGGCTGCCGCCCGTCACGGTCCCGCTCCCGCTGTGCGCGGTCAGGGCGTCGCCCGTGCGGGCCGCCGGCTTCCCGTTGATCCGCACCGTCCCGCTTCCGGCGCCCACGGCGCCCTTGCTGGACCCGCAGCACCCGTCCCGCTCGGTGGTAATGCTCCCCACCGTAGCGGCGGACAGGCCATTGATCCGCACTGTCCCCGAACACGCCCCGGAGATCTCCCCGCTGAACGGTTCCGGGGAGTGGGGCGGCACATGCCCTGTGTGTTCCCCGGCGGTGGTTCCCGCCACCGCGTCGGTTATTCTTGCCGCCTGCGGCATGGATCCCGCCTCCTTTAGTTCAGGTCGATAGTAGCGCCGTTGATGGTCACCGCCCCTCCGGCCTCAATGTTGATGGCCCCGGCGCATTGGATGGTCAGGGTGCTGCCGTCATACCGGATCATGGCTTCCCCCGGCGTCCGGCCCAGGTCCTTGCGGTACAGGCCCTCCGCGCCCTCCGGGGGCTTGTTATTGCCGGACCAATACCGGCCCAGCACCAGCCCCGCCTCGGTCCCGTTGGATAGGTGCAGCACCATTACGGGATCCCCCACCTTTGGCATGTTGTATTCTGTGCATAGCATGGGCAGTGGGGCGGTCACGCTGTTGTCCTTGTCTGGGTAGACCACCCGCACCAGGCCGGCGGCGTAGTCAATGGATGAAACCTTGCCCACCCTGAAAATTTCATTTGCCATGTCGTTCTCCTCAATCCGCTGTCAGGGCGTTGGCCGCGCTGATCAGCAGAGTGTCCAGCCATGCCAGGGAGGAGTAGGCGGTGGCCCAGTAGTCCGGGGAGTTGATCACCCCGGTGTTGGTCAGCACTTTCAGCGCCGCGTCCACCGTCGTGATACTTTTCCCGCCCAGGTTGACCTTGATCCGGGTTGCCATGTTCAGGATCAGGCCGTCCAGGTGCTTCACATCCTTGTAATGGGCCACCCAATACTCCGGGGAGGCCATGACGCCCACGGCGGCCAGCCGCTCTGTGGCGTCCTTGATCACTTCCTCGGTCATGGCTTCCACCAGGGACAGCTCCAGGTCCATGGTGTACCCCGCCCCGACATGGTGTGTAATGCTGTCTATGTAATACTTTCCAGACAGGCGCCCCAGGCCCACCACAGTGACACACTGGGAGGCCACCAGGGCGGCGTTTCCTGTCATGGTCACGGACAGGGTGGTGGCTCCGTGGTTCGCCTTGTCCACCGCTGCCTGGATCCTCCGCTCCGCGTCGGCCAGGTTGTCCGCTTTTCCCGATTGTTTCAAAATCCGGCTGCCGGTTCCAACCGTGGCCTTGATCTCCTCCTCGGTGATCGGGTCCGTGTAGGCGTACTCCCCTCCGGTGTATGTCCCGGCCAGTGTCTTTTTCCAGTTCCAGCTTTCAATGTCGCTTTCCCGTATGGTCAGCGCCGGGTCCTTTTTCTTGTATGCCTCCCGGTCAAATACCACGATTTTTTGGGCATACACTTTCATGGCGTAGCCGTATGTGTCGCACAGCTCCATGTAAAAATCGCAGTCGGTTTGCCCGGACTGTTCAATGGACTGGATCGTGAAAGGGGTCCCCTCCACATCCCACGCCAGGGTAATGCCTGCCCGGCTTGCGATCTCTTTCCCGATCTCCTGGACGGTGACCTTTTCCCAGGTCTTTGTCCGCTCTGTTTCCCGGAAAGCGCCGTCCGCCGGCACGGACACGGCGGAAATAGTCCCTGTGATAGGCCACCCCGCAAACTCGAAATTGTCCAGGATGAAAAACCCGCAGGGGAGGGCGCGGTTGTCGCCCTCCCGCTCCCAGTCGGAGAGTTTTATGGTGGCCTCCAGCGTATCGCCCGCCAGGGGCAGCCACGCCACCGTCCATTGCCTGTCCCGGTCGTGGATCGCAATGTCCAGGCTGTCCGCCTCTCCGCTGGCTGGGTCCGTGTAGGTGATCTCTGTGTTCTGGCCCAGCATTTTGCTTTGAACTGCCGCGCCGTTCCAGGTCAGATCTACCGCCGCCCTGCGTGTTTTCATGCTCCCGTCCTCCAGATCGGCATGTTTTCTGCCTTGTCATCCTCCGGCAGGTCCGGTGTTTGAAGCACCGTCCCCGCCTCAAATACGAAAATATCCAGCATGGGGAGGTTGTTCTGCATAAGCCAGCCTGTATATGTTTCACTTCCATATACCTTGTGCGCGATAGCGTCCCAGGCGTCCCCCTGTTGGGTGGTGTAGGTTTTTGCCATGTGCGCACCTCCTTACGCCGGGGCAAACTTTTTGCGCCGCTCCTCGGCTTTCATCTGCTTGTACATCTTTTTGAACTCCGCAAAACTCATGCGGGCGGCTTCCACGGCCTCCTCCTTGGTTGTGTTGCCGTAGAAATTAAACACAGGGGACCACACGATCCGGTCCCCGTCGCCGTTCTCCTGGCCGCCTCCGCCGCCTTTCGGTTTCGGCTTGGTCCATTCATCCAGCAGGGCCGCCAGTTTAGACAGCGGCATGACCGCCTCCGGCTCTCCGCCCTCACCGATCATGGCCAGTGTGGGGGCCGTGGCAATGCCGCCGGCAGCCAGGGCCGGAATGGTCGGGATATTGAAGCCCAGGGTTGTGCCGCCCACGCCCGGCACCCAGTCCGGGATTGTTACGGAAATGCTGTTTATTTTGGAAATAACCCAGTTTATTGCCGAAATTACCGCGTTTATAGGAACTTTTGCCAGGTTCACGATCATGCCGAACACATTTCCGAAAATGTCCACTATGTTCTGCCAGGCGGCGCCCCAGTTGCCAGAAAACACATTGGTTACAAACTCGATCAGGCTCGTTAAAATTGCAATCACATTTTGGATGTACGGTGCAAATGCCACAAAAGCGGCCTCCAGTCCCGCCAGCACAACGCTGGCCAGGTTCGACAGAACGGGGGCCAGGCTGGTTGCGATCAGGCTCACCAGATTGCCAAACGCCTGTATGAGCGGCTGTACCTTTTGCCAGATCCCCATGGCCGCAGTGCGGAATTTTTCACTTCTGTTCCACAGGATCACAAAAGCACCCGCCACCGCCGCAATAATCGCTATGATGATGGTGAATTTTCCGCCCAGCAGGCCCACAACGGTTTTCAGGAGGCCGCCCTGCTTGACCGCCGTACCCAATACCGTGCCGATCCCCTTAATGGCCCCCGCTGCTTGCCCCGCTGTCCGCAGGGTTACGAAAGCCCCCGCTGCGGTGGCAACGGCCCCGGCCAGGGTCAGCAGCATGTCCTTGTTTTCCCCGATCCATTGGGCCGCTGTCTTGATCGTCGGGATGATATTGCTTTCCACATATCCACCCAGTTTTTCCACAGCGGTCTGCACATTTGGGATAACGGTTGCCGATAGGAAGTTTAGGCCGTCCAGTATGTACGGCTCCAGCTGTTCCCCGATGGTCCACAGGATCCCCTCCGCCTGGCGTTTCACTCCCTGCATTGCGCTTTCCAGGTCGTTGTATCGCACAGAATTGATCTGATCCAGTGCCCCTTTGGTGTCATAGGCCGCCGTGGAGGCGTCCGCCATTGCCTGCATGGCCTCCGCGCCCAGGTCCTCCCACATAGTTCCGAACAGGGCCACGCCCAGCGCGTCCCGCTTCACCTGATCGTCCATATCCATCAGGGTGTTTAACACATCAAAAAATGCCTTGTTTGCGTCCTCGCCGCCGCCGGCAAAGGTTTCCATCATGGCGTCGGCATTGTAGCCCAAATCCTGGAACGCCTGCACCGTGGTGTCGCTGCCGTCAATGGCTCGGATCGAAAACTCCTTGATGGCGTCGCCCACCTTGTCCAGGTTCCACGCCGTGCTGTCCGCGCCGCTTTGCAGCAGTTGGAACATGCCGTCCGCCGTAAATCCCAGTTTGGAGAACTGGCTGGAATACTCGTTGATGGTGTCGATCAGTTCCCCGGAGTAGTCCAGGCCGTTTTGGGCACCCGCCGCGATCAGGCTGAACGCCTCTTTTGCGGATCCGCCGAAATTCTTTGTAATGGCCGCCGCGGCGCGTGTGCTTTCCTCCACGCCGTACTCGAATGTGTCCCGGAGCGCCAGGGCCGCCTCCGTGGCCTCCTGGATTTCATCCGGGGATATGTTTTTCAGGTTCCTGTCCACCGTGGCCACAGCGTCCGCCGCGTCCTGGAGGTTTTCACCAAAATTGTTTTTGTAAACTGCCTCCATTGCTCCCTGGAGGTTGTCCAGTTCCTCGCCGGCGGCTCCGGTTGCCGCCGCCATGCTGTTCACGGCCTGCTCATGCTCCGTATAGGACTTGACAGCGGCCACGCCCACCGCAGTGGCCGCCGCCGCAGTTACGCCGGCGGCCACCTTGGCGGCTTTCCCGATCTTTTCCGCTGTCTTTGCCAGCTGGCCCAGGTTTTCGTCCGCGTCCAGGCAGGCTTTTTTCAAAGAGCTGTCCACTCTGCCGGCTATCTTGATCGCCAGCTCATAGGCTTTTCCTTTTGCCATATAACCTGATCGCCTCCTCCGCCAGTTCTTGCAATTCCTCTATGGGCAGGCCCATAAAGTAGTCAACCCCTGTCCGCAGCAGATAGGACAGGCCCACACAAGCCTTTCTGATTTCTGGCGGGGTCAGTCCTCGCCGTCCCCGCCGTAAAGAAAACCCGTGACCATGTTTTTCAGCTTAATGCCCTCCTTGGTGGGGAGGCCCTGGAAAAACTCCACAGGCTTGCCGGAGGCGCGGGCCGCCATATAAATGGCATAATCCACGGTCATTTCCGCCACAGGGTTCACAATGCCCAGTCTGGTCATGATCTTGCCCACGGCGCACAGGTCCGCCGCCGTCATGTCCTCCATGGCGGACAGGTCCACCTCGGTGTATTCCTGCTCCTCGAACTTGTACGGCTTGCGGAATTTCAGGACCAGGCTTTCCTCCTCCGGCTCCTCCGCGGTGGCCGCCGGTGCCAGTGCAGTGGTCTGATCCGCCTCCAGGGCGGCGTTGCTCTTGATTTCATCCATTTAGCACATCTCCTTGTATTCGGCCAGCAGATCCACGCCGTTGACCTTGTATGTGGGGTTCATCTTGTCCAGCTCCACGACGCTTTCCCCGTTTACCTCGATCAGGATATAGAGGATATTCAGGGTCACGCCGCTGTCCATTGTGCTGGCCCGTTTCAGCTTTCCGCCGGTCAGCTTGGCCGCCCGGCCCCGTACCACCACCCGGATGGACTTGGGCACGATGTTGCCGGAGCTGTCGATCTCCTGGGCTGCGCCCCGGATCGTCAGCTGCACCGCCCTGGTCTGGTCCATCATATTGGTGGCCTCTTTGTCCAGGGTGCGGAAAGGGATCTCCAGCTGCATATTTCCGAAATGGCCGATGGTGGGATCGTCGATCTCACCCAGGATCCCGGCGCCGCTCACCGTTTCGCTGGTGGCCTCAAAGTCCGGCAGGGTCAATTCATCCCCCACGCCCAGCAGCTTTTCTCCCTCGTTGTACACATTGTAGTTGTTTACCTTGGTCGGAATGTTCTTGCTCATGGGTTACTCGCCTCCTCCGGTCAGCGCGGCCTCCAGGGCCGCGGTGTCGTACTCGCGGATGTTCACAATCTTCTCCGCGGGGATGTATGGCGCCAGGTAGGTGTGGGTTGTCAGCTTGCCGTCCAGCAGGTCGGTGATCGGGTTTTCATCCTCCTTGAACTCCAGCCGATACCCGGCGCAGTAGTCGCGGGCCACATACCCGTTGCCAATGATGTTCTGGCTGTCCACGATGGACTGGATCAGCCGCTTGTTGCCCGGCTTGTCTACTTTCTGGAAGTAGGTCAGGATGAAGTTGTTTCCATCCCAGTCAAAAAACCGCCGCACCGCCAGCCAGCGGTCTTTCGGATCCGTGGTGGAGGGATAGGCTGCCGTGTTGTTGCCCCACAGTTTGAAACCGTTGGCATTGATGGCCGTGATCACGCCCTGGCCGTTCAGGAGGTTGGCCTGCTCCTGGTCCAGCGCCACCTCGGTTCCGTCATCCAGCACAGTGGCGGTGATTTTCAGGTCCTTATTGGAGGGGCTTTCATGGGGCACATCCTCGTTGGCTGCGTCGGTGGCCGCCGTTTCCGCTGCCGCCATGGCAGACAGGCAATAGATCTTTTCACCCACCGCTCCCTTGGGCCAGAATACCGCCGCGTGGTTGGAGCTTGCGCCCAGCTTTTCCTTGGCAGTCTTTACATCGGTGTACACCGTGGCGCCCGTGCTGTCTGCCGCAATGTCCAGATAGGTGTTGCAGTCGAAATTGCCGTTGATCTTGCCGGTCTTGGCCTGGAGTGCCGCCGCCACCACGGGATCGTGGGACCAGCCGGGGGCCAGCAGCAGGCCGGGCACCAGGCCCAGCTTGGGATAGATCTGGCGCACCAGCTCCAGGCCCGTTTCCTTGCCGGTTTCGGTGTCCACGCCGCCCACCACATCCTCCTTTGTCACGCCTGTGGGGTTCAGGCTGGTGGAGGAAACAGACAGGCTTTCCGCCTCCTTTGCCGTTTCGGAGATCAGCGTGATCACCACATTCCCGTCATCGTCGTGGGCCGCCGTGTAGTCCGTTTCTGCCACCAGCGGGGTGGTGTCTTTCTTCACCACCAGGGTGTCCAGCAGCACATAGGGCTTGGTATAGACCGCCTGCCCGTTGGCCACCGCGCAGTCCTCCTCCTCGTTGTTCTTGGTGTGCTTGGAATTGCCGGGGTCCAGCACATTCACCAGAATAATGGGGGCGTTATTGAACACCCGGAAATTTGCGTCAATGCTCTGGCAAAGGGTGAAGTTTTTGAAATCGTCGGAATAGCCCACAGCGGCCTGGCACTCCGCAAAGCTGTAACACAGTTTCGGGGTGTTGGCCGCTTTGGTCGGATCGTCCGCCAGGTGAACGGGTGCCGTGCCGAAAATCACCTGGAGGGCGGCGCTGCTTCGGATCGGCGTGGTCAGGCTCGTGGCCTGCTCCTGGTTGTACACGCCATGCTGATAGGTTGCCATGTTGCTTTACCTCCTGTTAGTTTCGTTTCTGTGCCTTTCGGTACAGGGCATAAATGGGTCCGGTTTTCTCCCGCAGCTGGCGCATGGCCTCCGGCAGCTGGTCCAGCGGTACGGTTAGGCCGCCCAGCACCGGGGTTTTCTTTTGCGCCGCCGCCAGGGCCTCCGGTATGCCTCCCCGGTAGGATGTGAATTGCTTGGCCACTCCGGGGATCGTTGGGCCGCAGTACACCAGCGTGCCGGCCTCCGCCGCCGGTTTGGTCTGTTTCTTTGCTGTCATGCTTCTGGCACCTCCTTGTGGACCGCCGGCGCCTGGATCCGCAGGGACATGGCCGTGAAATAGTACGGGTGTGTGTCCTCCTCCTGGGTGGTCCACTCCATAGGGTAAAGGACTTCCCATCGGTTGCCGATCACGGCGCAGGCGGAATAGTGATGATAAATTTTGTTGATGATGTGCAGGGCGTCCCGGTAGCCTTGGCGCCCCGGATCGGGGTCGTAGACACAGGTCACCAGCACCGCGTCAATGATCTGCGGGTCATCGTCGCTTTCGGTCTTTCCTCCCCGGAGGCGCACCACCACATAAGGCTCCGGCGGCGCCTCCCTGTCCATGGCTTCATCGTCGCTTTCCCGGATCGGCACATCCTGTGGGTAGATCTGGATCTCCCGCTCGACGCCCAGGGAGTTTTTCAGCCTCTCATGGGCAAAAAGCGCCTTTAGGTCCGCCACCATGGCGTCCTGCAAAAATTCTTGGGTCACATGCTTGCGCCTCCTTGACTTTTTACCGTTTCTTCCCTATAATTACGGTTGTGTTAATGTTCAGAAAAGTGTGGTAATAATCAGCATAAAAGAGCATGGAAAGGGTGGTAAAATGAAAGGGAAAGGGCTGTATATTGCCGCTGGTGTCGTTCTCGTTCTCGCGCTTGGGTGCCTGTTTACCGGGGAGGTGCAGTCATTTGGAGGCGGTGTCATACTCGCCGCTGCCCTGGTTGCATATAGCCAGTGGAAAAAGAAACATCCCGTAAGCAAGACAAGCGAACTGCGCACGATAGAGGGGAGAGAGGGGAGTAAAACGATCCGTGAAACGGTTTCGTATTTCCTGATTTTCCCGCGTAAAAAAAACGAACTTGTTTCTATCCATAGTCGGCATTGCCCCATTGGGCACTCATTTGGGGAATGGAACGAAAAAGTACACCGTGGGGCGGCCCAGTCTGACCGTTTTGAAAAAGCGTCCCATGAGTGTTTGGGGCTGATCAGCTATGATGTGGACAGCGGTACAGCAAAGGTTAGCGGTTCCACCGGAACGGAATACACCACCACACTGGACTATTGCTCTTGCCCTGATTTTGATAAACGCAGTAAACCGTGCAAGCACATTTATTTCCTTGCCCTGCAAATGGGCTACACCAGCGACGATTTTTATAATTGCTGACTTTTGCGGCCCCTCTGCGGGGCCGCTTTTTTATGCCGCTCTCCCGAAACCGTCCAGGACCCGCTCCACCTCCCGCTGGATGTGCTTTTGCAGGATGGTGTAATAGTCCTGTGTGGTTTCCTCGTAGGTCTTGCCGTATGCCATGGGCACCGCCGGGGCCATAAGGGACTTTACCGGCAGTCTTGCGCGGCCTACGCGCTGCACAATGGCCGTGTGTCCGCTCTTGAAAGTGGTTTCAAAGGCTTTTCGCCCGTCCACCTCCAGCGCCGTCATGGCGCTTTCATTCAGCACTTTCAGCATGGCCGCCGTGGTTTCGGTGTTCTTCCTGGTCATGTATGCCATGGCCTCCACCATGCCGCCCCTGGAGATCAGCGTGGCGGATGTGGCGGACCCCTTGGCTCTCTCCAGATACATGCCGCCCCGCTTCTTGTCGGTCAGGATCTTCTTGTCATTGATGGCATAGCGTTTTCTGGTCCTCTGGCCGATCTTCCGCTTCATTTCGTTGGCCGTTGCGTTCAGTGCGCTGGCCAGCACATCGGGGGCTTTCATCCGGTTGGGCAGGGTGTCCAGCTGGCGTATGATCTTTTCGATCTCCGCTTGGGTGTTAATTTCCAGCATAGCGCCGTTTTCGCTCACGATCTCACCGCCTCCAGCGTAATGGCCAGCATACCGGCCTCCTCGGTGCAGTCGGCCACCCGGAACAGGCGCCCGTCAAAATTGATCTGTTTCCCATGGGCGGGCCGCGGTCCATATTCCTCCTTGGCCACATAGATCAGCCGGCGGGCTTTGTAGGTCCCATCCACCTGGATCCCCATTTTTGACTTGTCCCGCTCCAGCAGTTCGTTTTCATCCACCACCACGGTCATGGGTCTGCCGTCTATGGTGTGGGTGTCCGCGAACTCCTGGCCGTTTAGAAACACGGTGGAAATATCAGCCGCCACCAGATCCTTGAAGCCAGGGGCGCCCATCACTGGGCGCTCCCTGCTTCTTTGGCGGGGGCCTGTACGGGGACCGCCGCGATCAGCTCCGCCCGCTCCCTGTTGTTCTTGGCGTTGGAAATGTCCACGCCCAGGTCTGCGGCCAGCTGCTCCAGTTCGGCCTTTTTCATGGTGGCCAGCTGTTCAGCGTCCAGGTGGCCCTCCACCATTTCCGCCTCCTGGCCGTTTTCCTCGGCCTCCTGGCCCTCGTTCTGCTCCTGGCTGCCCTGGGACCCGTCCGCCTGTTCGGCGCTCTCCTGGGCCTCCTGGCGGCTTTCCTGTGCCTCCTGGCCGCCCCATTCCGCGCTCTTGGCGTTCAGCCATGCGGTGACCATCTTCTGGTCATTGGCTGGGAGGGTGTCGCCCGCGTCATACATCCGCCCCAGGTACAGCACGGGGCGCTTGGCGATCAGCTTTTTCATGCCTTACGCCCTCCTTATGCCCGCTCGGTGGCTTTCAGCGTTCCGCCGGTGGCCACGGTAATGTCGTACACCTTTCCGTCCTCGCCTTTCATGGCCAGACTGTTGTGGACTGCTGGTGCGCCGTCCGGGTCCCCAATGTTCACCAGCACGGTGGCGTCGCTGGCCTCCGCCGTTGCGGCTGCATAGCCGGCGGGGATATTTCCCTTTTCGGTGGCGGTGATTTCGTCCTCCGCGGTGTCATAGTACACCGGGGCGCCCATGGTGATCTTCTCGGAGGCTTTCTTGTCCATGATGTACACGCCGGTGACATGCAGGGCGCCGGTTGCGCCCTCCGCAATGTCATTCCCGGCCACGCCGATCCGGTTCCCCAGGCTCACCACCTGGCCGTTGGCCACGGCGTCCTCGGCGGTGTAGTCCAGGGTTTCGCCTCTCTGCCAGTATCTTGCGTTCATTGTTCTGTACCTCCTTACTCGGTAATGGCTACGCCGTTATTGCGGACAATGCCGCGGTAGTCCATGACGGTGATACCCCAGTCCAGCCAAATGTCCCACACAAAGCCCAGGTAACCGGCCTTTTCGCTCCGGCGGAAACTGGGGGTTTCCACTCCGTTCAGGTAGTCCACCTGCACGCTCTTGGCTGTGGTCTTGTCGCCCACGATATACCAGGGCACCTCGCTGGATCCGGCCAGGGCGTTGATTGCGCCCTCCTCCACCACCTGGAGCTGGGTCCGGTACTTGTAAAGGGCGTTTGCGGTGTGGCTGCCAATGCCCTCCACATCCACCTGGGAGGTTTCAAGCAGCTGGGACATAAGGAAACCGTACCCCACAGGCACCAGGATGTACTTGGGCTGTACCATAATGCTTTCCCCAAAAGGATCCGTCTGGCGCAGCAGCTTCATCATCATTTTCTGGACGCTCTCAATGGTGGGGGCGGTGCCGGTGGCGATCAGGTTCTTGTGCGCGTCAGCTTCAAACAGGGTCACGCCGTCATATACGGCGGGGTTCTTCACGATGACCTCATACACCTGCTTGTTGATCTTCCGCTTTGCCACGCGGGCGTACTGGCCCGGCATTTCGGACAAAAAGCCAATGTCATCATTGATGAACGCCTCACGGGTCATGGTGAACTGGGTCCCGTAGGTGTCCAGCTTGCGCAGGGGGTTCATGTCGGTGTCCAGGGTGCTGTGCTTCAGCTCTCCGCCCTCGGTCACCTTGTCGAACTGGCCGCCGCCGATGGTGTATTCATGGGCCTTGCTGGGCTTGAAGTCCGGCAGGCTGCCCTTGCTGGTCCACAGGTCAAATGTGGTGGGCACAAGCTGGTACTGGTGTACAATGGATTTCTGGATGGCCTGATCCAGAATTGCGGGGAAAGAGGCCGTGGGGGAAAGGAACTGGCGCACCGCCATGTCCCACAGGTCATTCTTGCCCATGCGCAGCAGGGAGGTGGTGGACCCCTCGCCGCTCCGGGCCATGCACTCGATCATAAGGTCCCGCACAGACATGCCGCGCAGGCTGTCCGCCTCTCTGGCCGGATTGCTCACAGGGACGCCGGCACGCAGCAGCAGGGCGTCCACCGCTGCGTTGCGGAACTCATTGCCCTGTCCGTCATCGGTCCTGGTGCCCACGGGGCCGCCGTGGGAGATCATGAACTCCACCGCCGCCTGGCGCACCTGGTCCATGGTCTGGCCGCCGCGGATGTACTCCGCCGGATCCATGCCTACCTGCCGGCACAGGGCCACAATGTCGCTGTTGCGCTGGCGTTCTGCCTGCACCGCCGCCTGGCGTGTAGCGTCGTTGTTTCTGCCCTCGCCCTCCGCACCGCCGGGATCGCCTGCGCCGCGGTTGCCCTCCGCAGGGTGTTCTCCGCCGCCCTGGTTGCCGTCCTGGCCTCCCGCGTTCCGGGCGGCGTCAATCTTTCCCTGGAGCTGGTCAAACTCCGCCTGCTCCTCGCGGGTCAGGCCCCGGCCCTCGTTCCGGGCGCCGTCCACAATCGCCTGCTGCCGGGCAATCATTTCCTGAATGTTCATTGCTTTCTTACCTCCTGAAAGTGTTTTTGTTTACCTGGATCTGCCGCTCGTATGCGGACAGGTCCGGCGTGCCTGTGTTTTCATCAGCTCTACCCACGCCCACGGTGTGGTCTGCCGGTACGGAAACAATGGAGATCTCCATGGGTGTCCATCGTCTTGCGATACTGCACGGGCCTGTAAATCGTCCGTCCGCCGATGTTGCCCCGGCCCGGACTTCCTCCCAGCTGTCCACTCTGTACCGCACCGATGTGGTTTTCAGTGTCCCGCTCTGCACCTTGCTGAAAACCTTTTCCGCGTCCTCGTCGGTGTCAAATTCCACTTCTGCCATACCGCGGTTGTTTTCCAGCCAGGCGCGGATCACGCGGCCCACTACTCTGTCCACATCGTGGTTGAAAAGCAGGACGCCCACGGTGTTCAGGCGCCCCAGGTCTACGGCGCCCTCTGCATGGTCCAGGATCTCCATTCCGAAATAGCGGCGGTATGGCGTTTCGCTGGAAAAGCTAACTGTTCTCCGGCGGCTGTCCTGCCCCTCCTCCTGTCTAATCAGGATTTCCCCCATGCTCCTGGTTCCCTGGCTCTTGTCCCTGGGTTCCGGCGTTCTGCTGTGCTGCTGCTCCTTGGCCATAAATTACACCTCCCATCTCAATGCCGGCTTTACGGCCATATTTCAGGACCTCGGCCATTTCGTCCACGGCCTCTTTCCAGTCCTTGCCCTGTTCGGCTGCGACATCCTGGAATGTCTTTTGACCTGTTGCCAGGGCGGTTTTGGTGGCGGTGGTTTCCTTGGCCGGGTCGATCCATTTTTTCGGTGCCTGCACCCATTTGTGCGCCAGGTAATCCGCCTTTTTATCCCAAAATCCGGGCGGGTTGATCAGCCCGGTGAGATAACAGGAAATAACAAAAGTTTCGTAGATCTCGCTCATGATCTCGGTCAGCAGCTCGATCTCTGCCGCGAATGTGGCTTCATCCTCATTCGCTCCCTGCCGTGCGCTGGAATAATTGCTTTCCGACATGTCCCGGCTGGTGGCCTCGTAGCTCATGCCCTGGCCAGCTCCGATCAAGCGCCATTGCATTTTCAGGAATTGGGAGGCGTCCGATCCCGCGCTTTTCGGCTCCACAGTTTCGATACTGTCCCCCACATTCATTTCCTTGATCATGCCTGGGGTTAGGCTCTTGCCCTCATAGGTCACTCGGTCCCCGCCGGACACCACGCCGCCGCGGCCAAATCCGCCCGTAGGGGTTGCCCGCTTAATGAACACGGCCAGGCAGGCCGCGATCCGCTCCTTGACGGAAACGGCTGTGATAAATTCGTTTGTGTCCCGTACCCGCGTAATGGTAGGGGACAGGTCCGAAACCTCACGCAGCTGGCTGGGGCGGTGCTTGGTCCAGTATGGGATCACATGCTCGGCCTCGATATACACCGGGGTGGTCAGCTTCCAGCCCTCCACATCGTACTGCTGGATAAAATAGCCCACCGCCCGGCGGGCCGGGTCATACTCAATCCCGCCAACCACGGTGTTTCCCTTGTGCCTGGGGATGGAGGCGGTGGTGTCCAGTTCGTCCACCTCGATCATTTGGAGCTTGAACGGCACCAGGCCACCCCTCGTGTATCGCTTGATGAACAGGATCCCGCCGTCCACCTGCTTCCGTGTCACAGCCATGCGCATGATCTGATTGAAAGACTGTGACGCGGTTATGTCGCAGTTTTCCTTGCGGCACCATTGCTTCCACAGTTTTTCCAGCTGGTCGTTTAACAGTTCGCTCTCTGTCTTTGGCTGGAGTTTATAGCCTTTCCCGATCACATTCCGCCGAAATGCGTGGATCACGGACTGGGCAATGTCGCTGTTGCGTTCCAGGTCGCGGGCGCGGGCGCGGATCACATCCCGGCTGTAACGGTCTGTCAGTTCCGCGCTTTCGTTGAAAACCCGCCACCCGGCATTTAGGCGCCCATGGCTGGCCGCGTCATATCCCCGCAGCTCCTCCAGGGCTTGCCGCCACGCCTCCCGCCGGTAGCCTCTTTCCGGCGAAATTGCGGTGATGATGTTATCCAAAAATCCCATGCGGCGCGGTCACCTCCCGTCAAAGTAGGATACATAGGTTCGATCCAGCAGGTGGGAGGGTGTCCCCGCCACCACTTGGGCCTCCAGATCATCCCGCATGGCTTTCAGCATGGACAGGTCTGCCCGTGTCAGGGATCGGCTTCCGATCTTGTAGGACTGGCCGCCCACCAGCACCGCCGCAATGGCTTTGTTTACCTGTTCCAGCAGTTCCGCTGGTTTCATCTGTGTGTTTTCCATTTCGTCCTCCCGTTTTTATACCCAGCTTTCATTCTGCCGGATCCAGTTTTCCTCCGGGGTCGGCGCAGGCTCCGGTTTTGGCTTTTTGGGCTTCTCCGGTTCCTGGCTTTGCAGGTAGAGGGACCGTACACCCTGCATGTCTGCCGCCGCCGCGGCGTACACCTCGCAGTCCAGATAGTGGTTGTCTGCGTGGGTGGTTTTCGGCACCCATTTCTGCACCACTTTCCCGTTGGCCCGCTCGGTCACTTTATGCTCCGCGGTGACCTGCTCCGCATACTCCAGATCACAGCCCTTGTAGACCATCCAGGATCCTTTCCCGTTTGGCTTCCTCATGCGGGCGGCAATCATGTCCTTGTATTTCCCGCCGTCCACCAGCACCAGTGTCATTCCGTTGGCGTTGCTGCCAGCCTTGTTGATCGTGGACAGGCGGTAGTTGGACAGCATGGTGCCGGTTCCCTTGCTGGGCAGCACCCAGTCCGAATTTAAGAGGCAGAAATCATAAACTTCATCCGTCTGGTCGCCGCTGTCCATCAGGGCCAGCGACACCAAAAGTCTTTGCCCGTCCGGGTGTATAAACTCGGTGTTCATGATCTGCGCCACCTCGTTCATGGATAGCGCCTGGCCGTGGGCAATGTTCTGGCTGGTCATGTAATCGCCCCAGGCCCGGATCGTCCAGTACAGGCAATTTTCCTGCACATCTATGCCGGCGGTGATCAGCTTTGTCCATTTCGGCAGGGCGTATGCCTCCACCTCGGTCTGCCGCTCCAGCACCAGCTCCGCATTGGTCCGCAGTTTGGTGTCCTCCCATGGCTCCGCCAGCCAGCTGTTGACAAAGTTTTGCAGCAGCTCCGGGTCATCCTTACACCGCAGGAACTCCTTGGCAATCTCTGAAAACCGCGTGAAAGGGGAGTACAGGGTGTTCAGCCAATAGGCCACGCTGGAGGGCCTGGCGGCGGTCTGTCGGACCGTCTGCCACCTGCCGGCGGCCAGCATTTTCCCCTTGTCCTGGTCAGTGATCACGGCCCCGCAGGCTTGGCAGACATAGGTTGCCATTTCCGCCCGCTCGGCGCTGTCCGGCACATCGTCCTTGCTCGGCCATTTCAGCTGCGCGAACACAAATTCGATGTACTCCCCGCAATGTGGGCATGGCACAAAGTAATGCTTTTCCGCTTCCGCCTCCTCCTTGGCTTTCCAGATGTGGCCGGATTTCAGCGTAGGGGTGGAGGCCATGAAGATCTTGCGGTTTGTGGTGTAGGTCTTGGTTCGCTCAATGGCCAGGGAAACCGGATCCGCCTCCCGTTTGGAGGCTCCCGGAAATTTGTCCACTTCGTCGAGAAACAGATACCGGATCGGTGTGGAGGAAAGGGAGGCCGGGCTGTTTGCTCCCGAAAGGAAAACGAACATGGTTTCAAATTTTAGCTTTAGCTTTTGGCTTTCCGCCTCCCGGTACTTGGCTGCCAGCGGTTTGCATTGCCGGATCATCGGCTCCAGCTTCGCCTCCACCGTCCGCTCTGCCAGTTTGTCGGAGGGATAGACGATCATTGCTGGCGCCGGGTCCTGGTCAATCGCGCTGGCCAGCATGTTCTCCAGCGCCGTTGTGCCTCCCACCTGGGTGGGCTTCACAAATACGATCCGCTCCACATCCTCGTTGGAAAATGCGTCCATGATCTCCGCCAGATACGGGGTCACGCTGTTTCGGAATGGCCCCGGTATGGCGTTGGTGTCGGGCAGGACCCGCCATTTCTCCGCCCATTTGGAAACCGGCAGGCGTTCCGCTGGCCGCAGGGACAGGAGCGCCCGGTGGATCCACGACGGCACCGTGTACGGCTTTACCCTATACGGCCTCATGGCTCCGCCTCCTCCGGTCCGATCTCCGCCGCGTCAACGAATACGGCCAGCATGTCCTCCAGCTCCTTGCGCATTGCCTTTTCCATAGCCCTGGCCGTTTGTGGGTCTGCATATCCGGCTATGGATTTCACAGTGCGGGGCGGGATGTTCATGGCGAATTTCTTAAACATGGCCATGAAGTCTGCCAGATCTCTGGTGGCCTCCTCGGCCTTGATGTATTTTCCCTCGGCAATGGCGGTTTTCAGCTTGTGGAGCTGGCCCTGGCTCTCTTTCAGCTCCACCTCCGCCTCCAGCTTCCGCAGGTTCAGCTCTGCGGTGGAGCTGGCCGCCGCCGTTTCCTGGGCCTTTTGCTCGATGTGGGCAATATAACGCTGGATCGTTTCGCAGGTTTTATATTTTCGGGCGCCGCCGCCGGGCGGCACCTCGGTTTCCAGCACGCCGTCCTGGGTGAGCTGCTGGATCCTCCGTGTGGTTTTCCCCAGCAGCTTGGCCACCGCCGTAGTGCTGGCCCACTCCGGGACTGTATTCAGGGCCGCCGGCGCTTTCGCCGCCTTGCTGGCCGCCCCTGTTTTGGCCTTTCCGGCCCCTTTTTTCTCCGCCACCGGTTGCACCTCCTTTTGTGCCGCTGGCCCGGTTCGCCCCGCCCTGCCGGATTTCGCTTTTTCGGCGTGGGCGATTTCGCGTTTTCATCCTCCCCTTTCCGCCTGATACCCCCTTTAGGGGGTATGGTTTTCCCGCTTTTTGAAAAAGCGTAACGAAACACCCCTGAAAATTTTTGATTTTTTGTGGAAAATAATCGGACTTCACTTGCCCCGCAAAGATTTATTTTTCAGAAAGGACCCGAACAGGGGAGGGGGTTGCAAATTCACAAGGAAGTCCCTGGGCCGCCCCTCGGCATGAGCGGCCCAGGGCAAAGGGTGTTTGGGCCGGCCCGCCGCGCTCGTGTACAATGCGGCGGGGCAGGGTGAAAGGAGAAAAGCCCCTGCGGTTCTGCTCCTCGGCCCATGGTGTGGAAACAGAAAGGCCGCCAGGTTCTCACGCCCTGGCGGCCTTTCTCTATTTGGCTGGGGCTTTGCTCTTGCCCCTGTCGTTTTCCACGATACCAGAATACCACAGGTGAATGTCCTGTTGTGTCCTGTCTTTTCAATATGGCCCATTTTTTTCTGTGCATACCTCCGGTGTCTGCCCTTGCTCAAACTCTTGTACTAACTTCTGCGCCCGTGCATTGGATAGGATAATATCCAGGGCGGCGTTGTAGTAGACATTTACCCTTGACCTGCTCATGTGGACCTCTTTGCAGATCCGTTCCCATTTCTTGCAATCTATATGCCGCAGCTCCACCACGGTGCGCTCCATGCTGTTCTCTGGCAACAGGTCAATGAGATCCATTACCATGGTGACAGCTCGGCCCATGGCTATCCGCTGGGCCTCTATGCGCTCCTCAACCTCTGACAAGCGAAATACAACGGACACGGCCCCCTCGCTGTCTGCCGTAGAGTGGGAGGCCGGCATGGTCATGTATGCCGATCCTGGCGCCGGTGCCTTTAGCTCCCGCGCCAGTACATCGTGCCGCCGCTCCAGTATGCGCCGCCGCTCCCGCGCCATGTGGTACTGCTGTAAATATTCTTTTACGGCTTCGCGGGTGGCCCCGCCCGTTGCCTGTTGCTTCATGTTCACACCTCGGTTATGTCAATTCCGCGCCGTTCTTTCATCAGCTTTCGCTTAATCAGGTATTCCCGTGTCCTGGTGGGCTTGCTTTTTACATCCTCCACCACCAGCCGCCCGTCCCGCTCCCTGTATGTAAAATCTGCCCGGTAGCGGATGGCCCGCACTCTCCGCCCCTCCGGGTCTGTGTATGCCTCTTGCAAAGTAAAATCCACCTGGAGGCGCAGATCATGGATTTCTCCGGCTTTCTGCCGTATGGTCAGGTGGTCATATCTCCGGGCCTCTTTTTGGCTGTCAAAGCGGAGAACGACCCCGGAGGCGGTGACCCGCTCGGTTGGGGTGTTGCGATATTTCGCCGCCCTGTCCGTATTCTGCACAGCTGCGGCGGGAGGCACAGGCCCCCGCCGCTTCTGTTGCTTCATGTACTTTTCCACGGCCTGCTGCTGATATTTTGGCGGCAGGTCCGAAATGTTGATGGCCATTTTAGGTTCTCCTGTTCCACAGTCTTTTTGCTTGCCCTCTCTGCTGTGCAGTCCCTGGGTCTACCGTAGCCATGCACTCCAGGCACAGCACTTTCCACCTTTCCCCTGCGTCGTGTTCGTATTTTTCATAAGCCACTTCTTTGCTCCCGCAAAACGGACACGGCAATAATTCATCTTCCGCTCCCTTTTCCGGTTTTTTTATCTCCAGCACTCGCTCCACGGTTTACTCCTCCTTATCGTCCGGGATCTCTATGTACTGCCACGACATGGGCGGGTGGGTCAGCCCGAACTCCGCCAGCGGTCTGGGCGTTTCGTATTCCTCCGCCTCTCCCACGATCCAGCCATACAGGGGTTTCCCGCCGGCGTATTTCTCCAGGTCCTCCACCGGCACACAGGAGCGGGAGGCCAAATATCGAAAGCAGTTGCTTTTTACCCACCCCATGCAAAGGAACTGCCCCAGCACTGCCCTGGTCCCGCTTACATAGGCCAGGACCAGCAGCGGCCACGGATCCGGCCCTCCGGTCTCATCCCGTGGGGCTGTTTTTCTGATTTCCAGGTCTTTCTCCCCGGCCATGATCTTCTCCCACCATTCCGGTTTTATGCTCAAAAGCACCGCCCGCACAGTCAGCGCCCCTTTCCTTTCGGCGGCCATGGCCCTATTTCGTCCATTATCACCACCCCGGTGCCCAAAAGGCTGGCGGGGTAGTGGTATGGGCATTTCATATTTTCCGCCGCCGTCCTCCGCACCAGCGGAATGGCCTTTTTCAGCTCATTCACCGCATAGGACAGGCGCCAGCGGGCGCAGATATATGCGTCATGCTCTGCCAGCGCACAGCCCTCACATTGCTGTGGCCTTTTCTGCTCGGTCACTTCTGGCCACCTCCCGGCAAAGGAATAAACCGGCATTTATCCACGGCAAACTCCGCCACATATCCGATGGCCGTACATGCCAGCATAATGTCCGCCATGAGATCGTCCGCGTCCTCCTGGCCGCGTCCGTCCCGGTTCATGTTCCGCAGGTTCCGCGCCATGGCTTGCCCAAACTCATGCAGATTTTCCGCCGCCTCCATCCACCGCTCTTTCTCCACGGTGTAGCCTATTTCGATTTTGTCCACAGTTCACACCTGCCTTTCAAAGCGCCCCATGTAATGAGCGGCCCACTCTGCTGCGCCCGCCTTGTTATCCCACGGGAAAGCGGAGGCGGGCAAGTCGTTGAAATGTTCCCGCAGGTTTTCCTTGAAAAACACCGGGATCTCATTTTCTGCACAAAACTGTGTAATCTGGTCCACCCACTCCCGCCGTGGTGTTACCTTGTCCGCCCGGTTCCCGGTTTCTGCCCCCAGGATCACCCATTGGGGCAGCCCCTCCGCCGCGCTCATGTCCACCGGTCCCAGCAGCGGCTCCATGGACCAAAAACTGTTGATTGCCACGCCCTGCATGGTGTACATGGCCGCTGCGTCCTCATTTGCCACCGTGGATCCATACCAAAAGTTTTCCGCATGGGGTAGGAGTGCCATGTGATCCAGTTCCAGGTATCTGGCCGGGTTCTTTGTCAGGAACAAATAGCGGTGCTGCGGAGCGCGTTGGCAGGCGTCCAGCACCTCCACGATCCAGGATGTTGGCACCCAGCGGCCAAAAAGATCCGCCATGCTGCACACAAAAACCGTTTGCGGCTCCTCCTGGCGTTCCGGCTGGTTCATCCGGTAGCGGTGCAGTGTTGGCTCAAATCCATAGGGGTACGGTGTGGCCTTGATCTTGCGCTCCAGGACATGGAGGCCATTAGCCAGCGGGGCAGGATCCGCACGCCCAGCGTCAAAGCGGTGGGCGGTTCTCCTGGCGTAGCAGTAGGGGCACCCATGGCGGCACCCGGTTACAGGGTTCCAGCTCATGGTGGCCCAGTCAATTTTCGTCTTGTTCATGTCGCTTTCCTCCGTTCAGTTGTAGCATTTTTTCTCGCACCAGCTTGTCGATCACATGGCCCCGCTCCAGGTAGCCGCACATGGCCGCCAGTTTGTCCAGGTTATAGGCCGTCTGCGCGGTCACCAGGACGCTGATCCGGCGCATATTCTTTTTGTTCTGCATGGCTTCACCCCATTTTGCAGTCGTAGGCCCGAAAATCGGGCACAGTGTTGAAAATTATCCGGTTGTTACACCATCTTTGCAAAAGCCTGGTTTCCCTTGGCGCATGTTCCTTGTCGTATATCATCACATAGGGGTCATATCCCAGGGCGCGGAGGGTATATATCCGGTGTAGATCCTCCTCCGCCGTGCTGTTGTAGTTGGTCAGCACATAGACCACCTTGACGCGCCTATCTTTCCGGCTGTATCTCTCCGCAAATCTCTGGAAGTCCCGCTCCAGGTCCTCGTGTGGGTTGTCCCAGGCGAAATGTAGGCATTTCACCCTCATGCTGCTCAATAGGTCTGTTACATCGTTGTCCATCAGGCGAATGTCCAGCCCTTGGTTAAAGTCCACATAGGCCCCGGACGCGGCCAGTTGGTTCAGGAGATCCCAGCGATCCGGGCAGGCCAGTATATTGGGATCCATCAGGGTTATATTTTTCTGCCCGTCCCAAAACTCTGCCAGGTTGGCCACCTTTCTGCTTTTCTGGCTCTCTTTCCCCGCAACATGGCAAAAGCCACACCCACGGGGGCACCCTCTTGTTAAAAACCCGTATGCGGTATTTTCTGTAAATTCCGGGGATATGGAATAGTCCGGCCTGATATGCTCCACTTCCTCCGGCAGATCCCCGTCCATGGCTTTGCAATACCGCTCTTTCCCGTTCTCCATGGAAATGGCATATCCCGTTCCGCCCTTTATGATCCGATCGGCGTTCAGCGGCTCCGGCCTGTCCTGCATATATTCGGCGCTGAATACTTTGGACATATACACAGCGTCGTAGTGGATCAGATCGGACCACCACCATTCCACGGTGTCGCCTCTCGCTTTATGCCACGCCGAAAGTTTCATAATGGCCAGGTTTGGGTATCTGTTCCCATCTACATCAATCAGTCCGATTTTCAAACGGCTACCGCCCTTTCCAGTTCCTCCATGGTGTTGATCTCCACCCCCGCGCACCACTCCGGCAGATTAGCCCGCACCAGGGCCGTGGCAAAGGGAGGTGGCACCGCATTTCCGCACCGGGCCACTTGCTTGCTTTTTCCGTAGGTCTGCCCTGTATAGTCCCGCTCGATTTTGTAATCATCCGGGAAACCGTTGGCCCGGTACAGTTCCCGCGGCGTCAGCATACGCAGGCCAATGTCCGCCATGAAATACCATGCACCGCCGATCTGGAACAGGATCACATCCTCCAGCCCCAAGTCATAGCCGCAATATGTATTCAGCAGTTCCCGGATCTCCGGCCAGTGTCGGAGATCCGCCCCCGGCTCCGCTCTTGTGATCTGCGTTGTGATCACACCATGGTGGCCTCCGCCGGCGGTGATGGTCTGCACCGGCTCCGTGGCCGGTCCTCCCAGGTTTGTGCCTTTCATCTTGACCAGGTGGGCAGTTGTCAGCCCCTCCCGGTCCTTTGCCATTACCGTGTGGAGCGGGTCCTGGATGTTCTGTCCGTGCTGGGCACTCCCGTAGTATTTGATCAGGCTTGCCGCCGTTAATCCGTAGCGGTTGGCGGCGTCAATGGTCATAATCGGCCCTGTGATCTCCTGGCCTCTCACATGCTCGGACTGTTCCGTGTGGTACTGGATCAGGGAGGCCCCCAAAAACATTTGCCCGCCTCCTCCGCCGGTTCGCGCCGTGTCTATCGGCTCATTGACCGGGTGGCCCGTTGAGTTGGTGGTGTTCGTCACCGTCCACGGTGCCATGGCCGGGCTTGCCACTCCATACCCATGCTTTGCCGTAATTGTTTGGAGCGGATCTTCCATTGTTTGCCCTCTGAAATCTCCACGGTGATTTACCTGCACCATGTACGGCTGGCAAATTCCATGTTTTCCTTTTCCCACCGCCGTGGGTGCCGGGTCCTCGATGTTATGGACCCGCGGTGCCTGCCCGTCCCGCTCCCCGTAGCCCATCGGCACGATGAACGGATCCGCGGCCTTGATCACAAACTTGTCCACGCCTCTTGCCACTCTGCGCATGGTGTTGGGCCGGAGTGGCCGCTGGGCGGAAAGGCCGTATTTCTCCCGGATTTCCTCCCGTGTATCAAAAATTGATGGGCAGGGCAGGCTCCAGTCTATGATTTCCGCCGCGCTCCTCCAGGGCAATTTCTTCCCGGCCAGCACCTCCGGGCTTTTCGCTGGCGCGTGTGTAGGCTCCGGCCACACAATGGGCCTCCCGTCACATCTTGCGATCAGAAAAAACCGCTTTCGTGTTGTGGGCGCTCCATAGTCCGCCGCCACCAGCTCCCGCCATTCCACGGCATAGTCCAGGCCCTCCAGTTGTTCAATAAACCGCCTGAATGTCTGCCCTGTCTTTGCCTTTATCGGGTGTCCGTGTCGCACTGGCCCCCATGTTTGGAACTCCTCGACATTCTCCAGGATGATCACGCGGGGCCGGACTGTCCCAGCCCACCGCAGGACGATCCAGGCCAGCCCACGGATCCGCTTGTCCACGGGTTTTCCGCCCTTTGCCTTGCTGAAATGCTTGCAGTCAGGAGAGGCCCACAGCAGTCCCACCGGACTGCCTCCTGTAACTTCGAGCGGGTCCACATCCCACACGCTGGCTTGATAGTGGACGGTGTGCGGGTGATTGGTCTTGTGCATGAGAATGGCGTCCGGGTCATGGTTTATCGCTATGTCCACCACTCGGCCCGTGGCCAGCTCAATCCCTGTGGAGGCTCCGCCGCCGCCGGCGAAACTGTCCACGATCTTTTCCTCCCACATGCTGATCTGCGCCTTGCTCATTTTCCTGCCGCCTCTCTCATGCCGTCCACATAGCTGGTGGCCGCCTGCTTCGCCTCACAGTATGGGCATTTCCCATTCATCCACCCAGCGCGGAAAATGCCGCCACATTCCCGGCATGTCACGGCGTCGTGTTCTCCCGTGGCCAGCTGCACCATAAAGCCCCGCAGGTTCATGGCCCAGGTTATATATACCTCCTTGGCGTAGATTGCTGTTGCCAGGTTGTTTGCCGTGTCCACAGCCTCCTTGCGCGGGATTAGTATTGCGTGATTTTCCCGCGTCCGTTTCCCCGGCTCTTCCCATCCGGCCCTTTTTGCTCCCGTGTATTCTCGCACTTTGGCGTGGGCCGCTTTGTATGCTTCCGCAAAGTCTTTCACTTTGTTCTCCCTCCTGTCATTTCCAAATACAGGGCGCACTCTTTCCCGGTCCGCTGGCACCAGGCCCATTCCACCATGGCGCCCCGGCTCTCCTGGTAGTCCGGGAGGAACACGGCCAGGTCCGACGCCTCCAGGGTCTTAGCTGCCTCCCGGAACTTGGCCCGATAGCGCCGATCCCCGGCAATCTTTCCCGCTATGTAAATTTTCATTGGCTTGTCCTCCTATTCGTTGAAAACCTCGAAATATTCCTGGTATGGGTAGCCGCTGATCTCGTGCCACCCGCTCCGGGTGGTGGATCCGTCATCGAACTTGTACAGCACGGCGCCCTTGCTGGCCCTTGGCTCCTTTCGCCAGGAGGAGGCAGGCACGGGGGTGTATGTAATCACAGGCTTGTCCATGTTTTGGGTCTTGCTGTACCGCTTTCCCCGTTTCCCCAGCTCCTTGTACTTCTCCATGGTAGATCTGCTTTCTTTGACCAGGTAATGCGCCAGCTTCTCATGGTTCCCTCGGCGGTCCAGTGGTTTGAAACTGATACCCCCACCGCCCCTTGGTACGCTCTCCCATGCCTCGGTGATGATCTCCGGGTCCATGCGCGTTATTACCACATGAATGTGCGGGTTTGTCATCCGCTTGGTTTCTATCACCACCACTGCCTTGTACTTGATCCCGCGCTTACGGCAGGCTTTCCGCAGGTTGGCCAGAAAAGCGGCCTTGTCCGCCAGTATCTCCGGGAAAGTGGTGTCCTTGGTGTAGTAGTGCAGGACGGCGTGGAGGTCCCGGTGATCAAAATTCGCGTTGAGATCCCAGCGCAGGTGTTCCTCCGCCACCCGTTCGTTGACCTTGGCCTGCTTTTCCGATGTGGTCCCATGGTTCGGTCCCCTCTGGACCCCCTTGGTGTGGATCCGGTATGATTGCATTTTCCTGTGTTCGATTGTGCGGCCAGCCTTTACCCGTCTATGGACATAGGCCATGCTATACTCCTCCTTTGGGCCTGCTGGTCACTTTACTAATAGCTCTTACCGGAGCTATACGGGGCCGCGGCCCCGTTGAATTTTGCGGCTTGCAGGCCGTCCGGGAGTATGCTATAATGCAACTATCCAGGACGGCCTCCGCGCCGCCTCGTATCTGTCCACCTGCGCCGTGTTGTCAGCACCGGGCGCAGGTGGTTTTCTTTTTATGATAGGTAATCATTGGCCAGCTCCAGCAGCTCCGCCGCGTGTTCCTGATCCACGATCTTGACCTTGCCGGGCCGCTTCGGGTCTTTCTCTATGGCCCAGCATGTTTTCTTGGCCAGCAGTTCCATTTTCTCGGCCCTGGCCGCCATTTCATTGTTGTATTGCTCTCAGTCCCTTTTCCAGACCATGAACTCCAGGAACTCCTCGGCGCTCATGTTTACATTTACTTCCATTACTCTGATACCTCCAGCCCCAGCCACCACGCGGGGCTGTTTCTTTTTTCCTCGTTGGGGCATACCTTGGGGCAGTCCTCCATGGGGCAGTTGTCGCAGAAATGACGGTGGAAAGCGTCATCCCATGGCGCGTCCAGGCAGGGGAGGGAGGCCAGGAAAGCGGCCAGTGCCTCCGGGGAGGCAGTGATCCGGTCAAAATTCGTCTTTCCCATGGTCATGCCTCCTCTTTGTGCAGATCCACGCCCTCCAGGGCGTTCCACACGGCCCGCTCCCATTCCTTGGCCCAGCTTGACCGGGCCTTTCTTACTGCGTTCATGGCCACCACCTCGGTGTCCCCGTGCCACAGCAGTCGGTCCCCGTCGATCACAGCAGCGGCTCCATGCTCCACCATGTCCCGCTCCATGATCGCCAGGTCAAGCAGGCTCACCCCGTAGCAGGCCCCGCCACCATCCGGCTGGAAAATCTGGTAGCCCTGCATGATCACCGTTGCCATGGTCACCGCGTCAGTGCGCTCCCCGGTCCTCCAGTGTGCTATTTCATCCGCCGCCACATCTGGCATAATTAGCTGTGGTTCTCCGTCCTTTACGATGGACACAGGCTCCGTGTCCGGGATCATCCCCATGTGTTCCACGATAGTGGCCAGCACCTTGCGGGGGATGGCCGCCCGCTTGCATTGGATATACCATTGTTCTGTGTAGATCGTCATGCAATCGCCCTCTGTGGCCACTGCATACCCAGCGGATTTATAAGCCCGCTTGATACAGCGCACCAGGCCGCTTTCATTGATCAGCATTTCTCCGCCTCCTTTATTTATATAATGTAGGCATAGGGACCGTCTTTTCCCCCGGCTCCGCCCACACCTGCGCGTCCAGGATCTCCGCCCAGTCGCAGCCCCACACCTCCGCCGCGTTCATAACTGCCGCCAGATTGGAGGCGTGTGGGACCACCACAGATCCGTGGGCAGGGTGGACCACCCTGGAGCGGCCAGGAACTCGCCAGCGGTGGATCCTTGCCCTCCTGGCCGCCGCGTTGTGCGTTGCCTCCCGGCTCAAATCCCATTCCATGCGTTCACCGTGACCTCCCACCGCTCCATGGCCTCCACCACGGCTGTGGAGTATTCTGTGGATGTGATCCCAGCCTCCCAGGCGTTTCTCGCCCCGGACACTCCCATGTTGTAGGCCATGGCGGCCTTGTGCGGGTCCCCATAATCCTCCATGTACTTTCCCAGCAGGTAGCACCCGGCAGCGATATTCCCGGACGGGGTGGCGGGGTCCATCCCTGTGGCCTCCTCCAGCTCCGCGTGATAGGACCCGCTCGGCCCTGGGTTTAACTGCATGATCCCCACCTCACCAGCGGCGCCCACGGCCTCCATATCAAAATTGGTTTCTGTTTCCGCAACGGCCAGGGCCAGGGGATAGGGGCACTTATATTCCGCGCAGTAGGTCCGCATATAGTCCTGGTATTCGTAGCTCATGGGCACCGCCAGGGAGAAATACCCGGAGGCCAGCAGGGCCTCCTCGATCTTCTCCGCCTCCATCGGGTCCTCGCCCTCACCATTCCACAGGGCATTGGATGGCGTCAGAACGGTGACGGGGGAGGCGTTCATGATCTCCGGCTCCTCCGCCGCTGCGGTGTCCGTCAGCATTGCCTTGATGATTAGCGCCGCCAGCAGGATCACCACCAGCGCCCCGATGATCAGGACGGCGATCCGCTGTCTGGCAATCTTCCGCCGCCGCTCCTCTGCGTTGGCCCTCCGCATACATTCCCGTTGTTCCTCTCTGATGGCGTCCCGCCTCTCTGCCTCCCGTCTGGCCTGCCTGCGGCGGATCTCCTCCATCTGGTCCTCCCGGCGGTGTCGGGCTTCCATGGCTCCGATCCGGCGTTTCAGATCGTCCACATCTTCCGCCACGCCCCGGTACTGCTCCATGGCCTGGCGGTATTCCTTGGCCTTTCTCTGGCTCATGTCTGCTTGTCCTCCTTTTTCACGCGGCGCGGCCAGCCGGTCACCTCATAAGCGATACCGAAACGACGGCGGCCACACTCTGCGCATGTGATTTTCTCGCACCGCCCGCCGGCTGGTTTTACCGTCTTTCCCTTTTCCTCCAGGGCAATGGCACATGGTTTGCACAAGGTCTTTTTCATTCCTGTGTCTCCCGTTCGTCGATCCACGCGGCGCACATGTCCGCCTCCTGTAATCTCCATACCCATGGGGAGGCCTCCATGGCCGCCGAAAGTGCGCGGTTGTCCGTCTTGGCCGCGTCATCGTATGCGCCCATGTGCCACCGGATGGCCAGTGCCTCCTCCGGCAGTAGGTCCATGTGGCGCTGGATCAGGTACAGGCTTTTCTCTCCATGCCCCAGCGGCAAGGGATCCTTGTATGTATATCCCTCGTAATTCTCCCAGCGGCCAGTTTCCGGGTTCTTCCTCCGCTTGGTTTCCAGACGGTAGCACCCCGCCTTGCACACATCATGCAGCAGGGCAATGGTCGCCACCGTTTCCTCCTGTTCTTCCGAAAGGCGGCATTTACCCGGATCCTCCTTGCCCGCCAGATCGCGGATCGCAATATCCCGCAGGCGGTAGTACACATTCAGGCTATGTACAAGCAGGCCACCGGGGTGTGCCCCGTGGTACTTCGTGGAGGACGGGGCCGTGAAAAAGTCCGTTTCCCGCTCCAGCCAGTCCAGCATGGCGTCCGCATAGTCCCGGTGGATGTTGTTCTGGAAAATGTCCTTGAAATGGGCCTGCGCTGTTTGAAGCCCGTTCCTTTCTAAAAAATTCATGGCTATACCTCCACCCCCTGAAAACTTTCCTTTACTGCTCCGCCGCGTGTCTGAAATTCCACTGTATGGAACAGGCCCCGCGGGTGGATATACACGACACGGCCCCGCATGGGCCTGCGTTCACCCTTTCCTTTTCCGTCTGTTTCATAAATGGATTGCGGGATCCGGACAACTTCCATCCCCACCTCCAGACGGGTGGGCCGTCCCCTTTCTTTGCTCATGCGTTCTCCTCCTTGTTTGAAAACTGGATCATATCCCGCAATGCCTCCCGGTCCATGTTCCGCATGTGGTGAATGATCCGCACCCCGTCAAACAAGGCTTGCAATCCATCCGCATTTACAGGCTTTCCCGCTTTCAGTCTCTTTGCGGTGTCTAAAATGCAATCTTCCACCGCTTCAAAAATCTGCTTCTGCTTGTCGTTCTTCCAGGCTGTATTTAGCCGCGCTCCATGCGGTGCGTCGGCTTTCTGTCCCACTTTAATGACCCTGAATATATATGGCATTACGATCTTCCTTTCATATCTTCCGGCGCTTCATTTCCCCAGGCGTCCCATCCCTCCGCCCTCTGGCGGGCGAACATTTCCAGGCGGGGCACATCCCCCAGCAGCTCCACGATCCGCCGGCGGGTTTCGTCCGGCTTTTTGCTGTGCCCCTCAAAAGGGGCCTCAATGATCTGGTGTACCTTGTGGCTGCGGATCCGCTCTTTTGCCTTAAACCCAGGCGAAACGCCCAGCAGGCACACCTCCGCGTTGGCGCGGGTGTAGGCTCCCATGCCCCAAAAGTTGGTCCCGCTCCTGGCGTTTTTCTTCACCCACACAAAGGCCGCGGTCTTGTACTGAAACCCCCACGCCTCCAGGACCCTGATCCCCTCTGCAATGTTTGGGAAAGTTGCCCACAGAAAACAGGCTGCCCCCCCCCGCAGATTTTCCGCACCGGCAGATTGCATATATCCGCGGTGGTCATGGTTGGGTACTGTTTCAGCGCCGTGCCTCGGCTCTTTTCCGTGGTCCCGTGCTGGCGGTATTCCCACGGTGGATCCGCGTAGATCACAGAATACTGCCGATCAGGTAGCGGGAGAAAGTCCGCCATTGTCAGCACTCCTTTCTATCCGCCGGCGCTCCGCCGCCGTTGCGAACTCCTCCACCATTCCCCGCTCCCGGAGATCCTGTATGGTCAGTGTGTGGGTGGTTCGGCTCACCGTCTTTCCGGTTTCGCCGTCCCGGATTTCAATGGATAGGAGAGGGCGGCCCATACAGGTGGAGAAAAAGGCATGGGCCGTGTTCCATTCCTTTGTGATCCAGTTCAGGGCGTAGTCCGTTCTGCGTGGATATTTAATGAACTCTGTCCCGCTCCGCATGGGCGGGAGGTTGTCCACATAATGCGCCACCAGTGTGTAAAGTTTTGTTTTATTGGCTGTCAGCCGCAGCACTTACAGGACCTCCTCCCGATACCAGGCCAGGATCCGCTTGGCGTATTTCTTGCGGATCCGTTTTTTCTTCGTGCGGTGGTAGCGGCAGGCCAGCGGCTTGTTGGCCGCCTCCGCCCACCGCAGGGCCTTTCTGAACTCCTCCGCCGCCACGATGGCGCCCCATGCGTCCGCCACCGCTCTTACGGCCTCCGCCAGTTGGTCATAGAAAATGCGGAACGCTTCCGCCAGATAGCGGGCCGCCTCATTGGCCTGCTCCATCGTAAAACCCATTGACGAAAGTAGGGGCGGCGCCGGGCGCTCCACTTGCTCCGGCAGGGTGATTTCTCCGGCGTATTGCACCGGCTGGCCGTCTATGTAGACCGCCGCCTGGGCGGTGTCTTTCCCGTCAGGTCCCATCCGGCCAGCCCTCCCCTTGTTCATATCCCAGGAGCATATTATGGGCCAGGTCGCTCACGCTTTCTTGCAATTCTACAAGGTGCAGCAGTGTGGTGTATGAAATTCCCGCCCGCTCCAGGTTGCCCCGGAACTCCTTGGCCTCTTCCACGGCGGCCCGGATTTCTTTTTGCTCCCTTTCGGCGTCCGCCGCCGCCCTCTTGGCTTCCTCCGCCTCCAATTTGATCAATAAGCGCCTCATTTTCTCGTTCTGCTCCTCTATGAGCTTCCTGGCAATCCCGCGCCCTTTGATTACCTTTTTCTCTGCCATGTCCGGTTCCTTTCTCCGCCCCTTGCGGGGGCTGGATTTCCGTTGATACGCTCCGCCGATTAGATCCAAAAGCCGGGGGCAAGCGCCCATGAATAGTCCGCGCCGGTGGTGCCGGGCGTGCCGTCCGTGCCGACAAGGCAGAAAGTGTGGCCGTAGCCCGCATAGGCGGAACGGGTGTGGTGCGGCCAGGTTTCCCCGTTCCACATCTTCACGCGGTCCCGCTCGGTCTTGTAGACCGGCAGTTGCTCCTCCGTTGGATCGTCCCCATCTGCCCAGGGCTTTCGCCCAAAAAACTCCGTTACGCTGTGCAGCCACAGCAGATCCGTGGTCACCAGCTCCTCGCCCTTGATGGTCTGGCGGATGGTGCGGTGGGTGATGATGGACACCAGATCCTCCGGGAGATCCTGGATCAGATCGGTGTTGCACCATTTCCGGGCGTCGCTCTCTTTCCAGGACACAGGACGCGCCAGGCGGTTATACATGGGCCGCTCTGCCACGCCGTCCACAAATCCCATCCAGGCCCGGCCCGGTTCCACCTTTTCCACCATGATGGCCGCCTCTGCGCCGCTCCGCAGGTTGAAGCGGATCACATCCCGCTCCGCCAGCAGTTTGTCCAGTGCGCCCAGCTCCCTGGCCCTGGCGATCTCCGCCCAGTTGATTTCCTCTTTCGTCTGCTTGATGATGGTTGCCATTGTCATTTCCTCCTTTACTTTGTCCGCCTCTATGGCGGTGGGGTCGCTCATTCATTGGCCGCCCGCGTTCTGTTCAGGGGCTTGCCGCGCCGTCGGAGGCTTTCCTGGAAACGACGCTGGGCCAGATCCGGGTCATACGCTTGGCGGCTGTTTTCGTCCAGCTTTCCGTTTTCGCCGCGCCGCAGTTCCTGATAAATGGTCTTTGGTGCCACGCCTACCAGATCCGCAATCTCACGCACTGACGCATAGGCGGCCCACTTCTCTGCGATCAGTCGCCGCTCCGCAGGCCCCAAATATTTGTTGTTCATGTTCCTTTCACCTCCGTTTTTCGATAAAAAAATAAGAGCAACAACGCTTTACGCTTTGTTACTCTTATTAGTAGCATTTTCAAAAACGGGAAAACGGCAGGAAAGCGCTTGTCAAAAGCAAGACAAAGTGATAATATAAATCTGTATATGCAAAAAAATTGCCGGGAAAACCGGCGTTTTTCAATGAAAAAAACAACGCGGCACGCCCGCAGAAGCCGAGGCTTCTGCGGGCGTGTTTTTTGTTCGGCGAAAAAACGGCGCCGATCGTGCCGCGAAAACGGAAAATTCGTCCGGCGCGCATATCCGCACGCAAATCCGCCGACAATAACCGGGAAGCAAATCCCGTAAACTGCGGCTTTGGAGGAATGGATATGTACAAAAAAGATTTTATTGACACCAACGATTTCACAAAACAGGAACTGCTGGACATCATCGACCTGTCGCTCGCCATCAAGCGCGCCATCCGCCGGGGTTATTATCCCCCGCTGCTGAAAGATATGAACCTCGGCATGATCTTTCAGCAGTCGAGCACCCGCACGCGCGTGTCGTTCGAGACGGCCATGAGCCAGCTCGGCGGCCACGCGCAGTATCTCGGTCCCGGCATGATCCAACTCGGCGGCCACGAGACCATCGGCGACACGGGCAAGGTGCTCTCGCGCCTGGTCGACGTGGTCATGGCCCGCGTCATCGAGCACAAGACGATCGTTGAGCTCGCCGATGCGTGCACGATCCCGGTCATCAACGGCATGAGCGACTATAACCACCCCACGCAGGAGATCGGCGACCTGTGCACCATCAAGGAAAACCTGCCCGAGGGCAAGCGGCTGGAGGACTGCAAGGTCGTCTTCGTCGGCGACGGAACGCAGGTGTGCGCGTCCCTCGGCTTCATCACTACGAAGCTCGGCATGCACTTTGTGCACTACGGCCCGGAGGGCCACCAGCTGAACGCCGACCACAAGCGCATTCTGGAGGCCAACTGCAAGCGCTCCGGCGGCAGCTGGGCCGTCACGGACGAGCGCGACGCCGTGCGCGGCGCGGACTTTATCTATACTGACGTCTGGTATGGCCTGTATGAAAACGAGATGCCGAAGGAAGAGCGCGTGCGCGTCTTTGCCGACTACCAGGTCAACCGCGAGCTCATGCAGCTCGGCGCGCTCGGCTGCAAGTTCCTGCACTGTCTGCCTGCTACGCGCGGCGAGGACGTGACCGACGAGGTCGCCGACTCCGCTGCCTCCCTCTGCTGGGAGCAGGCCGGCAACCGCCTGACGGCCATGCGCGGTCTGCTGGTGTATTTCACGCGCTGCCGCCGCGTCCCGACGGAGCTGGAGCTCGCCGCGGCGCAGGAGGAGCTCGACGCCTTCCTCGACGCGCGGCTCGGCGGCTGCTGACCGGCTGCCAAAGGAGCAGACACCATGGAAGAACGAAAAAAATTCCGCCTTGCGGACGTCGTCCTCTCGGTCATCTGCGTCGTGTTCGTGGCGGAGGCGGCGGCGCCCGTCGCTTCCATCGGCAACAGCCAGTATTTCTGGTGGGTGTTCATGATGATCGCCTTCCTGCTGCCGTACGGCATGATCTCGTCCGAGCTCGGCACGACGTATACCGGCGACGGCGGGCTCTATGACTGGATCAACAAGGCGTTCCCGCGCTCGAAGTGGGGCGCGCGCGCCTCGTGGTACTACTGGATCAACTTTCCGCTGTGGATGGCCTCGCTCGCCGTCGTGTGCCCGGAGCTGCTCGGCGTGCTCACAGGGCTGCAGTTCGGGTGGCTGGCAAAGCTGCTCATCGAGCTCGCCTTCATCTGGATCGTCACGTGGATCGCATTTTACCCTGTGTGCGACAGCATCCTCATCCTCAACATCAGCGCCGCCATCAAAATGGTCCTCGCGCTGACGGTCGGCGTGCTCGGCATCGTCTACGTCGTGAAAAACGGCTTTGTCAACGACATGGCCTTCCGCACGTTCCTGCCGGGGTTTGACCTGCACAGCCTGTCGTATATCTCGGTCATCATCTTCAACTTCCTGGGCTTCGAGGTCGTGTGCACGTATGCCGACAATATGCGCGACCCCAAGCGCCAGATCCCGCAGGCCGTCGTCACCGGCGGCATCGTCATCGCGCTCATCTACCTGTTTTCGGCCTTCGGCATCGGCGCGGCCATCCCCACGCACGAGATCAGCGAGGACTCGGGCCTCATCGACGCCGTCTCGCTCATGACCGGCCGCACGAGCGGCTGGTTCGTCGGCGCGGTGGCGCTGCTGTTTCTCATTACCCTGTTCGGCAACATGATCTCGTGGTCCATGGGCGTGAACTCCACGGCGGCCTACGCCGCCGAAAACGGCGACATGCCCGCGATCTTTGCAAAGCGCTGGGCGAAAAACGACATGCCCATCGGCTCCGCGCTCACGAGCGGCATCGTGGCGAGCGTCGTGTGCATCCTCGGCATCATCATCGAGCTGCTCTCGCCGGATTCGTCCCTGTTCTGGAGCTTTTTTGCGCTCAACCTCGTCATGCTCCTGCTGAGCTATGCGCCCGTGTTCCCGGCGTTTTTGCGCCTGCGGGAGATCGACCCCGATTCCGAGCGGCCGTTTCGCGTGCCGGGCGGGCACGGGATGCTGCGCGTGCTGGCCTATGTGCCCATGGCGCTCATCCTCATCTCGATCTTCTTCACGGCGGTGCCGCTGTCGTTCGATACGGACACGCTCTCGTACTATCTGCCGATCACGATCGGGTCGATCCTCAGCATCGTCATCGGCGAAATTCTCATCGCGGCGCGTGCGCGCCGGCATCATTCCTAGGAGGAAAACGTTATGGCAAAACGAATCACCGGCTCTACGCCGAAGCTCGACGGCTACCGGATGCCTGCGGAGTTTGAGCCGCAGGCCGGCGTCTGGATGCTCTGGCCGGAGCGCAACGACAACTGGCGCGACGGCGCCAAGCCCGCGCAGAAAGCCTTTCTGGACGTGGCCACGGCCATTTTGCAGTTTGAACCCGTGACGGTCTGCGTCTCCCCGGCGCAGTACCAGAATGCGCGCGAGCGCCTGCCGCGCGCCGTGCGCGTCGTCGAGATGGCGAGCAACGACGCCTGGATCCGCGACTGTGGGCCGACGTTTCTCGTCAACGGCAACGGCGGCGTGCGCGCCGTGGACTGGACGTTCAACGCCTGGGGCGGGCTGGTCGACGGGCTCTATTTCCCGTGGGATCTCGACGATCAGGTCGCGCAGAAGGTCTGCGAGATCGAGCGCGTCGATTCCTACCGCACCGATGGCTTCGTGCTCGAGGGCGGCTCCATCCACGTCGACGGCGAGGGCACCGTGCTCACGACCGAGATGTGCCTGCTGTCCGAGGGGCGAAACCCCGACATGGACCGCGGCGCGATCGAGCGCATGCTCTGCGACTATCTCGGCTGCGAGAAGGTGCTCTGGCTGCGCGACGGCATCGACCCCGAGGAGACCAACGGCCACATCGACGACGTGGCCTGCTTCATCCGCCCGGGCGAGGTCGCCTGCATCTGGACGGACGACCCGCAAAACCCGTTCTATCAGCCGGCGCGCGACGCCTACGACACGCTCTCGCAGGCGACGGACGCCAAGGGCCGCAAACTGAAGGTGCACAAGCTCTGCCTGACGCAGCAGCCATGCCTGCTGCAGGGCGCGGCGACGATCGACGCCGTGGAGGGCACGATCCCGCGCGAGGACGGCGAGGTCGCCATCGCGTCGTATATGAACTTCCTCATCGTCAACGGCGGCGTCATCCTGCCGCAGTACGGCGACGCGAACGACGCGCTCGCCGTGCAGCAGGTGCAGGCCATGTTCCCCGACCGCCGCGTGGTCGGCGTGCAGACGCGCGAGGTCGCGTTCGGCGGCGGGAACATCCACTGCATCACGCAGCAGCAGCCCGCGCCGCAGCACAGGTGACGCCATGGCCAGAATCGTCATTGCCCTCGGCGGCAACGCGCTCGGCAGCACGCCGGCGGAGCAGCGCGACCGCGTGGCCGCCGCGTGCCCGGCGCTCGTCGGGCTCATCCATCAGGGCCACGAGATCATCATCAGCCACGGCAACGGCCCGCAGGTCGGCATGATCCAGGCGGCGTTCGACACCGCCGCGAAAACGAACCCCAAGGTCGCGCCCATGCCGCTGCCGGAGTGCACGGCCATGAGCCAGGGCTATATCGGCTACCACCTGCAGCAGGGCATGCGCCGCACGCTGCGCGCCAATGGTATGCCCTGGCAGGTGGCGACGGTCGTCACGCAGGTCGTCGTCGACCCGGACGACCCTGCGTTCGGCGAGCCGACAAAGCCCATCGGCGCGTTTTACGATGAGGCCGCCGCGCAGCAGATGATGCGTGACGATCCGTCCCTGCGCATGCGGGAGGACTCCGGCCGCGGCTGGCGGCGCGTCGTCGCCTCGCCGAAGCCGGTGGATATTGCCGAGCGGCGCTCGATTCTGAACCTGCTCGACAGTGAGTATATCGTCATCGCCTGCGGCGGCGGCGGTGTGCCCGTCGTGCGCGACGCGCACGGGGACTACTACGGCGTGGACGCCGTCATCGACAAGGACTTTGCCTCCGCGTGCCTGGCCGAAGCCGTCGGCGCGGACTATCTGTTCATCCTCACGGCGGTCGACCACGTCTGCCTGAACTTCGGCACGCCGGAGCAGCGGGCGCTCGACGAGCTGCACGTGGATGAGGCGGAGACCTACCTGCGCGCCGGGCAGTTCGGCGCCGGCTCCATGCAGCCGAAGGTGGCCGCGGCCGTGCAGTTTGTGCGCAGCGGCTGGCGGCGGCGCGCCGTCATCGCCTCGCTCGAGCAGGCCCCGGCCGCCATGCGCGGCGAGAGCGGCACACGCATCGTGCCGTAAAAGCAAACAGAAACCCGGCCTTTCCCAGTGCTGGAAAGGCCGGGTTTTCTCAGCCGGGCAACTCCAGGATCGCCATCTCGATGAAGGCACTCGTGAGCTTTTGCACCATCTGATTCTCCGTCTCCGTCTTGCCGTGCTCGACCCAGACGGTCAGCACGCCGATCATGGACGACGTGATGATGGCGACGAAATAATCAAACTGCGCGGGATCGTCCGCCATCGGCTGCAGCGCCTGGATCAGGCCGGAGCTGCGGCGCAGACTGTCGAACAAAATGTCCGTCCGGCGGATCTGCACGAGCGCCTCGAGCACCGCACTGTTGCGAAACCAGTACTGAAATACCGCCTTGGCCAGGCTGCCGCGCTGCTCGGGCGGCAGGGCGTTGTACTCGCTGAACACGGCCTGAAACCCGCGGTCGCACAGCAGCGCCAGCACGTCCTCGAGGCAGTCGAAGTTGCGGTAAAACGTCGAGCGGCTCACCGTCGAGGCGCGCTGCACGTCCGTGATCGTGATGCGCGCGAACGGTTTTTCTTTCATGCAGGCCAAAAGGCCCGCGCAAATAAGCTCCGTAGACGCCCGCGCGCGTTTGTCGTTCTTGATGTGGTACATTTTGGCCTCCAGCGTTCTATATTTTACGGTACTATTGTATCGCAAAAAAGTTTGATGTACAATAGGGACGATCAAAATTTAAGGGAGTGTTTCACATGAGCGAAAATGTGATCTTCTGCTACTCTGGCACCGGCAACTGTCTCGACATGGCGAAAACCATCGCCCGGAAGCTGGGCGACACGGACATCATCCTTATGCGCAAAGAGCCCGCGGTCACGGACGTGCGTGACGCCAAGCGCGTCGGCTTCGTCTTCCCGTGCTACGGCGGCGGTCTGCCCGGCGGCGTGGAGGAGTCGCTGCGCAAGATCCAGGTCGGCCTCACGGCGTATACGTTCGGCGTCTGCCAGTACGCGGGCTACATGGGCTCCGGCCTGTACAAGCTCAACAGCATCATCCCCCTGCGCTACTGGACGGCCGTGTCGCACCAGTGCACGTGCATCTGGCTGCTGCCGCACAGCGTGATGCTGCCGCCGGTGACGCCCGCCATGGCGCAGCGCCGCGCGGACAAAAAGGCAAAGCAGATCGCGCAGGATGTTCTTGCCCGGGCGGTCTCGCCCAAGGCCCCGCCGAAAAAGCCCGTCAACCAGCTCGAGAGCAGTGTCTGGCCGAAGATCGTGGCCGGCAAGGCACAGAAGTTTGCCGTCAGCGATGCGTGCGTCGCCTGCGGTCAGTGCGCCCGGCTCTGCCCGCGCGGCAACATCCGCATCGAGGGCGGCCGCGCCGTCATCGGCGGCAACTGCATCCAGTGCCTGAGCTGCCTGCAGTACTGCCCGCAGCAGGCCATCTCGATTGGCAGGATCACCGACCGCCGCGAGCACTATCACAACCCCAACGTGACCGCCGCGGAGCTGACCGAGTCAATCATCCATATCGACTGAGACGTTTTTTCTACATAACACAGCAGCCCGCCCGCCGGAACTCCGGCGGGCGGGCTTTCCGCTTGAGCGAATGCTCAGACGTGTACGATGTAGTTTTCCTTGCGCGGGGCGGCCTCCGGTGCAGGGCCGGCGGCATAGCCGAGCGCGATCGCGCCGACGCCGCGCAGCGTCTCCGGCAGGCCCCAGTCGCGCAGCAGCGCCTTGCCGTCCGGGCTGTCAAAGATCTCGCGCTCGCGGTTGACCCACACGGTGCCGAGCCCCTCGGCGTGTGCGGCCAGCATGAGGTTTTCGAGCACACAGCTGCCGTCGGCCAGATAATTTGCGCGCTCTCCGTCGCCGAGCACGACCACGATCACCGGCGCGCCGTAGTAGGGGTCGACGTCCCTGCCGATCACGGCGGCGTTGAGCTTTGTCAGACGGTCGCGGTAAGCTTTCGTCTCCACGGCGACGATCGTTGCCGACTGCTCGCCCATGGCCGACGGGGCGTAGGTGCCGGCCTCGAGCACGCGCGCGAGTGTGTCTGCGGGCACGGCGTCCGGCTTGTAGGCGCGGATGCTCCGCCGGGTCTTTATGAGTGTCAGAAAATCGTTTTTCATCGGATAGCCTCCTTAATATATTTATTTAAAAATGTTTGAAATAAGCATACCACATTTTTCGCCGATGTGCTATAATATTCAATTGACTCTAACCATTGGTTTTTTGCTTTTGACTACCTGCCGGCGCGCGAAAGGAGTTTCTCAGGCCATGCAGAAGATCGCAGCTTTCATCGTCAAAAAACGCAGGCTATTGCTTGTCGTCATGCTGGCTCTGGCGGTGGTCTGCGCGGCGCTGATGCCCTTCGTCGGCATCAACACCGACATGACCAAGTACCTGCCGGACAGCTCGCAGATGAAGATCGGCATGGACCGCATGAACGAGGCCTTCCCCAACGTGGCGGAGACGTACACCATCCGCGTCATGTTCCGCGGGCTGGACGCGCGCGACAAGCTCGCCATCCGCGAGCAGCTGGCGGAGATCCCGAACGTGGACAGCGTGGCCTACGAGCCGGACAGCGACGACTATAACCGCGGCGACGCCACGCTCTACAAGCTCACCACGCAGTATGACTACAAGTCCGACGAGGAGGCGCAGATCGAGCGCGACGTGGCCGACCGCTTTGACGGCTACGATGTGTCCGTGCGCAGCGACGACACCTCGACACCGGACATCCCGCCGATCGTGTTCATCCTCTCGATCGTGCTTGTGACGACGATCCTGCTCATCGCCTGCCCGTCGTACTTCGAGCCGGTGCTGTTTCTCATCACGATCGGCATCGCCGTGCTCATCAACCAGGGCACGAACATCTTCCTCGGCGAGACGTCGGACGTCACGGCGAGCATCTCGGCCATTTTGCAGCTCGCGCTCTCGATGGACTATTCCATCATCCTCATGAATCGCTACCGGCAGGAGCTGCAGGCAGATCCCGACCGCGAGGCTGCCATGACGCGCGCGCTCACGGCGGCGTTCGGCTCGATCACCGGCAGCTCGGTCACGACGATCGTGGGCCTGCTGATGCTGGTGTTCATGCGCTTCAAGATCGGCATGGATCTCGGCATCGTGCTGGCCAAGGGCGTGCTGTGCAGCCTGCTGTGCGTGTTTACGGTGCTGCCCGGCCTGATTTTGTGGGCGGATAAGCTCGTGCGCAAGACGACGAAAAAGCCGCGCGCGCCCAAGCGCGAGCGCCGGAGCGTGCTCGCGGCGCTCGGCCGCTTCAGCTACCGGTGGCGCGGCGCGATCGCAGCGGCGTTCGTGCTGCTGTTCGCGGGTACGTATATTCTGCAGCTGTCTACCCAGATCGCCTACACGCTCACGGACGCCGACCCGGTCGCGGAGGTGTTCCCGCCGGACAACCCCATCGTCGTGCTGTACAACAACGCCGACGAGGACGCCGTGGCCGCGCTGGCGGACCGGCTCGAGGCCGACCCGAACGTCAAGAGCGCCATGGCCTACTCCACCACGCTCGGCAGGCAGTACACCGCCGCGCAGATGGTCAATGTCGTCGGCGCGCTCGACGCCAGCATCCCGGTCAGCGCCGATATGCTGGGCATGATCTATTACGATGCCCACAGCGGCGGCCGCGCCGTGACCATCCCGGCCGGGCAGTTTCTGCGCTTTGTCACCGACCACGTGGCAAATAACGCCGCCTTCGCGCCGTATCTCGACGCGGGCATGACGGCCAATCTTCAGACACTGCAAAAGTTCACCGACCCTGCCGCGCTCACGCAGCAGCGGACGGCGGAGTCGCTGGCGGACTTTCTCGGCATGGACGCGGCGGACGCCAAACAGCTGCTGCTCTACTACTACACGCAGCACGGCGATGCGAGCACCGGCGGTATGACCCTGCCCGCCTTCTCCGACTTCCTCGTCAACGAAGTGCTCACCGACTCCACCTTGGCCGACATGGTCGACGCCTCGGCGCGCGAACAGGCGGCCACGCTGCAGACGTTCACGGACGTGAGCGCCATGACCACGCCGCGCGGCTGCGACGAGATCGCGCAGATGCTCGGCATGGACGAGGATACCGTCCGGCTGCTGTTCGTGGCATACCACACGCTCAACGGCGACCTGCTCACGGGCGATTGGAACGTTTCGATGCAGACCCTGGTCAACTTCCTCGCCGAGCACAGCGCCCTGCTCGATGATGCGCAGGCGCAGCAGATCACGATGCTCAGCCGGATCATCAACGGCTCGGTCGACGGCACGAGCTACTCGGCGGCGGAGCTTGCCGACCTCCTCGGCATGGACGCCGGGCAGGTGCGCCAGCTCTACCTGCTCTACACCAGCCGCCACGGCGACACGAGCGGCTGGACGCTCTCGGTGCAGCAATTTGTGGATTTCCTGTGCCAGGAGGTGCTGCCGGACGCGCGCTTTGCCGACCAGCTCAGCGGCGTGGATACCAGCCAGCTCCAGTCGGCGCGCACGGTCATCGACGCGGTCGCCTCCGGCCGGAGCTATACGGCGGCGGAACTGGCAAACCTGTTTCGGGGCCTGTCCAGCCAGCTGGACCGCGGCACGATGGAGCTGCTGTTTCTCTACTATGCCAGCGTGTACAGCAGCGATGCCTCGTGGACGATGTCCATGCAGGAGCTGTTTGACTACCTGCAGAACGATCTGCTCACGGACGCGCGCTTTGCGTCCTTCCTGACCGACGACATGCGCGCGCAGATCACCGACGCGCAGACGATGCTCACCGACGCCGTCACGCAGCTGCGCGGCAGTAAATACTCCCGCCTCGTGCTCACGACGACGCTGCCGGGCGAGTCGGACGAGACGAGCGCGTTCATCGCGCAGCTCATGCAGGATCTCGACGCCGTCACGACCGGGGACTATTACCTCATCGGCAACAGCGCCATGGTCTATGAGATGGAAAACAGCTTCGACAGCGAGCTGCTGCTCATCACGCTCCTGACGGCGGCGTCGATCTTCCTCGTCGTCGTGTTCACGTTCCGCTCGCTCGTCATTCCGGCGCTGCTCGTGCTGATCGTGCAGTGCGGCGTGTTCATCACCGTCACGGTCGTCGGATTGCAGGGGCTGGAGATCTACTACCTTGCGCTGCTGATCGTCGAGTGCATCCTCATGGGTGCGACGATCGACTACGGCATCCTCTACACGAGCTATTACCGCGAGATGCGCGAGAGCATGTCCGTGCGCGACGCGCTCATCGCCGCCTACCGCGGCAGCATCCACACGGTGCTCACCTCCGGCTCGATCATGGTGCTCGTCACGGCGGTCGTCGGGAAATTTTTCGGCAACCCGACCATCGAGCAGATCTGCCGCACGATTTCCATCGGTGCGTTCTCGGCCATCATCCTCATCCTGCTGTTTCTGCCCGGCATGCTCGCCCTGCTCGACCGCTGGGTGCTGCCGCGCGACCTGCGCCGGCGGCTGTACCCGCCGAAGGCGCCCAAGGCTCCGAAAGCGCCAAAACCGCCCAAGGCGGCGCGGGCGTCCTGGCCGTAACCAAACAGATGCACAGAAAAAAACAAGGCGGCGTACCGATTATGGTACGCCGCCTTTCCGCGTGTTCAAAAAGCCTCGCAGCGTTTGCCGCCTGCGGGCGGCAAAACATTGCAAGCCTTTTGTTTTCAAAAGTGCAGCACTTCGATCAGCAGCAGCCAGGCCAGACCGTCTTCATACTGCTTCCGACGTGAAGGAATTCCACAGGTGCTCAAAGACGGTGGTCATCTCCGCTGTCAGCGCGTCCGGGTCGAGGTTCGGCTCGGTCAGGTAGCGCTTGAGGTTCTGGATGAGCCCGCCGACGGTGAACGTCGCCAGCGTGTCGGCAAGTTCCGGGCTGTCCGTCACGGCGCCGCAGTAGGCGCGCACGCGCCGGCTGGAACTGGCGAAGATGTGCTCGCTGATGATCTCGAAGATGATCGGCAGCGACTTGCTGCGCAGGCCCATGCGGATGAGCGCCGGGCGCTCGTCTATAAAGGCGATGAGCGCGCGCCACGAGCGCTGGAAATGCTCAACGGGCGAGTCGGTCGCGGCGTCGGCCTCGCTCTCGATCTGCCACTGGATCTCGTTGAGGTAAAAGCGCAGGAAGTCGTACTTATCTTCAAAATGCGAGTAGAACGTCGGGCGGCGGATGAGCGCCCGGGCGCACAGCTCATTGACCGTGATGTCGTCAAACGTCTCCTCGGCCATCAGCGCCTCGAACGCCGCCATGAGCGCACGATAGGTTTTCTGCACGCGCAGATCTTTCTTTTTTTCCATGATGCCGCACTCCTTTACGCCCATCGTATCATATCGAACAAACGACACGAGCGGAACAAACGATAAATATCTTACACTTTCACGATAGCTGACATTTGTAATTTATCATTTTTCAGCTTATCTTTCTGTTATCAAAAAGTCAACCCCTGCGTTTTTGCCGGGGTAAGGAGTGGTGATCCCATTATGAATCAGAAACCGTCCCCGCTGCACCGTGCATCGGAATGGATTGTCGACCATTACCGGCTGTTTTTCGTCGTCTTTGCCGCGCTGCTGGTCTTTTCCGCGGTCGCGTCCGGCTGGGTGAAGGTCGAAAACGACGTTGCGGCCTATCTGCCGGCTGATTCCGAGACGCGGCAGGGGCTGGACATCATGGAGCAGGAGTTCCAGACCTACGGGTCGGCGAAGATCCTCCTGCGCGACACGGACGCGGACGCCGCCGCGGCCACGGCGGAGCAGATCCACACGGTCGACGGGGTGGACAGCTGCACGTACACGATGAACGATACGGGCAGCGCGCTGCTGAGCGTCAGCCTGTCGGATCTGGAGGGGTCGGACACGTGCGCGCAGACCGTGCAGGCCCTGCGCGACCTGCTCGACGGCAGCGGCGCGTACATTTATTCCGCCGAGGGCTACAGCATCTCCGATCAGATCAACGGCGAGGTGCGCGGCCTGCTCGTCATCGTGGCGATCATCCTCGTCACGGTGCTCACGTTCACGTCCTCGACGTATGCCGAGGTGCCCATCCTGCTCATCACGTTCCTCGCGGCGGCGCTCATCAACAAGGGCACGAACTTCGTTTTCGGCACGATCTCGTTCGTGTCCAACGCCGTGGCCATCCTGCTGCAGCTGGCCATGTCGGTGGACTACGCCATCATTTTCTGCAACCGCTACAAGCAGGCGCATGAGACGCTGCCGGTGCGCGAGGCAGTCATCGAGTCGCTGGAAAAATCCATTACCGTCATCAGCTCCTCGAGCCTGACGACCATTGCGGGCCTCGTCGCCATGACGTTCATGAAGTTCGGCCTCGGGCGCGACCTCGGCATCGTGCTCATCAAGGCGATCTTGATCAGCATGCTGACGGTGTTCCTGCTCATGCCGGGGCTGCTGCTCAAGCTCGGCCCGGCCATGGATAAGACGAAGCACCGCAACTTCGTGCCGAAGATCTCGGGCGTCGGCCGTCTCGCGTGGCGGACGCGCCGCGTGGTGCCGCTGGTGTTCGCGGCCGTGCTCGTCGTGGCGTGCATCGGCGCCAACCGCGTGAGCTATGTTTACAGCGAAGCGCCGCTCAAAACGCACAACGCGGACGTCAACCGCACCGCGTCGCAGGCGATCACGGATGATTTCGGCGACGAGACGGTGCTGGCCGTCGTCGTCCCGGCCGGGGATTATACCCAGGAGGCCGCGCTGCTCGATGCCCTCTCGGCTCTGCCGGAGGTCAAGAGCGCCGTCGGCATTGCGGGCACGGAGGCGGCCGGCGGCTACCGGCTGGCGGACGCGGTCGATTACCGGACGTTCGCGCAGCTCAGCGACGTGGACAGCACGAGCGCGCAGGCGCTCTTCGCGCTCTACGCGGCCGAAAACGGCGCCGCGCAGACGGCCGCGCAGGATCTGAGCGGCTATCAGGTGCCGCTGCTGAAGCTGTTCAAATTCCTGAATGACAAGATCGCCGACGGCACCGTCACGCTCAGCGCCGCGCAGGCGGCGCAGGTCACGGCGCTCAGCAGCCAGCTCGAGCGCGCCAGCGCGCAGCTCGAGGGCACGTCGTACCATCGTCTCGTGCTCACGCTTGCAGCGGCCTCGGACGGGGACGAGACGTTTGCCCTGCTCGACCGCATCCACGCCGTCGTGCACCAGTACTACCCCACCGACAGCTATCTCGTCGGCGACGCCATGTCCGCCTACGGGTCCGAGCAGACGTTCACGCAGGACAACGTCATGGTCAGCGCCATGTCCATCCTCATGGTCATGCTCGTGCTGCTGTTCACGTTCCGCTCGCTCGGTATGCCCATTTTGCTCACGCTCGTCATTCAGGGCAGCATCTGGATCAACTTCGGCATCACGGTGCTCACGGGCGAGTATGTGCTCTTCATGGTCTATCTCGTGGCCAGCGCCATTCAGATGGGCTGCAACGTGGACTATGCGATCGTCGTCGCCTCGCACTATACCGAGGCGCGCGCCGATCAGGGCTCGCGCGAGGCCATGATCACGGCGCTGAACCTCGCCTTCCCGACCATCATCACATCCGGCACGATGCTCATCTCCGCCGGCCTGCTCATTGGTGCGCGCGTCTCGTCCGGCGCGGTGGCCGGCATGGGCCGGTTCGTGGGCGTCGGGTCGCTCATCACGGTGTTTCTCGTGCTGTTCGTGCTGCCGCAGCTTCTGCTGCTGGGCGATACCTTCGTGCGCCGGACGGCACTGCCCGCGCAGCGCCGCCTGCCGCTGACCGCGGCGAGCCGCGCGGCCCGCTGGGTGCTGCTCGCGGCGGCGGTGTTCGTCATGGCCGTGTCGCCGTGGAGCGTCGTGCGCACGCAGCAGAAGCGGGCCGACCGTGTCGCCGCCGATACGCAGCTGTGCGGCAGCGCCCGCTCGCTCGGCGAGCTGGCGGCGTCCCTCGGCGCGCAGCAGGAGACGTATGACGCGCTCAAGCTCTCGTTTGCTACGGGCGTCGTGACGGATAACGTCGGCCAGAGCCGGCTCGAGAGCGGGCAGGCGGAGTATGACGCCGGCAGCGAAAAGCTCGCCGCGGCCAAAGCGCAGTATGCCGCCGGGCAGGCGCAGCTCGAGCAGGGCAAGGCCGACTATGCCGCCGGGCAGGAGAAACTTGCCGCGGCGAAGGAGGAATACGCTGCCGGACAGGCGCAGCTCGCCAGGATCCAGCCGGTGTACGACGCGGTGCACCCGGCCTATCAGCGCTATCTCGACCGGCAGGCGGAGTATGACGCGGCGGTCGCAAGCGGCGACCTGGCCAAGGCCGCGCTGCTCTGGCCGGGTGTGACGGCGCAAAAGCAGCTTTATGAGACGCAGCTGATCGGCACCGGCTACTCCATCGAGTCGCTCGTGCAGGCGTATGAGGCCGGGCAGGCAAAGCTCTCTGCCGGCGCGGCGCAGATCGCCGCGGCGGAGCAGCAGCTGCAGGATGCACAGGCGCAGCTCGCCGCCGGGCAGCAGGCGCTCGACGCTGCGGCAGCCGAGATCGCGGCCGGGCAGAGCAAGCTCGACACGGCGGCCGGCACGCTGGCCGCCGGCCGGCAGACGCTGGCGGCGAACCGGCAGCAGCTGGCGCAGGATCTCGCGGCGCTCGCCCCGTATGAGGACGACACCGAGCGGCTGGAGCAGGGCATCGCCGTGCTCATGCAGGACGAGACGCTGCGCGCGCGGGCAGGCGCGTCCGCGAGCTATGGCGACATCTGCGCGCTCGCGCAGGATCTCTACACGGCGGATATGGACACCGCGCGCACGGAGGCGGCGGTCTGGACGGGCATCTGTATCGCACTGTTCGCGGCCGGTGCGCTCGCGTTCGCGGGCGTGTGCCTCGGCCACAGGAGAGGAAAGGCCGTGGCGTGGTGCACGGCGCTGGCGGCGATCCTGTCCGTCGGCTGCCTGATCGCCATGCTGGCCGCCGGTCACGGTGCGCTGCGCACGCTGTGCCTGTGCGCGGCGCTGGCGCTGCTCGTGCTGGCGTTCGTGGCCGCCGGGGTCACGCTCCGGCAGCGCGCGCAGCGGGCGCAGTAAGGCGCAGGGAAAGAAAAAACCGGGGCGCAGGCAGCTGCCTGCACCCCGGTTTTGCTTTTGCGCCGCGCTGTGTTATAATGGGCCATCACGGTCGAAAGGAATTGCGATCCCAATGGTCAAAGTGCTCTTTATCTGCCACGGCAACATCTGCCGCAGCCCCATGGCGGAGTATCTGCTCCGAGACATGGTGCGGCGGCAGGGGCTCGCGGCGCAGTTTCAGATCGCCTCGGCGGCGACGAGCCGCGAGGAGATCGGCAACGACGTCTACCCGCCCGCGCGCGCCGAGCTGCGCGCCCATGGCATCCCGGTCGGCCACCGCGCCGCCGTGCAGGTCACGCCGCGCGACTACGACGCCTATGACTGGCTGCTGACGATGGACGAGAACAACGCGCGCAACCTCCGCCGCATCCTCCCGCACGACCCGGACGGGAAGATCCGAGCGCTGCTGTCGTTTGCGGGCCTGCAGCGCGGCATCGCCGACCCGTGGTATACGGACGACTTTGGCACAACGTATGACGATCTCGTGCTCGGCTGCACGGCGTTTCTGGACGCGCTGCGCCGCCGCGGCGATATTTAAAAAAGAATGACCACCCCGGACGGGGTGGTCATTCTTTTTTTGGATACTTTCACACCGACCAGCGTCGGCGGTCAAACAGCGCGATCGTGACAGCGACGGCGGCGGCGAAAAACACCAGCGCCGGCCACGGCAGCCCCAGCACCCGCGGCAGCGGGGCAAGGCAGGTGATGGCTGCGCAGAACAGCAGCGAGCAGTCCAGCAACGCAAAGATGAGCCGGTTCAGCAGCTTCGACTGCGCGGCGCGCGCCGCGTCCGACCACGATTTTTTCACGTTGACGGTCAGCTGCCCGGCATTGGCCTTGCTCAGGAACGCCGACAGCTGCGTCGGCAGCACCGTGAGCTTTTCGCCCGAGCGGGCGAGCTGCTGCGCGAGCGTTTTGACCTTTTTTTCAATGTGTTCGCGGCTCAGGGCGGTGTTCTTGACGTACTCCGCCACGATCTCGATGACGTTCGCGTCCGGCGACACGCTCGTGAGCATGCCCTGAATGACGAGCAGGCTGCGCCCGAGCATCGTCAGCGAGGCGGGCACGGACACGCCGTATTCGTTCAGGATCTGCACGAATTCGTCCACGAGCACGCCCATGTCCATATCGGCCATCGGCATGGACTCATACTTGTGCAGGAAGATGCCGATGCGCTCCGTGAGCGCCTGCTGGTCGGGCGCGCGGTCGTACTGGCCGAGCGCGAGCAGCGTCTGCGTCAGGGCGGGCACGTCCTGGTCATAGATCGTGCGGATGATGCCCATGTACAGCTCCGCCTCGCGCGGGCTGATGCGGCCCATCATGCCGAGGTCGAGCCAGATGATCTTCCCGCCCTGCACGCGGATGTTGCCGGGATGGGGGTCGGCGTGGAAGAAGCGGTAGACCGTGATCTGGCGGATGTAGTTGTGCACGAGCTTGACGGCGATCTCGTTGAGATCATACCCGTCGGCGCGCAGGCCGTCAGCATCGTCGATCTGGTGGCCGGCGATGTACTCCATGACGAGCACGTTTTTCGTGCACCACTTCGGGAACGTGGCCGGGCAGTCGGCGTAGGCCACGCCGTCGTTGAGACGCTTGAACTCGGCGATGTTGTTCGCCTCGATCGTGAAGTCGAGCTCCTCCTGCACGGTGTGCCAGATCTCGTCGAGCACGGCGTGAAAATCCAGTGCGCTCGCAAGCGGCGTGTACTTGAGCAGCGCGGCGGCGCGCTTGAGCAGGCGCACGTCGCGGCTCATGATGTCGTACAGGTCCGGGCGCTGCACCTTCACGACCACGCGCTGGCCGTCCGTGAGCGTCGCGGCGTGCACCTGCGCGATGGAGGCCGAGCCGAGCGGCCGGATGCCGATGTCCGAAAAGACCTCCTGCCACGGGCGGGCATAGGCCTGCGTGAGGATGTCCTGCACCTCGGTCAGCGGCATGGGCGTCACGTCCGTGCGCAGCGTCTCGAGCGCGGCACAGTATTCTTTGGGCAGAATGTCCGAACGCATGGACAGAATTTGTCCGAATTTGACAAACGTCGGCCCAAGGTCCACGAAAATATCGCGGACCTTCTCCGGCGTCAGCCCCTGAACGAGGTGATGCTTTTGCAGAATGGCGACGATCTCGGCGAAGCGCTTGGCCTCGTCGAGCTGCGCGGCGGGGCCGGCCATCAGTCTGCTTCCTTCTTGGCCAGCAGCTTTTGCAGCAGCGCCTCGCGCTCGTCGGCGCTCATGGCGTCCACGTCCACGGCGGGCTTTTCGTCCGCGTCCCTGGCGGCGGCCTGCTTGCAGGTGCGCTTGAGTTCTTCGTTGAGCACGCGGCCCTTCTCCACGGTCACTTCGCCGCGTGCGACGCACTCATCGAGCAGCTTGCCGAGCTTTTCGCAGCCGAGGTCGGCCGCGCCCACGGAGGCGACGATCAGCTTGCGCAGATAGCTTTCAATAGAATCCATAATCCATACACTCCTTATCTTATCTTGTTCACTTTGCGGTATCGTATGCCCGGTCCCGGGCGGGGATCACGAGTTGGCGTCGGCCGCGGCGGCCGCGTCGAGCAGCGCCATGACCCGGCGGTAGAACAGGCGCGTGCGCACGACACCGTTGTTCATCACGCCGCCGATCGCCGCCAGATGGTCGAGATGCTCAACCGGCAGCACCTGCCACACGCCGCGCTGCGGCGTCTGTCCGGGCACAAAGTCCGCGTGCGGCGCGCCGCCGGGATAGCGGGCGGAGATCGTGTTGACCAGCCCGTCGTTCGGCAGCCAGTCGCGCGGCATGCCCGCGCCGTCGCGCCCCATCGCGGTCGAAAACGGCCAGAGCAGCGGCGTCATGGCCGTGTCGGGCTTCTGGTCGTGCGTGAGCAGGCGCGGCAGCGTCCGGCAGCAGGGGATGGAGAAATACCAGGCGTCCGGCAGTGTGTCGATGCGCGCATTGAGCGCCCGCGCGCCCGCGGGACGCAGGTCGTCAAAGGCGTTGTCGCCCGCCGGCAGCGGGTTTTGCGCCAGCATGCGCAGCGCCGCCGTCGTGAGCGGCTCGTCCGGGTCGCGGCGGATGCCGAACTGGTCGAGCCGGAAGTCGTACACGCCCTTGAATGCCGAGATGCCGAGCGCGCGCGCCGCGCCCAGAAACAGCGTCGAGAGCGCGTTCGCCGCGTCCGGCTGCACGTCAAGAAACGTGGACCCGTCGTGCGGCGCGGCGATGGCGACCAGCGCGTGCACCCAGTCTGCCTTGCCGCCGGTGAACAGCGGTGAGGGCGCCTCGCCCGCGGCCTCGGCCGCCTGCACCTCCTCCGGGCAGCCGTGCGCGAGCAGCTGCGCCAGCAGCCGCGCCGTCGCGCCGCCGAAGCTGTGGCCCACGAGGTCGACGGGCCTGTCCGCGCCCCAATCGGGCACGAGCGGGTTCGGGTACGCCGTGCCGAAGCGCGCGTGGCCGAAGCGCTGCGCGTGCGCAATGCCGTAGTCGGCAGTGCCGCCGGTGAGCTCGGCATAGAGCTCGCACGCGCGGTCCCACGCACTCGAGATGATGCCCACCGAGGCGGCGCGGCAGTCATACCCGCAGGCGTTGAGATAACCCAGCACATCGCCCGCCGCGAGCCCCCAGTAGGGCACGGCGCGGTAGAGCGCGTCGCGCGCGCCCCAGCCCAGCAGACCGTGCACGAACACGGTCGGGTACGGCGTGCGGCCGCCGGGCGATGCGTCCGGCAGCAGGCATTCGCCCACTTCCAGCGTCTGCTGCAGCAGCTGCTGCGGTGTTTTCATGGCGCGCCTCCTCCCAAAGCAAATGCATTTACATTTTTATCAATCATAGCACACCCGGGCGGGAGCGTCAATGCTGCGGCGCGGCGGCGTAAAATGACGGAAATACACAGAGGCACGCCGGAAGAATTGTGCACAAATGCCAAAAGTAAATAAATTCTGAAAAACGGGGTTGACTTTATCGGCTAAAAGCGCTAAAGTAGGCACATCTTCAGTACAGGAGGCCGCAAACATGCGTCTGGAGCGATTTGCAAGCGCATATTCCTACTATTACTTTAGCGAAAGTAATAGTCGTTTGTGCTGCAAAAATACCAGAACCATCTGAGACTTCCCGATCCGGTTTTGACAAGGCTGCACAGACGACTGTGTGGCTTTTTTCTTTGCCGGGACTACATTTAGGAGGAGAAAACGCATGAACATCAAAAAAATCACTGCCCTGCTCTGCGCCGTGGTCATGGTCCTGTCCCTGGCCGCCTGCGGCAGCAATGGCGACAAGGCCGAGAATAAGCACTACACCGTCGGCATCTGCCAGCTTGTGCAGCACGACGCGCTCGACGCGGCCACCAAGGGCTTCCGCGACGCCATCACCGACGCGCTCGGCGCCGACAACGTCACCTTCGACGAGCAGAACGCCGCCGGTGACAGCGCCACCTGCGCCACCATCTGCAACGGCTTCGTGTCCAGCGGCGTGGATCTGATCCTCGCCAACGCGACCGGCGCCCTGCAGGCTGCGGCCGCCGCCACGAAGGACATTCCGATCCTCGGCACGGCTGTCACGGAGTACGGCGTTGCGCTCGGCATCGATAACTTCAGCGGCACCGTCGGCGGCAACATCTCCGGCACGTCCGACCTCGCGCCGCTCGATCAGCAGGCGGCCATGATCCAGGAACTGTTCCCGGACGCCAAGAACGTCGGCATCATCTACTGCTCCGGCGAGCCGAACTCCGTCTACCAGGTCGAGGTCGTCAAGGCCGCGCTTGAGAAGGCCGGCTGCACCGTGAATACATACACCTTCTCCGACACGAACGATGTTGTCTCCGTCACCGGCACGGCGAGCGACGCAAACGACGTGCTCTATATCCCGACCGACAACACCGCCGCCTCCTGCGCCGAGGCCATCAAGAGCGCCGCCAAGAAGCCCATCATCGCCGGCGAGGAGGGCATCTGCAAGGCCTGCGGCGTTGCAACGCTGTCCATCGACTACTACGAGCTCGGCCGCACCACCGGAGAGATGGCCGTGAAGATCCTCAAGGGCGAGGCCGACATCTCCACCATGGCCATCGAGTACTACCCGAACCCGGTCAAGAAGTACAACCCCGACATGGCCAGCCTCTACAACGTCACCATCCCGAGCGACTACGAGGCCATCGGCTGATTTTCAACACGATTCCCGGCTCCCTGCCGCAGTTTCTGCGGCAGGGATACTCCACACTATGAGGTAATGATATGAATTCACTGGTTCTTGCGTCCCTGAGCCTGCCGAATCTGGTTTCGCGTCTGCCCGGCGGCGTTGCCCAGGGCATCATCTGGGGCATCATGGCCCTGGGCGTGTACATCACGTTCCGCCTGCTCGACGTCGCCGATCTGACGGTCGACGGGTCGTTCACCACCGGCGGCGCCGTGACGGTCATGCTCATCATCGCCGGCTGGCCGGCATGGGCGGCGCTGCTCGCGGCCGTGGTCGCGGGTCTGCTCGCGGGTCTCGTGACCGGCCTGCTGCACACGAAGCTCGGCATCCCGGCCATCCTTGCCGGCATCCTGACGCAGTTCGCGCTCTACTCGATCAACTTGCGCATCATGAGCATGAAGGCCAACACCCCGGTCAACCCGGATAAGTACAGCCTGTTTCTGACGCTGCGCAGCGTGCCCGGCGCGATCTGGAAGGGTCTGCTGCTCGCGGCCGTGCTCATCGCGCTCCTCTACTGGTACTTCGGCACCGAGCAGGGCAGCGCCATCCGCGCCACGGGCGCCAACCCCGCCATGAGCCGCGCGCAGGGCATCAACATCAATGCCATGAAGGTGCTCGGCCTGTCGCTCTCCAACGGCATGGTCGCGCTCTCCGGCGGCCTGATGGCGCAGTACCAGGGCTTTGCCGATATCAACATGGGCCGCGGCGCCATCGTCATCGGCCTCGCCGCCGTCATCATCGGCGAGGTGCTGTGCGACGCGTTCTTCCGCAAGGGCTGCAACTTCTCCGTGCGCCTGAGCTTTGTCATCCTCGGCGGCATCGTGTATTACCTCGTCATGGTGCTCATCCTCTGGCTCAAGCTCGACCCGAACGATCTCAAGCTCTTCACCGCGGTCATCGTGGCGGCGTTCCTGGCCGTGCCGTATCTCAAGGGGCAGGCCAAAAGCTCGTTCCACCGCCTGAAGAAGGGAGACAAGTGATATGCTGACATTAGACCATATCTCCAAGACCTTCAACCCCGGCACCATCAACGAAAAGCGGGCGCTCGACGGATTGTCCCTGCACCTGAAGCCGGGCGATTTCGTGACCGTCATCGGCGGCAACGGCGCCGGCAAATCCACCATGCTCAACGCCGTCGCGGGCGTCTGGCCGGTGGACTCCGGCCGCATCATCCTCGACGGTGTGGACGTGACTGCCATGCCGGAGTACCGCCGCGCGCAGTACATCGGCCGCGTGTTCCAGGACCCCATGATGGGCACGGCAGCGAACATGCAGATCGAGGAGAACCTCGCCCTCGCCGCGCGCCGCGGCAAGAAGCGCACGCTGCGCTGGGGCGTCACGAAGGCGGAGCGCGAGGAATATCATGAGAAGCTCAAGAGCTTTGGCCTCGGCCTTGAGGACCGCATGACTGCGAAGGTCGGCCTGCTCTCCGGCGGCCAGCGCCAGGCGCTGACGCTGCTCATGGCCTCCCTGCAGAAGCCGAAGCTGCTCCTGCTCGACGAGCACACCGCGGCGCTCGACCCCGCGACGGCGGCTAAAGTGCTCGAGCTCTCGGACCGCATCGTGCGCGAAAACCAGCTCACCGCCATGATGATCACCCACAACATGAAGGACGCCATCGTTCACGGCAACCGCCTCATCATGATGAACGAGGGCCACATCATCCTCGATATCGAGGGTGAGGAGAAAAAGAAGCTCACGAAGCAGGACCTGCTCGAAAAGTTCGCCGAGGTGGCGGGCGCGCAGGTCGAGTCCGACGAAGTGCTCCTGAGCTGACGCGCGGACATCCCGACCCGATCGGATATTGAGAAAAGAAAAATCTCCGGCGCTGAAACGCACAGCGCCGGAGATTTTTCTTTTTCTGCCGCGCATTTCCGCCCGTGCAGCAGCACCCACGAAAACCACCAAATAACGGGCAGAAAGTTTGTGCAGTTTTTTTGTCGGAAACCGCACACAAACACCGAAATTTATGTTAACCTTTTCATACGAAATTTTTTGCTTTTGCGGGTTTGTCGAGGGTTCAGGAGGATAGGGTCCGTGGTTTTCAGCAGCCTGTCGTTTTTGTTTTGCTTCTTTCCGGCATTTCTGCTGGTGTATTATCTGACACCGTCGCGCCCGGCCGGCGCGCGCAATGCCGTGCTGCTGGTTGGGAGCTGTGTGTTTTATATCATCGGACTGGACGGTCAGTGGGCGTACTTTGCGCTGCTGGCCGCGTCTGTGCTGGTCAACTACGGGCTGGGTCTTGCCATCACGCGCGACAAGCCGCGCGCAAAGCTGTGGCTCATCGTCGGACTGTGCTACAATTTCCTGTGGCTGTTCCTATTTAAATATCTCAACTTCCTGCTTACCGGCGTCAACGGTGTGCTCGGCTGGGTGTCCGGCGGCAAGGCGGCCGTGCCGCTGCTGGGCTGGGCGCTGCCGGTCGGCATCAGCTTTTACACGTTTTCGGCCGGCGGCTATCTCATCGACGTCTACCGCGGCACGGTCGCACCGGAGCGCTCGCTGCTCACGTTCGGTACGTACCTGACCATGTTCCCGAAGCTCGTTTCCGGCCCGATCGCCAGCTATGCGCAGCTGCAGCCGGAGTTCGGCGCACGCGATGTGTCGCTACGGCAGGCGGTCGACGGGCTGAAGCTGTTCGTGTTCGGCATGGCGCTCAAGATCCTGCTCGCCAACCAGCTCGGCGGCCTCTGGAGCGATGTGACCACGATCGGCTTTGAGAGCCTCTCGACGCCGCTGGCGTGGATGGCCGCGTTCGCGTATTCGTTCCAGCTCTATTTCGACTTCTGGGGCTACTCGCTCATGGCCATCGGCATCGGCCGGATGCTCGGCTTCCACCTGCCGGAAAACTTCCGCTGCCCGTACCTCGCGCTGAGCATGACGGAGTTCTGGCGCCGGTGGCACATCACGCTGGGCACATGGTTCCGCAATTATCTGTATTTCCCGCTCGGCGGCAGCCGCTGCAGCCGCGGGCGCATGATTTTTAACCTGCTGGTCGTCTGGCTGGCGACCGGGCTCTGGCACGGCGCGCACCTGAACTTCCTGCTCTGGGGTCTGGGCCTGTTTGGAATCCTCACGGTCGAAAAGCTCTGGCTCAAAAAATACCTTGACCGCTGGCCGGTGCTCGGGCATCTGTACATGCTCGTGCTCATCCCGCTGTCGTGGGCGGTGTTTTCCGTGTCGGATCTCGGGCAGCTCGGCGCGTACTTCGGCCGCCTGCTGCCGCTGTTTTCGCACACGGCGGCGGCTTACCCGCTCGATTTTCTCAAGTACGGCAAGACCTACGGGGCGTTCCTCGTGCTTGGCCTCGTGTGCTCGACGTCGCTGCCGGCTTATCTGTACCGCCGGCTCAAGGGCACGTGGGCCGGGGCAGTCATTCTGGCCGTGCTGTTCTGGCTGTGCCTGTTCTGCCTGAGCAAGGGCATGAACGATCCCTTTATGTACTTCCGATTTTAAGGAGCGCTGACGTATGAAACGCATCAAACCGCAATATTTTCTCATCCTGCTGCTGGTGGCCGCGCTCGCGGCGGCACCGTTTCTCATCCGCGGCCTGATCGACCGCAGCAGTGTCGGCAAGCAGCCGGCCGCATCTGTCACGGCGGCGCCGGAAGAGACCGCCGAGCCGACGCCCACGCCCGAGCCGACGCCGCTGCAGTTCACGACGGTGGACACCTCGTATTTTGACGATGCGCTCTTCATCGGCGACTCGCGCACCGTCGGTATTGCCGAATACGGCAGCCTGAAAAACGCGACGTATTTCGCCGACGTCGGCCTGAACGTCTACGTTGCGCAGACCAAGGCCATTGCCGTGAAAAACGTCGGCACGGTCACGCTGCCGCAGCTGCTGAGCCAGAAAACGTTCGGCAAGGTCTACATCATGCTCGGCATCAACGAGCTCGGCAACGATCTGGACGACATCACGGCCAAGTTCTCCTCGCTCATCGACACCGTGCGCGCCGCGCAGCCGGACGCCATTATTTTCGTCGAGGCGAACCTGCACGTCGGCCCCTCGCGCTCGAGCACGGACGCGACGTTCAACAACCCCCGCATTGACAAGCTCAACGAAAAGCTCGCCGCGCTCGCCGACGGCAAGACGATCTTCTACATCGACATTAACGAGCTCTTCGACGACGAAAACGGCAACCTGCGTGCCGATGCCAGCGGCGACAGCACCCATGTCTACGCCAAGTACGACCTGGACTGGTGCGACTGGCTGTGCACGAAGGCGATCGTGCGTTAAATCCGAAGAACAGGCAAAGGCCAGCCGGAAACCGCTTCCGACTGGCCTTTGCTGTGATGTATCACATGTTCCGTTTTTTCTCCCTCGACGCGGTAGCGCGCATCAGCGCTTGAGGATGAACCACACAAACGCGCCGCAGGCAATGATCATACCGCCGCCAACTGCTGCAAAGATCATGTGACTGCCTCCTTTCCCCCAATGTCCCGCCCGTGCTCCGGACGGGATCTGTGAAGATACTTCATTATAAGGAATCTATGCGCTAAGTTTCCGGAAAACAGCGGCCCAAACGCTGCGCAGCCGTTAAGAAGGCGGAAAAGAATGCGCCTGAGGCTGCAAAGACCGTCGCGTTCGCGCGGACAATGTGCTATGCTGACAGTGGAGCCAAGACGGCTGTTCGGAAAGAGGGATGCTTATGCAGAAAGCAAGCAAGCGCCTGCCGCAATGGCTGCGCGATACGCTCATGTTCATCTTGATCATGGGCTGCGCCGTTGCCGTGTGCGAGCTGCTGTCCGTCTGCTATGACGATAATAACCCGTTTGCCACATCCGTGTTCATTCTGGCTGTGGTGCTCGTCTCGCGCTTCACCACCGGGTATTGGCCCGGCATTCTGGCGTCGGCCGTCGGCGTGGTGAGCGTGAACTACCTGTTTACATACCCATTTCACGAATTCAACCTGACGATCGACGGCTATCCGCTGACGTTTGCGGTCATGCTGGTCGTGAGTGTTCTCGTGAGCACGCTCACGACGCAGATCAAGCGGCAGGAGCAGCTGCGTTACGAGGCGGAAAGAGACCGTATGCGCGCCAATCTCCTGCGCAGCGTGTCGCACGATATCCGCACGCCGCTGACGGCCATCATGGGCCTGAGCGCGACCGTGGAGGAAAGCGAGACGCTCACGGACGAGGGCCGCGGCATGGTCGAGGAGATCCACCAGAACGCGCAGTGGCTGCTGCACCTGTCGGAGAACATCCTGTCCGTCACGCGCTTTTGCGACGAGGGCGTCGTGATCGAGAAATCGGACGAGGTCGTCGAGGAGATCGTCGGCAGCGCGATCCGGCGCTTTCGCAAAAATTGCGATACCGACATTCCCATCACGGTCTCAAAGCCGGAAGAGATCCTGCTCGCGCCGATGGACGCCACGCTCATCGAGCAGGTGCTGCTCAACCTGTTGGAGAATGTCGCCAAGCACAGCCCGTCGGCAACGGAGGTCTTCATCGAGATCCGTGCCGAGGGCCGCCGCGTCTGGCTGACCGTGGCCGACAACGGCGACGGTATCCCGCCGCAGCTGCTCGGTGTGCTCTTTGACGGCTATCTGCCGCTCGGCGCCGTGGAGGCGTCCGACCGCAGCCGCCACATGGGCATCGGCCTGAGCGTCTGCCGCGCGATCGTGCGCGCGCACGGCGGCGAGATTTATGCAAGAAACAAGATCGACGGCGGCGCGGAGTTCCGCTTCTGGCTGCCGGCGGAGGAGGAATCGAACACATGATCCGTGATAAAATCATCATCGTTGAGGACGACCCCGGCATCAGCAAATATCTGCAGGCGGCGCTGCGCTCCCATGAGTATGATACGCTGCTCGCGCCCGACGGCAAGACCGCGCTGGAGATGATCGCCTCGCACTGCCCGGATCTGCTGCTGCTGGATCTCGGCCTGCCGGATATGGACGGCAGCGAGATCATCCGCTCCGTGCGCGCCTGGAGCCGGATGCCGATCATCATCATCTCGGCCCGCAGCGCGGAGATCGACAAGGCGTCTGCGCTCGACATGGGCGCGGATGACTACCTGACCAAGCCCTTCGGCACGGTGGAGCTGCTCGCGCGCATCCGCACGGCGCTGCGCCACACGCGCACCGACGGCACGAGCGATGGCCTGGCCATGACGGGGGAGTACCACGTCGGCGACCTGTGCATCGACTACAATAAGCACCGCGTTTTTCTCGCCGGCGAGGACACGCACCTGACGCCGAACGAGTACAAGATCGTGGCGCTGCTCGGCCGGCACGCCGGGCAGGTGCTCACCTATAAGTCCATGATGAAGGAGCTCTGGGGGCCCGGCGTCGGCGGCGACAACAAGCTCCTGCGCGTGCACATGGCGAACATCCGCCGCAAGATCGAGCCGAACCCGGTCGAACCGCAGTATATCTTCACGGAGGTCGGCGTCGGCTACCGCATGGCTGACAGCCACTGAACCGAGCATAAACGTCATAAAGCGCCCGGAGCGATCGCTCCGGGCGCTTTTCGTGCCCTGCCATGCGTTCGTCCGCCGTGCGTCGCGGCGCGGGAGGCGGGCGCGCGCCGAAACGGCGCCCGTTTCTCGAACGTGGGCAAAAAGATCCTCGCCCGCAGATGTGCGGACGAGGATCTTGCCTGTAATCCCGGAATTATTTGCCCAGCTCGGCGATCATTTTGCTGCGGATGCCTTCGGTGAGGTCGTTCGTTTTTTTGGCCTTGACCGTTTCGGCCGGGATGACCTCGCGGATGCTGAGATACACGTGCGTGCGCCGCCAGGGGACGTTGTGTGCGATGCGCTCCGTGCCCTCGATCGTCGCAACGACGATGGGCACATTGGCCTTCTGCGCGATCTTGAGCGAGCCGGCGTGCCAGGGCAGCAGCTTGCCGCTTTTGCTGCGCGTGCCCTCGGGATAGATGGCGAACGAGCACTCATGCGCGCGGATGAGATCGGCCGCGGCGTTGATCGTGGTCAGGGCGTTGCGCGCGTTCTCGCGGTCGATCGGCAGAAAGCAGCACCGGCGCACGAACGGGCCGATGACGAACTTGCGCATGTTCGACGGCTTGGACACGAACGCCAGCCGCCAGCGCCGCAGCACCCACCACTGCACCATGGGGTCAAAGTTCGAGCGATGGTTGCTCACGAACAGGTATTCCGTGTCCGTCGGCACTTTTTCGAGCCCCGTGACGTGGATCTTCACGCGGCAGAGCGCGAGGATCCACCCGTCGAGCGCCATGGTCAGCGCGTGGTAAAACGGGCTGATGTGCGTATACATTTTGTTCGGCCCGGCGAACCACGTGCAGACAAACATCAGCAGCACGTACACAAGATTTGCTGCCACGAAGCAGGCGATCAGGATTGGCAGCAGCCACCAGTAGCTCAGCGCGGGGGACAAAAAATAAATCCACGCGGTGCTGAGCACAGCGGGAATGAGCAGCAGATAATAGAGCATGAACGGGCACCTTCAAGCATATTAAATATTAAAATATTGCCAATAGTCATTGACGATAAACTCCCAAATCTATTATAATTGCATCGGAATACCGTGTCAATGAACGAGATGTAAACTTGCGCGGATTCCGAACACATTCTGATTGGAGATAGGATGGGATAAGATGATCGTATTAAAATGGGTGTTCCCGGTGTCCCTGGCGGTGCTCGCCATTGTGCACCTCGTCAGCTGCTGGCGCGGCGATGACGACCTGCGCAAGCCGACGAAGGTCGCGCTGATGCCGGTCGTTGCGCTGGCCTACCTCGCCTTTGCCCGCATGCCGTCGCTTTGGGTGGTCGCCGGCCTGCTGTTTGGCTGCCTAGGCGATCTGTTTCTGCTCTGGCCGCTCAAGAAGAAGTTCTTTGCGCTCGGCACGTCGTCGTTCTTCCTGGGCCACGTGTGCTATCTGATCTTTATCTACACGCACTATGTCATCCGTGTCAGCTGGATCTGGATCGTCGTGGTCTGCGTGATCTATGCCGCCGGTGCCGCGTTCGTGTACGCCAACAGCCGCAGGAATATCCCGCGCGCGCTGCGTCCGCTGGCGCTGACGTATATGCTCATGCTCTGCGTGCTAAGCGTGAGCCTGATCCTGCCGCTGTTGACGGCGTTCTGGTGGGGCAAGCTCGTGGCGTTTTTCGGCGCGACGTTCTTCCTCGCGTCCGACGGTGTGCTGTGCGACATGCTCTTCGTCAAGAAGGCTGAGCCCACGCAGCAGAACTTTGTTGTCATGTGCACGTACATCCTTGCGCAGACGCTGCTGGCCATCGGCTTTGCGGCCTGCCCGTGATTGTTAAAAATCTAGGCATTTCAAAGGGAAACGGGACTCTCCGCCACCGGAGAGTCCCGTTTTATGTACAGCGGTGGAAAAATCTTAAAAAATTTGCTATTTTCTCTTTACACCGGGAAGAAAATGCAATACAATGCGTAGCATCTACAGGAGGTTTTTTCGGGGGGAAAAAGAATATGGCAAAAGAAAAGGAAACGGAAAACCGGTCGGAACGGGAGCGGTTTCTTGACTGCATGCTCAAAGAGATCCTCAGCGGGCGGCGAAATCCGGGCGACCGGCTGCCGACGGAGAGTGAGCTGGCCGAGCAGTACGGCCTGCGCAAGACGAACGTGCATCTTGGCCTGCAGGAGCTGGAGCGCCTGGGCTTTCTGAAGGTCGTGCCCCGGCACGCGACCTATGTCGCGCCTTACTGGGAGCAGGCGAACCTGGAGACGCTGGCCGCCATCATGACGCACGGCGGCAAACCGCAGCCGGAGCTGGTGGATGCGTTTCTGGAGCTGCGCGAAATGGTCGCGCTCGGCTGGTTCCGCTGGACGGGCCGCAACCCCAAAACGGAGCAGATGCGGCACCTGTACGGGCTGCTCGAGCGGATGGAGGCCATCGCCTACGCGCCGGACGGAGAGAAGGATAATCCGGAATTTCTGGACCTGGTCAATCAGTTTCTGGTGTGCATGTTTGCCGAGTCGGACAACATGATCTTCCGCGTCCTGCTGCGCTCGTCGCGCGAGCTTGCGCACGTGACGTATTACATCGTGGCGTACACGCTGGATACGCAGGAGCTGTGCAAGACTTACCGCACGGTGCTCGACGGGCTGACAAGCGGGCACGCATCCGAGGCGATCGACTACTGGTGCGGCTGGAGCGACAGGGTCACGGTGCAGTACCGCGAGGCGCTGCTGCAGCTCGGAAGCGAATGACCCATGCTTTTTACCCCGGCGGGACCAATGTCCCGCCGGGGTAAAAGCGTTATTTGTGAACTTTTCGCGCCGCGGTTGCGCTCGGCGTGCGCTTGTGTTAAAATCAGGGAAAGAAAACCGGAAGGGAGCGAGCCCATGAAGCTGACATTTATCCGCGCCGACCACGAGGTGACCGGCAGCTGCACCCTGCTCGAGATCGGCGGGCACTACGGCCTGATCGACTGCGGCATGGAGCAGGGGCGCGATCTGTTCGAGAATATCGCCATCCCCGTCCCGGCGGCACAGATCGAGTTCGTGCTCGTCACGCACGCGCACATGGATCACACCGGCCACCTGCCGCTGCTGTATAAGCAGGGCTTTCGCGGCACGGTCTACGCCACGGAGGCAACGTGCGACCTGTGCGGCATCATGCTGCGCGACGCGGCGCACATTCAGATGTCCGAGGCCGAGTGGAAGGGGCGCAAGGCCGCCCGCGCCGGCCAGCCGGCGCCCGAGCCGCTGTATACGCTCGAGGATGTGGAGGGCGTGCTGCGCCTGCTGCGCCCGTGCGGCTACGGCAAGCGCATCCAGGTCGGCGAGAACATCATCATCCGCTTCACGGATGTCGGCCACCTGCTTGGCAGCGCGTGCATCGAGGCGTGGCTCACCGAGGGCGGCACGGAAAAGAAGATCGTCTTTTCCGGCGACATCGGCAACACCGACCAGCCCATCATCCGCGATCCGCAGACCGTCTCGGGCGCGGACTACGTGCTCATCGAGTCGACTTACGGTGACCGCAGCCACGGCCCGCGCGTGGACTATCTGACCGCGCTCGCGGACTGCATCCAGCGCACGCTCGACCGCGGCGGCAATGTCGTCATCCCGTCGTTCGCCGTCGGCCGCACGCAGGAGCTGCTGTATTTCATCCGCCAGATCAAGGACGCCGGCATGGTGCACGGCCACCCGCACTTCCCCGTGTATGTGGACAGCCCGCTCGCCAACGAGGCCACGCGCGTCTTTTTGCAGACGGACACGAGCTTTCTCGACGACGAGGCCTGCGCGCTCATCCGCAGCGGCATCAACCCGCTGTATTTTGACGACCTGCACACCGCCGTCACGAAGGAAGACTCCATGGCGCTCAACACCGACAAGACGCCGAAGGTCATCCTCTCCTCGAGCGGCATGTGCGACGCCGGCCGCATCCGCCACCATCTGAAGTATAACCTCTGGCGGCCGGAGTGCACGGTGCTGTTCGTGGGCTATCAGGCAGTAGGCACGCTCGGCCGCAAGCTGCACGACGGCGCCGAGAGTGTGAAGATCTTCGGCGACGAGATCGCCGTGCACGCCGAGATCACCGTCCTGCCCGGCGTGAGCGGCCACGCGGATAAGCAGGGGCTGCTGGGCTGGATCAACGCCATGGAGCAAAAGCCCGCGCACGTATTCGTCAACCACGGCGACGACGATGCGTGCACGGCGTTCGCAGCCTGCCTGCGCGACGAGTACGGCTACGACGCGGACGCACCCTACAGCGGCAGCGAATTTGACCTCGCTGCCGGCGCGTATACCTATGTTGCTCCGCCGCGGCCCATCCGCCGCGACGAGACGCGCCAGGCTGCCGCGGCCGGAAAGCGCCGCGAGAGCCCGGCCTACGCGCGGCTGCAGCGCGCGCTCGGCGAGCTCACGGCCCTCGTGCGCCGCTGCGCCGGATGCCCGAACAAGGGCCTGAGCGCCTTTGCCGAGGAGCTCGAGCGGCTCACCGCCCGCTGGCGCGACCGGCTCGCTCCGTGAGCGGAGATCGCGCATAGACAGAAACCGCCCTGCCAGGCCTCCGGCAGGGCGGTTTTGCGCTTAGATCTTTCCGCGCGCGCGGCCGATCAGATACATCCCGACCGTGCCGACGCCCAGCAGGACGATGTTCACGACCGGCACGACGCTCGCCTGCAGCGCGTCGGTCTCGAATGCGTTCTGCGCCAGAAACAGCGCTCCCGCCCCGGCTGCTGCCGCGCACAGGAGCACGAGCGCGGGCGGGTTCTTCTGCGCGAACAGCCGCCCGTCGCGTGAGCACGCCGCACGCAGGCAGTTGACCGCCAGCGTCAGCAGCATTGACACGAGCACAAAGTCCGGCAGCACCCACAGCCCGATCACGAGCGCGCCGAAGCGCTCGACCGCGTGAAACAGGCTCACATTGCGCAGCATGGTGAAAAACGGGTGGGTGAGCTTTGCCGTCAGCTCCGCGCCGAGAATGCCGATCGCGAACGCGCTCAGCAGCGTCACGAGCACGCACATGCGCACGCACCACCACACGGCCGCGCGCCCCCGGCCGGGGGCTGGCGGTGTGCGCCCGCCGGTGAACGCGCCGAAAAACAGCACCGCCGCCCCGATGCCGAACACCGTCAGCCCGCTGCGCGCCACGCCGGGGAGATCCTGCGCCGTCACGGGCAGCAGATTGTTCACGTTCAGCCCCGGCACCGCAAACACCAGCACCAGCGCCAGCACGAGCATCAGCAGCGGCAGAAAGATCTCTGAGGCGCGAAAGAGTGCCTTCGTGCTCCCGAGCGCGCCGCAGACCGCCATGGCCAGGATCGTCACCACGAACGGCCACGGCCGGCTCAGCGGGAACACCGCCTCGATGAACCGCTCGGCCCCGATGCGCAGCGCAAACGCACTGTAGAGCAGAAACCACAGCGCGTAGACGCCCAGCAGCACGCGCCCCGCGACCGGCCCGAGCGCGCGCAGCGTGATCTCGCCGATGCCCTCACCCGGCCGCCCGCGATGCAGAATGCCCTCGAGGATCCACGCGAACAGCAGCAGCGGCACCAGCGCCGCCAGCGCGCACAGCCATCCGCCGCAGCCGGCCTCCGCGGTCGTCTTGCGCGGCACGAGATGCAGCAGCGGCGAGAGCAGCACCATCGTGCACAGCGCGTAGTACTGCCGCCGCGTGAGTTGAAGTCCCGTCATGTTCCGCCTCCCGATGTGTCGATGCCGTCGCGCAGGTCGAATGTCCGGCCCACGTCGGCGCTGACCGTCACGCGCACCGGCACGGCCTGCCAGACGGCCGGCCAGTCGTCGCGGATGGCGGCCCATCTGCGCCCGCCGCTGATGGCGAGCGCCTGCCCCACGCCGAGAAAGTCCGCACCCAGCGCCTGTGATGCGGCGATCACGTCCTCCGCCCAGCCGGTCACGAGGGCGGCGAGCGCCGCGTTGAGCTCGTCCTGATAGGCCTGCGCCGTGATCCGGCGCGGCACGCGCAGCTCGGCGATACCCGCGCGCAGCTTCAGCGTCACGTCCACGCGCGCGAGCGCGCCGTCGCTGCCCCATACCGGGCGAAAGCGCGTCTTGCACGTGCCGAGCGTGAGCATGACGGTGCTGCCGTCGCTGTCGGTGACGGCGAGATCGCCGTGCCCGGCCACGCCGAGGAGCATGCTGGCCCCGCGCGCCGTCTCCGGCTCGATGCTGCCGACGTAGTCCCCGTCGCGGAAGATCGCGTATCCCGCCGGGGCGAGCGCCAGCTTGCCGCCCTCGTCCTCCGGCGTGCGCACGCACGCCACGGCGCCCACGATGGCGCAGCCGCTGCCCGCGAGCGCGCGGGCGATGTCTGTGCAGGAGTAGGCGTGGCTCGTTCCGTCGAGCGCGATGTCCTTTTCCAGTGCCGCGAGCGCTTCCGTCACGTCGGCCTTGTCGTCGCCCGTCTCCATGACCGCCTGCTGCGCCGTGCCGCCGCGCACGATGAACAGCGGCGCGCTCAGGCGCATGTCCGGGTCGCGCGCGATGAAGTCCAGCAGCGGCGCGAGCCCGCCCGCGGCGGCCGCCTCCTCGCCGAGGAGCAGATAGCTCGTCTGCGCGTAAAACAGCCCCGCGCTCGGCGTGCGGTCCTGCAGCTGGTCGAGCGCCGCGAGCATCGACACGCCGGACTGCGTCATGCGCTTCGGCGCCTCGTTCTCGCACGCCTTGCCCGTCGCCGCACTCAGGCACACGCCCTCCGGCGCGCGGTCTACGCCGATCGTCTGGATCAGCGCCAGATCCTCGACCGGGCGGTAATTGCTCGAGATCGCGCCGGTGCTGCACCCGCTGCACAGCATGCCCGCTGCCAGCAGCAGCGCCAGTGCCCGTCTGTGCCGCATGGACCATCCCTCCTTATATTATATGGTGTGCCCTATCTTTGCCGCCGGCGGTTTGGGCTGTCGTATTCCGGCGGGCGGAATTTTTCATCCGGCTGCGGCCGGCGCAGCAGCGTGCGGAAGATCGTCGGCCGTTCGCTGTCCACGAACGGGGCCATATACGCCACGCCGTCGCTCTCGATCGTGCACAGATACCAGATCACGAGCCCCAGCGCCGCCAGAATACCGAACAATCCCGCCAGCGCCGCCGCCAGCACCAGGCCCAGCCGCAGCAGACGCACGGCGTTGCTCAGCTCCTGGTTCGGCAGCGTGTAGCCCGCGATGCCCGCCAGCGCCACGACGATGATCGCCACCGGGCTGACCACCTTCGCGTCCACGGCCGACTGACCCACGAGCAGCGCTCCGATGATCGACACCGTCTGGCCGATCGAGTTCGGCAGCCGCAGTCCGGCCTCCTGCAGCAGCTCGAAGGCGATGAGCATGAACAAAATGATCGTCGGCACGGAAAACGGCACCTGCTGCTTGGCCTGGATGACCGACAGCAGCAGCTTCGCCGGGATCATCTCCTGGTGGTACATCGCAACGGCCACGTACAGTGCTGGGAATGTCAGCGAGATCGCCAGCGCGAAGTACCGCAGCACGATCAGCGCCGAGGCCAGCAGATAGTGGTGCGATTCGTCCTCCGGCGCGTGCATCAGCAGCCGGAATGTCGTCGGCAGCAGGTAGCCCATCGGCAGCCCGTCCACCAGCAGGCCCACGCAGCCGTCGAGCAGCTCACCGGCGAACTTGTCCGGGCGCTCCGTCTGGCCCAGCTGCGGCAGCAGCGCCCGCGGCCGCTGCGTCAGGTACGGCTCCAGGTCGCCGCGGCCGAGCAGCGCCTGCTCGTCGATGGTGTCGAGCTTGTCGAGGATGCGCTGCACGCGCGCGGGGTCGGCGATGCCGTCCACATACAGCACCGCCACCGTCGTCTCCGACTGCCGGCCGACGACCGTCTGCTGCAGCTTCAGCGCCGGGGTGTGCAGCTTGCGCCGCACGAGCGAGGTGTTGATGCGCAGCGTCTCGACGAAGGCGTCCTTCGATCCGCTGACGGATTTCTCGATCGTCGGCTCCGACACCGCGCGCACGTTCGCCGTGCGCACCTCGAACGTGACGGCCCTGCGCTGCGCGTCGAACACGAGCGCGACCGAGCCGTTGGTCAGATCCGAGACGACGTCGTCCATCTCCGTGCGCGTGCGCGTCGAGCAGCTGTAGACCGCGCCCTGCTCGATCCGGCGCACGGCCTCGCGCGTAGAGGCGATGTCCGCCAGACGGCCGCCCTCCGTCAGCGGCCGCAGCACGTCCGTGGACACGTCGCCCGCCGAGACCACACCGTCAAGCCAGCAGACAGTCACCGTCAGGCGGCTCTCGAGGCCAATGCGCACAGCGCGCGCCTCAAAATCAGCGCAGTCGGAAAATATTTTTTTCAGTTCGCCCGCTGTGACCGGCACGTCATACTGCGGCTGCGGGCGCGGGTGCGGCCCATCATCGGCGCCGCGGTGAAAGAAGTTGGTTTGCATATTGCGTAGTATAACCGGAAAAAACCACAATATTTTGTGCCCGGAAAAAGGGTAAAAACTTTTTTACTTTACGAAAATGCGAAAAAAGTTGTTGACAGGCGTCGATTTGGGTGGTATATTAGCAAAGCGCTCACGGGGAGTGCCAAGAACAAAACAAACTTCCGAAAAAAGTTTGAAAAAAGTTCTTGACAAGCGAAGCCGTGTGTGGTAGTATAAATAAGCTGTCG
>OLXB01000071.1_pt1 | contig 86140 bp, 89 predicted proteins | sample 1673681 | NCBI WGS metagenome assembly OLXB01 (sample SAMEA103958121, study PRJEB25191) | human gut metagenome
AATATATAATGCATTTTAAGTGAAAGGATCTGGCCTATGGCTCCGAAGAATAAATTCACAAAAGAAGAAATGGTGGAGGCCGCCCTGCGAGTGGTGCGAGCCAAGGGGATCGGCGGACTGACGGCAAAAACCTTGGCCGATGAGTTGGGCACGTCCACCCAGCCCGTTTTTACCGCCTTCAAGTCCATGGACGGCGTCAAACAGGAGGTCTATGCCGCGGCGGTACGTGTGTATGACGGCTATACAAACGCAGGCTTGCAAGAGAAGATTCCTTTTCTGGGCGTGGGAATGCAGTATATCCGGTTCGCGCGTGAGGAACCGGAGCTGTACCGGCTTCTTTTCCTGACCAAGCCCACAGAGAAAGAGCACAGCGCCATGAAGGCTATGGGGCATTTGCAGGAGCTTGTCCGCCCGACGCTGACGGCGATCTATCATATCTCCGCCGAGGAGGCCGACCTGTATTTTCGTGACCTGTGGCTGGTGGTGCACAGCCTGTCTACGCTGATCGTGACCGGAGACTGCCCCTATTCTAACTTGGAGATCGGGCAGATTTTGACGGGCTTCAGCATCAGCATCTGCAAGTCCATCAAGGAGATCCCCGGCTTTGCGGCAGGAACCTTTGACCGCGACACCGCCTTTCGTGCTTTTGTCAGCGAATGAACAGAGGGCGTTCCTATGAAAATTCTTGCTTTTAACGGCAGTCCCAAGAAAAAAAGCGATACCATGCACATCACCCGCGCGTTTCTGGAGGGCATGCAGAAGGCCGGGCCGCAAGAGATACGAACCATTGACGTGATCGACAAGCAGATCGAATTCTGCCGGGGATGCTTTGCCTGCAAGTATAACGGCGGACAGTGCTCCATTGACGATGACATGAGGGAGCTTCTGGAGCAGATGCTGTCCAGCGATGTGCTGCTGTTCAGCTTTCCGCTGTACTGCTACGGGATGCCCGCCGCGTTGAAAAACCTCGTTGACCGCATGCTGCCGCTGTCCTCCATGGCCATGGCGCAGGTGAACGGGCGGTATGTCCACGTGGGGCAGCGGGACTTTTCCCACCTGCGGTATGTGATGATTTGCGGCTGCGGTTTTCCCAACAGCCGACGGAATTTTGAACCGGCCGTCCGGCAGTTTGAGCTGCTGTTCCCCCAGCACCATACCATTCTGACTGTGCCGGAAAGCCCCATGTTCAACGCGCCGGAGGCGGCAGTGGTGACCGTGCTGCGGCTGGCACTGGTGAAGCAGGCCGGACAGCAGTACGCGGAAAGCGGCACGATCGACGAAGCGCTGCTGGCGGAGATCGGCTCCCCCATGATCCCGGAGGAGACCTATGCAAAAATCGTAAACGGAACTGTTTAAGGAGTGTTTATTATGAATTATATTGTAGTTTATGTCCACGGAAAGGGCGGCTCGGCGGAGGAAGCTGAGCACTACAAGGCCCTGTTCCCAGACAGTGAGGTGATCGGGTTCGATTACCGCGCGCAGGCCCCGTGGGAGGCTAGAGAGGAATTTCCGTCATTTTTTGCCGGGCTGCGCCAACGCTGCGGCAGCCTGACGCTGATCGCCAACAGCATCGGCGCGTTCTTCTCGCTGTCCGCGCTGGATGAAACGCTGGTGGACAGGGCATTTCTCATCTCGCCCGTGGTGGATATGGAGAAGCTGACCGGCACTATGATGCGGTGGGCGAACGTCACCGAGGGGGAGCTGGCGGAGAAACGGAAGATCCCCACGGCGTTTGGGGAAACGCTGTCGTGGGAGTATCTGTGCGATGTGCGGGAGCATCCGGTTTCGTGGCGCGTCCCCACACGTATTTTGTACGGAGAGCGGGACGATTTGACCTCGTGGGAGACCATATCGGCCTTCGCTGAAGGGATCGGTGCGGAGCTGACGGTCATGCCGGGTGGCGAGCATTGGTTCCACACAGAGGAGCAAATGTGGTTTCTGGATCATTGGATCACGAAAAACTGAGAAAGCCGGAGGGGGTGCGCGTTTATCGCGCACCCCCCTCCCTTTTACTTTTCGGCACTTCCATAACCTGTTATGCGCCATCTGATACTGTCGGCAAGAAAATTTTTCAAAGCCATTGACAACCGGGAAATTATGCACTATAGTATTACTAACTAATATTAGTTAGTGATGAACGCATGAAACAGGAAGATACCAAGCAGAAGATTCTGGAAAAGGCGCTGGAGCTGTTCTCCACCTATGGTTACGACTCGGTCAGCGTGGGAGAGATCGCTAAAGCAGTAGGCATTAAAGCACCTTCCCTTTACAACCACTTTCCCAGCAAGCAGGCCATTTTTGACGCCATTGTGGAGGCCACAGCCGCGCAATATGAAAAGGATACCGATGCCATCGACATTCACGTACAGAATGCGGCGCAGGATATCTCCGTGTTTACCGCCATCAGCGAGGACGCGCTCTTTGAAAAGGTGCGGCAGATATTTTACTACTCCCTCCACAACGAGGCCATCAGCCGCTTTCGCCGGATGATGACCATTGAGCAGTTTCGTTCTCCGGAGCTGGCGGCGCTGTATTCCCAGCGCTACGTGGAGCGTGTTGTCGCCTACCATGCCGGTATCTTCCGCAGCCTGATCGCCGCCGGTGAGATCCGGGACGAGGATCCCGATACGCTGGCGCTGCTGTATGTGGCGCCGGTCATCACACTGATCGGTATCTGTGACCGCCAGCCGGAAAAGGAGGAGGAATGCCTTGAACGGCTGAAAACCCATGTTCAGATCTTCTTCCGCACCTTTCATGCGGATCATCCGAGAGGAGGCGGCGATCATGGAACGCGCTGAGGAAAAATGGATCTTCTGCCCCGTATGCGAGGCAAAAACACGGCTGCGGCTGCTGCAAAAGACCGTACTGTGGAACTTCCCCCTGTTCTGTCCCAAATGCAAGCGGGAAAGCATCATCAACGCACGAAACTATCAGATTGAAACGATCCCCCCATCAGCCAGACGCTAAGACGCAGTGCTGACCACAACACCCGTGGTCTGTACTGCGCCGCTTTTTTGAAAGGAATCTGACGCCATGAAAAAGACACTCATACAAAAGCTGGGGCTGCTGGGAGTCGTCAGCTTCCTCTCCTATATGGCGGCGGTGATATTCGCGCCGCTGGCCTACCCCGGCTATGACTGGATGGCGCAGGCGGTCAGCGATCTGAGCGCCGCCAACGCACCGTCACTGGCCCTGTGGAACCAATTGAGCAGTCTGTACAACGCCTGCGAGCTGCCCTGCGTCATGATGGTCTGCGTGGGGATACAGGGACAAAAAACCAAGCTGCTGCGCGTCGGCATTTACCTGTTCGCCGCCATAGAGTGGGTGTCCGCCGTGGGGTTCCGCATGTTCCCTCTCAGCGACAGCGGTTATGCCGGAGCATGGCAGGATCAGATGCATCTTATCACTACGGCGCTGGTGGTGGCGCTGTCCATTGCGTCGCTGTCGGTGATCATCATCGCCGGAGCGAAGGAACGCAGCTGTCGCTCCTACGGCGTCTGTGCCGGGATCGCACTGGCCATGATGCTGGTGGGCGCATTGGGGATGCGGCTGGTTCCCGCGGCGTATTTCGGCGTGGTGGAACGGTTCAGTGTATTTGCCGCCACCGGCTTCAACGCGGCGCTGGGTCTGCACCTGTTTTTTGAAAAAAACGAGACGACAAATCATACAAATGCAACAAATCAATAGAAAGAGGCGTATCTTATATGAAGCTTTATTTTGGCAGCGCTGTCACCGCTGCCACCACACACAGATGGACGGCGCTCACGCAGGCCGTTTTCTGGAGTTTCTGCAAAAAGCGATCTACGATTTTTGAAAAGAGGTGATATATGAGAAAGCATTGACGGTCATCGCACTGAAAAGCGATGAGGTAAACGACACATTCATAAAGCATATCCACTTGACACTATTGAAATTATCTATTTTTTAATGTAAGGAGAACTTTTTGAAGCTTACGACATTATCACTGGAGCGTGTGGGCTGACCGGGAGGTCTGGCAAATTCCAACACACGCCACTCCTCCCGAAGAACGCCAACACATATCTTCAGGAGGATACTACTATGAACCGCGAAAACAAGCGGAAAACCTTTGAAAAAGGCTATTACAAGACCCACGCCTGCCACGACAGCTTTACCTGCAAGGTCTGCGACAGGCTTTGCACTCCCCAAAACGCCGGCAGCGACCACCGTAACCACTGCCCCAATTGCCTTTCCAGCCTGCACGTGGACATTGAGCCCGGCGACCGTGCCTCTGACTGCGGCGGTATCATGGAGCCCATCGCCGTCTGGGTACGAAAAAACGGCGAATGGGCCATCATCCACCGCTGCAAGCGCTGCGGCGCTCTCAGTTCCAACCGTGTGGCGGCGGACGACAACCCTATGAAGCTGATGTCCATCGCCATGAAGCCCCTGTGCCAGCCGCCCTTTCCGCTGGAACGCATTGAGGAAATGACCGCTCTCATGGGCGGCGACGGTCGCATGAAGTAGCCAATCAGAAAACACCGCAGCTTTCTCTCTTGCCAAAGCGAACGACATATGGTATCTTTAAGATAACCATAGTGAAACAGGATCGTTGCAAAAACGGCAAAAGGAGAGAACAAAATGAAAAACATGAAGAAATGTCTGGCCCTGCTGCTGGCATTGCTGCTGGCTCTGAGTCTGGCGGCCTGCGGCGGCGACAACTCCCCCCCAGTCGATGAACCGCCCACCTCCCTCGAGGATATGGTCAAGGATTCCTCTATCGACGCCGACTACAGCGGCTTTTTGGGCACTTGGATGAGCGACGACTCCGCCGAGCTTATCGTGGAGCCCAGTGAGGACGGCGATGAGACGCGCTTCGCGCTATACGGTGCTGACGGCACGGTAGAGGCCAGCGGCTATTTGCAGTACATGGAGGAGTATGGTTACGTCTACGCCTACAATGAGCATGACGGCGTTGCCCACCAGTGCTGGTTCGACGAGAACAACAGCCTGAGCATCGACTCCATCGGCACCTTTACCCAGACGGCCGGCGGCGTGGATGACACGCAGGCAGGCGGCGGCAATGCCGCGCTGGCCGGTGTGTGGTATCTGGACGGCGAAGCCGGTGCAGAGAGCATCATCGAGATCGACGCCAACGGCAATTGGTCTCTGTCCGAGCGGCCGGGCGGTGACGGCGACCCCACTCAGGTGGACGGCGGTTCCCTTCAGGCCGACCCTGACAATGAGGGACTGTATTATGCGTCCTCCTCCCTGTTTGATGACACCGTGTACGACATGACCGTGGTGGACGAGAACACGATGTACTGGGGCGGCGAGTACGACTGCTACATGAGGATCGCCTGACCAGAACAGCAGTGCGGATAAGGAGAACAACATGAAAAAATGGAAAGCATGTCTCGCGCTGGTACTGGCTCTGGTGCTGAGCCTGAGTCTTGCCGCCTGTGCAGGTAGCGACACCAATACGGACGATGGTAATCAGGACAACGATATCGCCGGTAATGACTGGCGTACCACCGGTATCGTCCGTGACAGCGGCACCATCACCCGCGATGGTGAAGATACCACTGTGCTGGTCTGCATCAACAAGGATGACGCGGACTTCTATCTGGACAGCGAGGTTCAGACACTCTTTGGCTATGTAACGTACCCGGACAGCATCGCAGAGCCTTGGGACTCCTTTCAGGGGATCGACTTCTCTGACAGAAATGGCGATGGCAGCAGCGACGTCTGCATGGTCTTTCAGGTGGGCATCATGATCTGGTACTGGGACAGCGCCAGTGAAGAATTCGTCTATCAGGAGGACGCTTCACGAGAAGCAATGCAGGCGTCGGCTGAGTCGGCCGCCTGATTCTAACCGCAATAAGAGAGCGCTCCGCCAGCAGGTCGGAGCGCTCTCTTTTCTCTGCTATTTTGAACTTTTTCCTTGTATTTTTTCCATTTTGCGATATAATAATGGTGCAAATATTATAATATTGAAATACGATGAGAGGATGTGGTCGCCATCGCACTGACCAACGCAAGCCTTCCCGCGAAAAAACGGATCCTGACGGTCTGTGTCAAGCTGTTTCTGGAGCAGGGCTATAAGAAAACCACCGTGGCAGAGATCGTCCAGAAGGCCAACGTATCCAACAGCAGCTTCCAGAACATCTTCCGCGCCAAGGACGGCGTATTGACCGAGCTGGTGGAATTCATGTTTTCCAATCAGTTTGGCGCGGCAAAGAAGGTAGCGGGAACGCAGCTCCCCCCTGTCTATGTCTACGCGGTGGAGACCGCCATTCAGATGACGCTGACGGAGCTGAACGAGAACCTGCGGGATATTTATATCGAAGCATACAGCCACGAGGAGGCTCTGGAATACATCTTCCGCGAAACGGCAAAGGAGCTGTATCAAATCTTCGGCCCCTATCAGCCACAGCTGACAGAGCAGGATTTCTATGCGTTGGAAATCGGCTCGGCCGGTATCATGCGGGGATATATGGCCCGTCCCTGTGACGATGTGCTGACACTGGAAAAGAAGCTGGTCTGCTTCCTGAGCATGAGCCTGCGGGCCTATAAGGTGCCGGAGGATGAAATTCATCGTGTGCTGGCCTTTATGACAGAGCTGGATATCCGCGCCGTTGCCCAGCAGGTCATGCACCAGCTGTTCAACGCGCTGGCCATGCGCTTTGAATTTACTTTGTAAATACGGCAAAACACCGCATACCCAATGGGCATGCGGTGTTTTGCTGTATTTGAGGAGAGAGCATGGCAATTTATCTACACACCGGTCACGGATAGGGCCATAACCGGCGGTGCCAGTAAGTTTATTCGCCGCTGGCGCCGTAGTTGGACAGCACACGGGCGGAGGGGTCGTCCACATCGCAGCCTTCCCATTCCTTGTTGGGCATCCAGAAGTCCACGATCATCTCGGACTGACCGGGGTAATACTTTTCAAAAATCTCACGGTACAGCAGCGATTCCTTGGTGAAGGGTTGTGCATGGGCATAGTGCTTGCGGCGCTCTTCAAACTGCGCATCGGTATAGCAATCCTCGGCAAAAGCCTTCAGGTGATCCACCATGGAGTGGCCCACCGCGTCGGAGAACGCTGCCTTTTCACGGTACAGGATATCATGGGGCAGATAATCGCCCTCGAAAGCGTGTCGCAGCAGGTACTTGCCCTTGCCGTAGATGTTGACCTTTTTGGCCGGATCAATGGTCAGTACATAGCGGACAAAATCCAGATCGCCAAAGGGTACACGGGCCTCCAGCGAGTTGACGGAGATGCAGCGGTCGGCGCGGAGCACATCATACATGTGCAGCTCGCGGATACGCTTCTCCGCTTCTTTCTGGAACTCCTCCGGAGAGGGCGCAAAGTCGGTGTATTTGTAGCCGAACAGCTCATCGGAGATCTCACCGGTCAGCAGCACGCGGATATCGGTGTTCTCGTGGATCCACTTGCACATCAGATACATACCCATGCTGGCCCGGATGGTGGTGATATCGAACGTTCCCAGCATCTTAATGACGAAGTCCAGCGCATCCAGCACCTGCTCCCTGGTCATGATGACCTCGGTGTGGTCGCTGCCGATATAGTCGGCCACGATGCGGGCGTACTTCAGGTCGATGGCATCCTCCCGCATGCCAATGGCAAAGGTACGGATGGGAGTCTTGCTCTCCCGTGCGGCAATGGCGCACACCAGAGAGGAATCCAGGCCGCCCGACAGCAGGAAGCCCACCTTGGCGTCGGCCACCAGCCGCTTCTTTACACCGGCCACCAGCTTGTCGTGGATGTTGGCGCACACGGTCTCCAGATCGTCATAGCAGAACTGCTTCACCTTGGTGATATCGTCGTAGCAGATAAACTTGCCGTCCTTGTAATAGTGTCCGGGAGGAAACGGCATCACCTTATCGCACATGCCCACCAGGTTTTTCGGCTCGCTGGCAAAGGCGATCACGCCTTTCTTGTCATAGCCGTAGTAAAGCGGCCGGATGCCGATGGGATCGCGGGCGGCGATGAACTGCTTTGTCTGGCCGTCAAAGAGGATCAGAGCGTACTCCGCGTCCAGCATTTTGAACATCTCCACGCCGTACTCCTTGTACAGCGGCAGCAGGATCTCACAGTCGGAGCCGCTGCGGAAGGAATAGCCCTTTTCCAGCAATTTGGCCTTGCACTTCTCGTAGCCGTAAATTTCGCCGTTGCAGACCACATAGCTACCGTCCATTTCAAACGGCTGCATCCCCTCCGGCGTCAGGCCCATGATGGCCAGCCGGTGGAACCCCAGCAGGCCGTGTCCGGTATCCACGATCCTGCTGTCGTCCGGGCCGCGGGAAACGGTTTCCATGAACCCGTCGGTAAAGGCGGCGATGTCGGTACAAACGTCACAATACCCCATAATCGAACACATTTTGTTACCCTCCGTATATGTGATGATATCAGCAATACGATAGGGCGAGGTGCTGTGCCCCGCGGTGCCACCTATCTTTGGCCTCTTTCTATGGCTTCTAGCAAAGCCTTGCCGCGGTAACGGGCGGCAACTCCGGCTCACCTACTCAGGGGTCTCCCCTTTTGGGATCGCGGCTCGCCGGGTGTTCTTTCCGTGAGCGTCGCCCGCATGGCTTCCACCGTCCCATGCTCGCTCGTGGGCGCGTTTTCACGGTACTTTTCCCGGCTCAAACGCCTTGCTATGGTTATATGGAGGATATCAAACGCAAAAAAAGCGTCAAGGAGATCACTCTCCAAGACGCCTTTGCCTTTGATGGACGCTATTATATATACCTTGCGCACATTTGTCAATCTCCGTTTTACACAACTTTTCCCGTCTCCACCGCCCGATTTATTTACCCTTATGTCGAAGCAGAAAAGCCTTGCGCCCCGGAAAGCATCAGGGTAAAATAGAAGCATCACAGCAAAGGAGGCGTTTCTATGGGACTGGAGCTGATCCCCGCTTACGGGCGTCAGGAGGAGATCACGACGCTGTTCACAGAGTACACCGACATGCTGATGGAGGCCGATCCCACCGTCCGGCAGTACCTGATCCTCCAGCACTACGAAAAGGAACTGGAGCGCCCGGAGAGCAAGTACGGTATGCCGGAGGGCCGCCTGTATCTGGCCTATTGGGACGGCCGTCTGGCGGGCTGCATCGGCCTGCGGAAGCTGGACGAGGAGTGCGGCGAGCTGAAGCGGCTGTACGTCCGGTCGGACTTCCGGGGCCACCAGATCGGTGAACAGCTGATCCGACGCATTCTTGATGACGCCCGCGAGATCGGCTACCGGCATGTGCTGCTGGATACGCTCCCCTTCCTCCACTCCGCCATACGTCTTTACCGGAAGATTGGCTTTTACGAGATTGACTGCTACAACAACAGCCCGGTGGAGGCCACCATCTTTCTGCAATACGACCTATAAGGAGCAAGTCTATGGCTACCACACAGGATTATATCGAATACGTCTGCGAACGTCTGCCGGACTGCGGTAATGTGCGATACCGGAAAATGTTCGGCGAATACATGGTCTACGTCAACGATAAGCCGCTGCTGACCGTGTGCGATAATACGGTGTTCGTCAAGAAAGTACCGGAACTGGCGACGGTCATGGCGAACGCTGCGGTTGGCTGCCCCTACGAGGGTGCCAAAGAGCATTACATTCTGGATATCGATGACACGGCGCTGACCGCGCAGGTCATTGCGACCCTTGAACCTATCACGCCCCTCCCGAAAAAACGAAAGAAGGCATAATTTTCATGGATACCATCACCATCCGTACCGCTGCTGTGGACGATGCGGCGGCGTTGCTGGCCATCTACGCTCCCTATGTGGAGCAGACCGCCATCACCTTTGAGTACGAGGTCCCCTCGCTGGAGGAATTTCAGGGCCGCATCGCCCACACCCTGCGGCGCTATCCCTATATCGTGGCCGTGGAAAACGGCGAAATTCTGGGGTACGCCTATACCGGCCCCTTTGGGGAACGGGCCGCCTACAGCTGGTCGGTGGAGACCAGCATCTATCTGCGGCAGGACGTTCGTGGCAAGGGTCTGGGCAAGCGGCTGTATGCCGAGCTGGAGCGTATCTCCAAGGCCCAGAATGTGCAGAATCTCTACGCCTGCATCGCCTATCCCGATCACGACGACGCCTATCTGACCGGCAACAGCGTGGCTTTCCACACCCATCTGGGCTATACCACGGTGGGCCGGTTCCCCCACTGCGCCTATAAATTCGGCACGTGGTACAATATGACGTGGATGGAGAAAACGCTGGGCAAGCACGAGAAGTCCCCCGCACCGTTTGTACCGTTCCCGGAGCTTTCCGAAACACGATAGACCAACCGCAGGAGGGGTAAAATGATCGATTTGCAGGCATATCTTGAAAAGAAGCTGCGCGGCATTATTTCGACTTGGCATGCAGATGATATCTATGCCATATCGTTTTTTGTCTACGCGAATGAGGTATATAAATATGACGGCTTTTCCAACGTTACGCAGTTTTGTAAGCTATCAAACGGAAAGCGATTGCTATGATGCGGATGAGCTTTCCGAGGAGCGCTGGAATTACGCCTTTTGGCAACAGAATGAAACGCCTGTGATTGAAGCAGACGACGGAGACAAGGGGATGAAAATTCTTTTCGACTGGTATCGCGAAAACGGCATCGAGCATATCGGCCGCTGCGAAGATCCTGCCGCTTGCTACGATGAAAAAATGCGCTATATCGGCAAAGACCCCGTCGGCTACTACGAGCTGCTTTCCGAGGTCGCCGAGGTTGCCCGCAAATTACAGGTCAGTGGTTTCATAAAAGCACAATTCGGCAGACCGGTTCCCATCATCCTTCACGAGCTGGAATATCCGTGGTACTGCATGGGGGCAACGGCAAAGGCCAACCCCAACGGAGAAGCCGATACATTTTTCGCCGCGATGAAGCAGCTTAACGTTATGGAATAACGCGATATGAAAAAAGGAACCCAAAACCTACGGTTTTGGGTTCCTTTTTTCATATTCAAATCAATCCTGCTGCCAGTTATGCCAGACGTTCTGCACGTCCTCATTGTCCTCCAGCATATCCAGAAGCTTGGTCATGCTGCGCACGTCGTCCTCGCTGGTCATGGTGATGTAGTTCTGGGGCACCATTTCGATCTCGGCGCTCTCGAAGGAATAGCCCTTCTCCTCCAGCACCTCGACCACATCGTTGAAGCTGTCGGGATCGGTGGTGACCTCGAACACAGGGCCGTCGGCCTCCACGTCCTCAGCGCCGGCCTCCAGCGCGTCCATCATGACGGCTTCCTCATCCAGCTCCTCGTCCTCATTGTTGATGACGATCACGCCCTTGCGATCGAAGGACCAGCTGACGCAGCCCTGAGCGCCCATACCCTTGCCGAACTTATCAAAATAGTGGCGGATTTCAGGAGCGGTACGCTGGCGGTTGTCGGTCAGTGCCTCCACGATGACAGCCACGCCGCAGGGACCGTAGCCCTCATAGGTGACGGACTCGTAGTTGTCGGTGTTGCCGGCACCCAGCGCCTTGTCAATGGTGCGCTTGATGTTGTCGTTGGGCATGTTGGCCGCCTTGGCCTTGGCCACCACGGTAGCCAGACGGGAGTTATTGTTGGGGTCGCCGCTGCCGCCCTGCTTGACGGCCACGATAATCTCCTTGGCGATCTTGGTAAACGCGGCGCTGCGCTTGGCGTCAGCCGCGCCCTTGGTCTTTTGAATATTGTGCCATTTGGAATGTCCGGACATAGTTTACTTCTCCTTCTTTATGCAATATTGTATGATCTCACGGTCATGGGCGGCCGACAGGGCCACCGAAATGTGCGGAAAGGCTGCCTGCAAACGCTCCGCGATCACGGGGCAGATCACATTCTCCGTGGGAAAATGTCCCGCATCGATCAGGTTCAGCGCCTTTGTGTCCAGAAACTCATGATAGCTCAAATCAGAGGTCACAAAGGTGTCGCAGCCCAGCGCGATGGCCTGCCCGATGTAATCGCCGCAAGCGCCGCCGCCCACCGCCACGCGGTGGACAGGCCTGCCGCAGTCCACATAGCGCAAACCATTACAGCCTAAATATTTTATCACATCTTGTAGGAACTCCACAAGGGGTTTTTCGCAATTTAGCGTCCCAACACGGCCAATTTTTTCGTCCGTCAGGGGTTTTGTGGCCTGAAGGCCCAATTTTTCCGCCAGAGCGTCGTTGACGCCGCCCTCTGCCGCGTCCAGATTGGTATGCATGCAGATGGCGGACACATTGTTTTTCAGCAGCGTGGTAATGGTGCGTCCCTGTGCGTCATCAGTGGTCACATGCTGCACCTTGTGCCAGGCGCAGTTCATCAGCGGATGGTGCGCCACGATCAGGTCGGCCCCTATCGCCACGGCTTCCGCCGCCACCGCTTCCGTCACATCCAGCGACACCAGCACCTTGCGTACCTCCGCCCCGCTGTCGCCTACCAGCAGGCCCACGTTGTCCCATTCCAGAGCCAGATCACGGGGCGCCCAGTCGTACAGCATCTTCTCGATATCGCAAACACGTGTCACAGCGTATCCCTCTTTTCTTTCAAAATGCGGCAAAGCTCCGTCAATTCTTTTACCTTTACAGCGCTTTCTATCGCAGCAGATTTCTGCAATCCGTTAATGGCCTTCTGCAGCTTGCCGATCCGCTCGTCCAGATACGCACCATACAGCGGATCGCCGTCCAGCAGCACCCCACCGTATTGCTGCGCCAGTGTCAGCGGCGACTGCCGCCCACCCCGGACAGCAAACACCGGATAGAGATGATCTTTATCAAATACCAGCCGTTCATCTGTAAAGCTGTATCCATTGTCAGACAGCCATTTTCGGAGAAATTCCACCTTTGTCATGGGCTGAAGCAACAGCAAATGCCCGCCGTCTCCTGTCCATGGCGCGGCCTCCAGCACAGCCTGTATCGTTTCGCCGCCCATACCGGCAATGACGATGGTATCCGCTTCCTCTGCCCCGATGGCATACAAGCCCGGACACAGCCGGAAGTCGATACCCTCCACCTCATATTCCGTCGCCGTCTGCCGGGCATGCTGCAGCGGCCCCGGTACGATATCCGAGGCAATAGCGCCCGCAATGCGCCCTTTTTGCAGCAGAAAAACGGGCAGATAGCCATGATCCGTCCCCACGTCGGCAAGGCGTGCACCCTCAGGCACCATGTCCGCCAGCAGCCGCAGCCGGGGCTGTAAAACCAGTTCTTTCATCTTCCTCCAAACAGAATAAAACGCATACGGCACGCCGTATGCGTTTATCTCAGCAAGTCAGTTACTCCGCCTTGTTGGCAGTCTCGTTGACCACGGCCAGCAGCTTGTCCACGTCAACACCGTGCACGGCGCAGGCTTCTTCCACGGTCTCGCCGCGGGAAGAAGGGCAGCCCAGGCAGTGCATACCGATGGAGAAGAAGATCGGTGCGGTCTGCGGTGCGATGTCAAGAATATCGCCGATAATGGTATCTTTGGTAATTTCGATCATAATTTTGACCTCCCAGTGTATTTGAGGATAGTATACCCCAAAATGCCGCAGGTTTCAACACAAAAATACGGAAAAATCAATCGACGCTTGTTGCGCTTGACAAAATGCACTTTTCCTGCTACTATTTACTTCAAATTTGAATATTACTTTTTTGGAGGAATCTATCATGAATCTCAGCATGGAGTTTTCCCGGAAGGTATCGCTAGCCTATGGCGAAGCGTGCAAACCGCTGTGCCGGGAGCTGAATCTGCCCCAAACAGCCTTTGATATCCTGCTGTTTCTGGCAAATAATCCGGCGTACAGCACGGCGGCGGACATTGTGGAGATCCGCAAAATCAAAGCAAATCTTGTGTCAGTAAATGTGGATAAGCTGGTGCGGGACGGTTACCTGACCCGCCAGGCCGTGGCAGGCGACCGGCGCAAGACCCGGCTCTGCTGCACGGAGAAGGCACAGCCTATCATCCAACAGGGGCGGCAATTGCAGGAGGTGTTTCTGGAGCGGCTGTTCCGCGGGATCGACCCTGTGACAAAGGCGGCATTTTTGAAAACAGTGACCGCGATGAATGAAAATCTGGACGAACTGTTAAAAGGAGAATGATGTATATGCAGATCTTATTTACTGTCCTCGTGACTTTCTTTGCCGGAATGGGCGCGGGACTGGGCACCGGCTTTGCCGGTATGAGCGCTGCCGCCGTCATCAGCCCCATGCTCATCACGTTTCTGGATATGGAGCCCTATATGGCGGTAGGCATCGCGCTGGCATCCGATGTGCTGGCCAGTGCCGTTTCCGCCTATACCTACGGCAAAAACAAAAACCTGGATATCCGCAATGGCCTTATCATGATGGTCAGTGTGCTGGCCTTTACCGTGGTGGGCAGCTATGTCGCCAATCTGGTGCCCTCCTCTACCATGGGCGGCTTCTCCGTGTTCATGACGTTCCTGCTGGGCGTCAAATTCATTGTAAAGCCCGTGATGACCACCAAGGAGGCCATGCTGTCCGTTTCCGCCAGAAAGCGGGTCGTGCAGTCGATCGTATGCGGCATCCTGATTGGTTTTATCTGCGGCTTCGTGGGAGCCGGCGGCGGCATGATGATGCTGCTGATTTTGACCTCCGTGCTGGGCTATGAGCTGAAAACCGCCGTGGGCACCAGCGTGTTCATCATGACCTTCACAGCGCTGACCGGGGCGATCTCCCACTTTGCCATCGGCGGTGCGCCGGACTGGACGGTTTTCGTCCTGTGCGTGGTGTTCACGCTGATCTGGGCGCGGATCGCCGCTGTGTTCGCCAACAAGGCAACGCCCAAAACGTTGAACCGGGCCACCGGCGTGATCCTTGTGATACTGGGCATTGTGGTGATGCTGTTCAACCTGTTGAAGTAACCACAGCAGCACTGTGACCGGGTTTGGCATTTCTTTACTTCCCTTTCACCGCCATCTATGCTATACTGATAGCTAGTATAGAATGGGAGGAGCTTTCCATGGACATTTTTGAGATTCTCGGCCCGGTCATGGTAGGGCCGTCCAGCTCCCACACGGCGGGCGCGGCGCGGATTGGCAGCATGGCCCGCACACTGCTGGGCAGCACACCGGTAAAGGCCGCCATCCATCTGCACGGCTCCTTTGCCGACACCGGACTGGGCCACGGCACCGACCGTGCGCTGGTGGCCGGACTGCTGGGCATGAAGCCGGATGATCTCCGTATCCCCTATGCCTTTGAGGAGGCCAAGAAGGCGGGCCTTTCCTACACCATCGACGTGGTGGAGCTGCGGGACGCTCATCCCAACACCGCGCTGATCGAGGTCTGGGGCACAGAGGACAAGCATCTGGAAATGCAGGCCTCCAGTTTAGGCGGCGGCCGCATTATGGTGGATAAGCTGGACGGCATCAACGTGAATTTCACCGGCGCCTACAACACGCTGGTGATTCGCAATCTGGATTACTATTCCTCCGAGGCCGCCGTGACCACCATTTTGAGCCAGTTCCGCATCAACATCGCCAACATGAGCATGTGGCGGCACAAGCGGGGCGGCGACGCGCTGATGATCATTGAAACAGACCAGCATATCAAGCCGGAGCAGGTCACATTTATCGGTCAGCTGCCGGGCATTCTGTCCATAACCTACTACGATAAGGAGGAGGATGACGATGTCTCTGGATTCGATGAAGGAAATCTTTGACCTGATGGCCGAAAAGAACAAGCCCTTCTGGGAGGTCGTGCTGGAGGATGACATGGAGACCCGGCAGGTCACGCGCAACCAGTCCATGGCAAAAATGCTTCTGACGTGGCAGGCCATGGCGGACGCGGCAGACAGCTATACGGGCCGCAAGCGCTCCGTCAGCGGTCTGGTGGGCGGCGATGGCATGAAAATGCGGCAGTACTGCATCCGGGGCGAGGCCCTCAGCGGCGGCTATGTCAGCGAGGTCATTGCCGAGGCGCTGAGCATGGCGGAATCCAACGCCTGCATGCGCCGCATCGTGGCGGCTCCCACGGCAGGCGCCTGCGGCGTACTTCCGGCGGTGCTGCTGCCCCTGTGCAAATATGAGGAATTGAGCCAGCACCAGCTGTTGGAGGCGCTGTACGTGGCCAGCGGCATCGGCGCGGTGATCGCCTATCGAGCCTGCATCGCTGGTGCTTCCGGCGGCTGTCAGGCGGAGATCGGCACCGCTTCCGCCATGGCGGCAGGCGCGCTGGTGGCCCTACGGGGCGGCAGCGGCGCACAGATCGGCCACGCGGTGGCCATGGCGCTGAAAAACCTGATGGGTCTGGTGTGCGACCCGGTGGCGGGACTGGTGGAGATCCCCTGCGTGAAGCGCAATGTGATCGGCGCGGTGAATGCCGTCAGCGTGGCGGATATGGCAATGGCCGGCATCGAGAGCCGTATCCCCGTGGACGAGGTGATCGACGCCATGGGCGAGGTAGGCCGCCGCATGCCGGTGGAGTTCCGCGAGACGGCGCTGGGCGGTCTGGCCGCCACGCCCACAGGACGCGCTATCAAAAAACGGATGCATAAGCCCCAATAATCAGCCCTCATTTTACCTGTATTCATCGTTCAAATCTGACGACAAGGCATAATGCCGGAAAGGAGCATTCTATGCTGCTATTTCAATCCATCCGCGCTCTGTCCAGCTTCTGGGAGTTTGGCGAAATGGTATTTCTGATCCCTGCCGCGCTGGTGATAGCGCTGCTGTTACAGGCCGTGATCTTCCGGAACCAAAGGCGTCCGTGGCTGCCCATCGCCGTGATCGGCGGACTGCTGGTACTGTGCGATGTTACGGCTTCTCTCATCATTCTCAAGCTGGAGCGGGCCGCTCTGGGCGTCGCGTTTCTGGGCATGGCGGTGGAAGCGTTTCTGCTGGCAGTCATTATCGGCCTTGCCATCGGGCTGCTGGTCAGTCTGCCGATGAAGAAAAAGGCGGCGTAAAAATCTTATTACCATAAAAAATATCCGGTGCTTTCGCACCGGATATTTTTATGGACTTTACGGAAAAACTCAGTTCTCGCTGCGGCGCTTGTAGGACTCGTACTTAGTCTTGGCGTCCTCCTCCGCCTCGGCAAACAGGGTCTTAGCGTTTTCGGGGAAGCTCAGCTCCAGAGAAGCGTAACGTACCTCGCCCTTCATGAAGTCGTACAGCGGCATGGTAGGCTCCTTGGAATCCAGGGTGAACTTCTTGGTGCTGGGATCGTAACGGTACAGGTTCCAGTAACCGGAAGCGACGGCGTCCTTCATCTCCTGCTGGACATTGTTCATACCCTTCTTGATGCCGTGGTTGATGCAGGGCGCGTAGCAGATCACCAGAGACGGGCCCTTGTGGGCTTCGGCTTCCTTGATGGCCTTGATGAGCTGGTTGGGGTTGGCGCCCATGGAGCACTGGGCCACATAGACGTTGTCGTAGGTCATCATCAGCATGCCAAGGTCTTTCTTCTTGGTCTTCTTACCGCTGGCCTGGAACTGGGCCACAGCGCCCACGGGGGTGGCCTTGGAGGACTGTCCGCCGGTGTTGGAGTACACCTCGGTATCCACCAGCAGCACGTTCACATCCTCGCCCATGGCGAAAACGTGATCCAGACCGCCGTAGCCGATATCGTAGGCCCAGCCGTCGCCGCCGTACATCCACATGGTCTTCTTGGACAGATCCTTCTTGCGCTTCAGGATCTCGTCCACCAGCTTCTGCTCGTCGGCGGAGAACTTGCTGTTCTCCAGCACGGCAACCAGAGCGGCGGTGGCGGGGGTGGAAGCATCCAGATTGTCGTAGGTCTCCAGATACTTGGCGATGGCGGCCTTAACAGCCTCGTCCTTGGTAAGGGCATCCAGCTCCTTCACATAGCCGGTAACGCAGTCGCGCAGCTGCTTGACAGCCAGACACATACCATAGGAGAATTCGGCATTGTTCTCGAACAGGGAGTTACTCCAAGCAACACCCTTGCCCTCCTGGTTCTTGCAGTAGGGAACGCAGGGCATTGCCGCGCCCCATGCCTGGGTGCAGCCGGTGGCGTTGGCCAGATACATCTTGTCGCCGAACAGCTGGGTCAGCAGCTTGATATAGGGCGTCTCGCCGCAGCCGGCGCAAGCGCCGTTAAACTCCACCAGAGGCTGCTTGAACTGGCTGCCCTTCAGGCTGAACTTATCCACCTTGTCACCCTTGATGGGCAGGTTGAACAGGTACTCCCAGTTAGTCTGATCCAGAGACACCTCGTGAGTGGGAACCATCTTCAGCGCCTTGCCGCTCTTGGGGCAGGAGGAAACGCAGCTGCCGCAGCTGGTGCAGTCCAGCGTGGACACGCCCATGGCGTACTTCATACCGGCCAGCTGCGGGCCCTTGGCATCCACCATCACCAGCCCCTCGGGGGCATTGGCGGCTTCGGCCTCGTCCAGCAGGAAGGGACGGATGACGGCGTGGGGGCAGACGAAGGAGCACATGTTGCACTGCAGGCACTCAGTAGCGTCCCACACAGGCAGATGGGTGGCGATGCCGCGCTTCTCATAGCGGGAGGTGCCCAGCGGCATGGTGCCGTCCTCCATGCCCTTGAAGGCGGAGACAGGCAGGTTATCGCCCTTCTGTGCGTTAATGGGCACCAGAATGTTCTTGATGACGTAGGGCAGATTATCGGCAGCGGGCTTGATGGCGGCGCCGGACAGGTTCTTCCACTCGGGCTTCACCTTGACCTCCACCAGCGAGTTGATACCGGCGTCCACGGCGGCGATGTTCATGTTGACGATCTTCTCGCCCTTCAGGCCGTAGGTCTTCTTGACGGCGGCCTTCATGTGCTCCACGGCATCCTCAACGGGGATGACGTTGGCCAGCTTGAAGAAAGCGGCCTGCAGCACCATGTTGGAGCGATTGCCCAGACCCAGCGCCTGAGACTCCTTGTTGGCGTCAATGATGTAGAACTTGATATCATTCTCGGCAATGTACTTCAGGATATCGCCGGGGATGTGCTGCTCCAGCTCGCTCTCCGTCCACTCGCAGTTCAGCAGAAAGCTGCCGTGGGGCTTCAGCTCGGAGATAATGTCGTACTTGGTCAGATACGTCTGGTTGTGGCAGGCGATGAAGTCCGCGTTGGAGACATAGTAGGTAGAGCTGATAGGGTGCTTGCCGAAGCGCAGGTGGCTCTTGGTGATACCGAAGGACTTCTTGGTATCGTACTCAAAGTACGCCTGACAGTACATATCGGTGGTCTCGCCGATGATCTTGATGGAGTTCTTGTTGGCGCCCACGGTACCGTCGGAGCCCAGACCCCAGAACTTGCAGGCGATGGTGCCTTCCGGCTCAGTCAGCAGCGGTGCGCCGATGGGCAGGGACAGATGGGTCACATCGTCCTCGATACCGATGGTGAAGTGGTTCTTGGGCTCGGACAGGCTCAGGTTGTCGAAAACAGCCTTGATCTGGGCGGGAGTGGTGTCCTTGGAGGACAGGCCGTAACGACCGGCGTAGATCAGAGGACGGTCGGCGTCGTTGATGTAAGCGGCGCAGATATCCTCATACAGAGGCTCGCCGATGGAGCCGGCTTCCTTTACACGATCCAGAACGGCGATCTTCTTCACCGTCTTGGGCATGGCGGAGAGCAGATGCTTGGCAGAGAAGGGACGGAACAGGTGTACCTGCAGGAAGCCCACCTTCTCGCCCTTGGCGTTCAGGTAGTTGACGACCTCCTGTGCGCAGCCGGACACGGAGCCCATGGCCACGATGACGCGCTCGGCGTCGGGTGCACCGTAGTAGTTGAACAGATGGTACTCGCGGCCGGTCAGCTTGCTGATCTGGGCCATGTAGTCCTCCACCACGTCGGGCAGGTTGGCGTAGTCGGTATTGTTGGACTCGCGCAGCTGGAAGTAGATATCGGGGTTATCCACCAGAGAGCGCATGCGGGGATCCTCAGGATTCAGGGCGTTGGCACGGAACTTGGCCAAGGCCTCATAGTCCACCAGCTTGGCGTACTCGTCGTAATCCAGCACGTCGATCTTCTGGATCTCGTGGCTGGTACGGAATCCGTCAAAGAAGTGCAGGAAGGGGATGCGGGCCTTGATGGCGCTCAGGTGGGCCACGGCGGCCAGATCGGCGGCCTGCTGAACGCTGCCGCTGCTCAGCAGGGCAAAGCCCGTCTGGCGGCAGTTCATCACGTCGGAGTGATCGCCGAAGATGGAGAACGCGTGGGTACCCACGGTACGGGACGCCACATGCAGCACGCCGGGCAGACGCTCGCCGGAGATACGGTGCATGGTGGGGATCATCAGCATCAGACCCTGGGAAGCGGTGAAGCTGGTGGCCAGGGCACCGGCCTCCAGTGCGCCGTGGCAGGCACCGCAGGCACCGGCCTCGGACTGCATCTCCACCAGACGGACGGTCTGGCCGAAGATGTTCTTCTTACCCTTGGCCGACCACTCGTCGGCATGCTCCGCCATGGGGCTGGACGGGGTGATGGGGTAGATGGCAGCAACTTCTGAGAAGGCATATGCCACATATGCCGCCGCTTCGTTACCGTCGCAGATCTTCATGAGCTTACTCATTTCTCTTTTTTCCTCCTCTTTATTCCGGTGGTTTCCGCTGAGGAAACAGCGAAAGCACGCAGATATACAATTTACATGATAACACGTTTCAGGGGAAAGTCAATTCAGGTGGCCGGATTTCTGCATTTTCCCCGATGTGGGGTAAATTTTTTTGTGAAAAACGTCAAATCACCACAGGCTTACCATCAAAAGCAAGCCGCCCGTTCTTTACGGTCACGCTGCCTCCCAGACGGTTGGGATAGTCGCCGTCCGGCAGCTCTACCGCCACATCGGCCGCGCCCTGTCCGCACAGGTCGAATACGCCCAGCGCCTTGCCCTCCGGGCCCTCGTAATGTCCCAGCAGCAGGCCGTTTCTCTCCTCCAGCCAATAGCCGCCGGTGATGGGCAGCGTCTGCTTCAGCTCCTTCAGCTTTCGCAGATAGAGCTGCATGTCCCGCTGCATGTCGCCATAGTTGCTCTGATTTTCAAAGAAGTCCACCCGTTCCTTGGGGGCGTATTCCATGCCGCTGTAGAGCATCACAGTGCCCCGCTGGAAGTAGAGGAACGCCACCCAGTTGTCCAGCTGGGTATCGTCCCTCATCCAGCTGGCGGCACGGGGCGTGTCGTGATTTTCCAGATACCGCGCCTTTACATAGCTGCCAGGATAGGTCAGCTCCTGATAGGTCAGGATATCCGCGTACTCCCGCAGACTCACCTTTCCGGTCAGCACGCCCTCATAGAAGGGCCAAACGTCGTAATCATAGGTAAGGTCGAACACGGACTGCACCTCGGTATCCGTGGCGCAGTAAGCGCCCATTCTCCGCATGGCCAAAACATGAGCGCCGTGAACGCTCTCCGCCAGCCAGATACAGCCGGGACGGACGGTCTCCACCTCGTCACGGGCCTGCCGCCAGAACTCCACCGGCACAGCGCTGGCTACATCACAGCGGAAGCCATCCACGATGGCAGCCCACTGCTTCAGCGTATCGATCTGATAGCGCCACAGGTCGCGGTTGCTGTAATCCAGATCCACAATATCCCACCAGTCGGCCACCTTGCGGGTGGGTCTTCCCTGCTCGTCCCGCAAAAAGAACTCCGGGTGCGTCTCCGCCAGCACGGAGTCCGGCGAGGTGTGGTTATACACCACGTCGATGATGCACTTCATGCCCCGGTCGTGGATGGCGTCCACCAGATGGCACAGGTCGTCCACGGTGCCCATGTCGGGGTTCACCGCCCGGTAATCCCGGATGGCGTAGGGGCTGCCCATGGTGCCCTTACGGCCCTCCTCGCCGATGGGGTGGATGGGCATCAGCCACAGGGTATCCGCACCCAGCGCTTTCAGGCGGTCGAGATCGCCCTCCAGCGCACGGAACGTGCCCTCCTTGGTGTGCCCGCGGACAAACACGCTGTAGATCACCTGCCGCCGCAGGGAGAGATCGGTGTTAACTGCCATAAGAAAGCCCTCCTTTTTGAATATTATTGCAGCATCGAGAGGAACTCGTCCTCCGTCAGCACGGGGATATTCAATTCCTGCGCCTTGCGCAGCTTGCTTCCGGCGTTCTCACCGGCCACCACATAGGTGGTTTTCTTACTGACCGAGCCGCTGGCCTTACCGCCCCGCTGCTCGATCATGGCGGCGGCCTCGTCTCGGGTAAATTTCTCCAGCGTACCGGTCAGCACGAAGGTCTGTCCGGCAAAGCGGTCGTCCACCTTCTCCTGATGGCTGGTCATGTTGACGCCCGCCTCACGGAGTCGGGCAAGCAAGTCCTGCGACTGAGGGCTCTCCAGCCACTGGCGGATATACCGGGCGGTGATGGGGCCCACGTCGTCGATGGCGGTCAGTTCCTCCTCCGACGCGGCGGACAGCGCGTCGAAGCTGCCGAAGTGGGCGGCCAGCACCTTGGCGGCCTTGTCGCCCACCTGACGGATGCCCAGCGCGCTGAGAAGCCGCCACAGGTCGTTTTCCTTGCTCTTTTCGATGGCGGCCACGGCGTTGGCGGCGGATTTCTCGCCCATGCGGTCAAGCTGGGCAATATCCTGCACCTGCAAGCGGTACAGGTCGGCGGCGGTTTTCACAAGGCCGCTTTCCACCAGCGACTGGATCACCGCCGGGCCCACGCCGTCAATGTCCATGGCATTCCGACTGGTAAAATGGGTCAGGTTCCGCAGCAGCTGGGCGGGACACTCCGCGCCGGTGCAGCGGATGGCCACACCGTCCTCGTCCCGGCTCACCGGTGCGCCGCATACGGGACACACCTCCGGCAGATAGTAGGGCACAGCGCCGGAGGGACGCTTGTCCTTTACCACCTCCACGATCTCCGGGATGATTTCCCCCGCCTTCTGGACGATGACGGTATCGCCGATGCGGATATCCTTAGACGTGATGAAATCCTGATTGTGCAGCGTGGCGTAGGTAACGGTGGTGCCCGCCAGACGCACCGGCTCCAGCACCGCCTTGGGAGTCAGCACGCCGGTGCGGCCCACCTGCACCACGATATTCTTCAATACCGAGGGCTTCTGCTCCGGCGGATACTTGTAGGCCACCGCCCAGCGGGGACACTTGGCGGTGCTGCCCAGCACCTCACGCTCCGGCAGGCTGTCCAGCTTGATGACCGCGCCGTCGATGTCAAAGGGGAACGCCATACGCTCGTCCCCCAGACGGGCGATCTCGGTGATAATGTCCTCCGCCTTGGCCAAAGGCTTGTGGGGGATCACCTTGAAGTGCTGGCTTGCCAGATAGTCCAGCGTCTCGGTATGGCTGGTAAACTCCCGCCCCTCGGCCAGCTGCAAATTGAAGATGGCGATATCCAGCCGCCGCTGGGCGGCGATCTTGGGATCCAACTGCCGCAGAGAGCCCGCGGCGGCGTTGCGGGGATTGGCCATCAGGGGCTTGCCCTCGATCTCCCGTCGGGCGTTGATCTCCTCGAACACGCTGCGGGCCATATAGACCTCGCCCCGGACAATGAGATGGGGCAGCTTCTCCGGCAGCGTCATGGGGATGGAGCGGATGGTGCGCAGGTTCTCTGTCACGTCCTCCCCCACTCTGCCGTCGCCGCGGGTCGCGCCACGGACGAACACACCGTCCCGGTACTCCAGCGCCACGGACAGACCGTCCACCTTGGGCTCCACGCTGTACAGGGCGTCAGGCAGGTCGGCGGCTAACTTATCCAGAAAGTCCTGCACCTCGCCGCTGTCAAATACATCCTGCAAGCTCTCCAGCGGTACCTCGTGCCGCACCTCCTCAAACTGGCTCAGCAGCTTGCCGCCCACCCGCTGGGTGGGGGAATCGGGAGTGATCTCCTCCGGATGCTCCTTCTCCAAGTCCTCCAGCTTCCGCAGCAGATGGTCGTACTCATAGTCCGACATGGTGGGCGCGTCCAGCACGTAGTAGAGGTAGCCGTTGGCGTTCAGCGTCTCACGCAGCTGCTTCATTTCTTCACGATAGTCCATACTCCATCCTCATTTATCCGTTGTTCATGATATAGTCCTCGGCATACTGTCCGATCTCGTCAGGCATGGTGCTGAAATAGGTGTAGGTATCCGGCACGCCGCCCACGATCACCGTCTCCGCCACGGCGATCTCGTTGGACACCCTGGTGGAGGTTTTCATTCCCGGCAGGAGGATGCTCATATACACATCCACGTCCAGAAAGATCTGGTGCCGGGTCTGGTTGATGCCTGCGGCGGTGAACCGGTTGCGGAACGCGGCGCTGGCGCTGCCCACCGCCTGCATCCGCACAAAGAGACTGGGGCCGCGCCCCGCCAGCAGCGCCGAGCCGGTCAGCGTCCCCAGCGGGATCTCCAGTTCACTGGTGGCCACCTCTGACAGCCGGTGCAGTATTTCATCGGTGATCTGGCCCTGCATGCGGTTCACCTCCGCCACGTTGCTGCGCAGCGCGGTGATATGGCCCGTTTCATCCTTCTCAAAAATCACGAAATTCTGATAGTCAATGTCGCCGTTTTCCACCGCCTCATTGACGGCAGCGGACACGATGCGGTTCACCAGATTGGACACTCTTGCGGTGGCCATGCTGGTCATCACCGGCTTCAGGTGCCACAGCAGCGACACCGCCGCCGCCAGCAGCGCCAGCACCAGCAGCGTCAGCCATATTCCCGCCCGCTGGCGGCCTGTCAGGCGCAGATAGCGCAAGCGCTCCACAGCACACGCCCCCTCTCATGGAAGCGTATGCCGGGGCGGCTTATCCTTATTCCTGCCAGCCGTTGACGATGGCCTTGAAGGTCTTTCCCCGCTCGGCAAAGTTCTTGAACTGGTCAAAGGCGGCACAGGCAGGCGACAGCGTTACCACATCGCCGGGTACGGCCCTGTCCCGAGCGGTCTCCACCGCTTTCTGGAAGGGCGTGACCTCCACGATCTCCGGATGGCCGGGCTGATAGCCCTCGGCATTCTCCACGGCGGTTCTGATCTTGGCGGCGGTAGCGCCGCACAGCACCAGCAGCTTCACGTGTTCCACGATCTCGCCGCCCAGCGCGTCGAAGGGGATGTGCTTATCATAGCCGCCGGCGATGAGGATCACCTTTTCCGGGAAGGAGCGCAGTCCCGCCGTGGTGCGGCTGGGGCTGGAAGCGATGGAGTCGTTATAGTACCGCACGCCCCGGTAGGTACGCACCAGCTCGATGCGGTGCTCCACACCGCCGAATTCACGGGCGAAGTCCCGGATGGTCTCATCCGGCACCAGACCGTCCACAGCGGCGATGGCCGCCATGTAGTTCTCCACATTGTGAACGCCCGGCAGCTTGATATCGCCGGTGGTCATCACGGTACGCTCGCCCGCGCCGTCACGGCAGACGATGGCGTCGCCCCGCAGGAACACGCCCTTTTCCGGCTCCGCCTGACGGCTGAAATACACCGCCCGGTCGGGAACGCTCTCGCCCTGACGGCGGGTAATGTCGTTATCGAAATTGAAGATGGCCTTATCGCCCGACTTCTGGTGGCGGAAGATATTCTCCTTGGCGGCCACGTACTCCGCCATGTCCTTGTGAACGTCCAGATGGTTGGGCGCCAGATTGGTCATAACGGCGATATGGGGACTGCACGGCATGGTCATCAGCTGGAAGCTGGACAGCTCCAGCACCGCGTAATCGGTGGGCTGCATCTCCCCCGCCTCACACAGCAGAGGATGGCCGATGTTACCGCCCACATGGACGGTGCGCCCCGCCTTCTTCAAAAGCTCCGCGATGATGGTAGTGGTCGTGGTCTTTCCGTCGCTGCCGGTCACGGCGATGATGGGACAGGGGCAGACCTGAAAGAACACCTCCATCTCGGAGGTCAGCACACTGCCGCCAGCCACAGCCTTTGCCAGCTGGGGCACATCGGGCCGCAGACCCGGCGTGCGGAAAATGATATCCTGATCCAGTCCCTCCAGATAGTCCGAGCCAAGCTGCAAACGTGCGCCGCCCTGCTCCAGCTCACCGGCCAGCTCGCCCAGCTGCTCCCGTGTCCGCTTGTCGCAGGCGGTCACGGCGATGCCCTCACGCAGCAGCAGGCGGATCAGCGGCGTATTGCTGACACCGACGCCCACCACCGCCACGGTCTTTCCGCGGATGGAATCCAGATACTCCTGTAATGTCATGGGATGACCTCCCCTATTCTCAAATTAAAATCACTATATTATACCGCACCTAGCGGCCGGATTCAATCAAAATGAGGAAAAAACATCCCCTTATGGCAAACGCCCCTGAAACACGGAGTTTCAAGAGGCGTCTGCCACATATAGGAAGGTAGGTATGGGTTACTTGACACCAAACAGCAGATCGCTGTAGGTGGGGAACGGCCAGTACTGAGACGCCGTGCAGGTCTCCGCTTCGTCGCAGGGAGCCCGCAGCGCCGCCATCTTGGGAATGACCGTATCACGGATGGCACAGGCGGCCTCGGTCACGTCGTCGATCTTATGATAGCCGTCCAGCGCGGCTTCCAGCTCCCCGGCAGCAGCGTCGATCTGGTCGGCAAGACCGGACAGCTTCTCGATCAGCCCCGTCTCGTACTTTCCGTTCAGCGTGGGGACAACAGCCTTCTTGGCGGCAAGCCCCTCTGCCAGCTTGGCGGTATAGTCCTCCACAGCAGGCAGGATCTCCTTGCGGGCCATGTCCACCATGGTCTGTGCTTCGATGTTGACGGTCTTGCGGTAGTTATCCAGCATGATCTCGCAGCGGGAGCGGATCTCCGCCTCGGACATGACCTTCAGCGAGGTCAGCATGTCCACGTTCTTCTGCTCCAGAATACAGGGCAGCGCGTCGGGGGTGGTCTTCAGGTTCAGCAGGCCCCGCTCCTCGGTGGCCTCCTTGATCCACGCGTCGTCATAGCCGTTGCCATTGAAGATGATCCGCTTGTGGGCCTTGATGGTCTTTTGGATCAGGTCATGGAGGGTGGACTCAAAGTCGTCGGCCTTTTCCAGTACGTCGGCGTACTGCTTCAGCGACTCCGCCACGGCGGCGTTCAGCATAATGTTGGTGCAGGCGATGGAGTTGGAGGAGCCCAGCATACGGAACTCGAACTTATTGCCGGTAAAGGCGAAGGGAGAAGTACGGTTGCGGTCGGTGGTGTCGCGAATGAACTTGGGCAGCACGTGGACGCCCAGCTTCATGACTCGCTTTTCCGTACCGCTATAGGGCTCGTCCTTCTCGATAGCGTCCAGAATGGCCGTCAGCTCATCGCCCAGGAAGATGGACACCACAGCGGGCGGCGCCTCGTTGGCGCCCAGACGGTGGTCGTTTCCGGCGGTAGCCACCGACAGCCGCAGCAGATCCTGATAGTCGTCCACCGCCTGAATGACGGCGCACAGGAACAGCAGGAACTGGGCGTTCTGATAGGGCGTCTCGCCGGGGGTCAGCAGATTCACGCCGGTATCGGTGGCCATGGACCAGTTGTTGTGCTTGCCGGAGCCGTTGACACCCTCAAAGGGCTTCTCGTGCAGCAGACACACCAGACCGTGGCGGGCGGCCACCTTCTGCATGATCTCCATGGTCAGCTGGTTATGGTCGGTGGCCACGTTGGTGGTGGTATAAATAGGAGCCAGCTCATGCTGGGCAGGCGCCACCTCGTTGTGCTCGGTCTTGGCCAGAATGCCCAGCTTCCACAGCTCCTCGTTCAGATCGGCCATGTATTCCGCCACACGGGGCTTGATGGCGCCGAAATAGTGGTCGTCCATCTCCTGACCCTTGGGGGGCTTGGCGCCGAACAGGGTGCGGCCACAGAAGGTCAGATCCTTCCGCTTGTCGAACATCTCCCGATCCACCAGGAAATACTCCTGCTCCGGGCCAACGGAGGTTCGGACACACTTCACGTCCTCGTTGCCGAACAGGTGCAGCACCCGCAGGGCCTGCTTGTTCAGCGCCTGCATGGAGCGCAGCAACGGCGTCTTTTTATCCAGCGCCTCGCCGCCGTAGGAGCAGAACGCCGTGGGGATACACAGGGCCTTGTCCTTGATAAAAGCGTAGGACGTGGGATCCCACGCGGTATAACCGCGTGCCTCGAACGTGGCCCGCAGACCGCCGGAGGGGAAGCTGGAAGCGTCCGGCTCGCCCTGGATCAGCTCCTTGCCGGAGAACTCCATGATGACACCGCCGTCGGGAGACGGGGCGATAAAGCTATCGTGCTTTTCGGCGGTGATACCGGTCAGAGGCTGGAACCAATGGGTAAAGTGGGTAGCGCCGTGCTCTACGGCCCAATCCTTCATCGCGTCCGCCACAGCGTTGGCCACTTCATTATTCAGGCTGCCGCCCTCATCGATGGTCTTCTTCAGCGAGGTATACACCTCGTAGGGCAGCCGCGCTTTCATCACGCGGTCGTCAAACACCAGACTGCCAAAATATTCCGGAACTGTGCGCATTACGATCCACTCCTTTTCTGATAAATAAATGAAAAAGGCGTCAAGGAGAACACTCTCCAAGACGCCTTTGCCTTCGATAGGGGGCATTATATGCGCTCTGCACAGATTTGTCAATGGTGGATTTCCACAACTTTTGCCGTTTCGTCGGTTGACTTTATGATGCCGCCGTGCTATAATCCTCTTTCAAGATGAGCAAAGGCGTTCATCCACACGGGACATCTGTCCCAAGTGGATGAACGCCTTTTTGTTTTTCTACCTTGTGCTTCTGCAGAAAGGATGACCATTATGAAGCTGGAAGGCGAAGTCCGCATCCCCTCCGGATGCGCCATTTCCGCCGTCATCTCCCGCGAGGGAAAACGGATGACCGGCGAATCCATTATCCACAGCATGATCCCCATGCATGACCGTTCCAACGGTCTGGGCGGCGGCTTTGCCGCCTACGGCATCTACCCGGAGTACCGGGAGCTTTACGCGTTTCACATCTTTTTTGACGACAACACCACCCGCCGGGAGTGCGAATCCATTCTGAAGGAGGGCTTCGAGATCGTGCAGGCTGAGACCATCCCCATCCGCATCATCCCGGAGATCACCGACGTGCCCCTGATCTGGCGGTACTTCGTATCGCCGCTGCATTCGGTGCTGGCCCGGCTTCAGCTGGATGAAAAGGAGTTCGTGGCCCGCACCGTCATGGAACTGAACACCAGGCTCAAGGGCGCGTATGTGTTCTCCAGCGGCAAGAATATGGGTGCCTTCAAGGCGGTGGGCTACCCGGAGGATGTGGGCCGCTTCTACCGGCTGGAGGAATACGAGGCCTACAGCTGGACGGCTCATGGCCGCTATCCCACCAATACCCCCGGCTGGTGGGGCGGCGCGCACCCCTTTGCTCTGTTGGATTACTCCATCGTTCACAACGGAGAAATCTCCTCCTATGACGCCAACCGCCGGTATATCGAGATGTTCGGCTATAAGTGTACGCTGCAAACCGATACCGAGGTCATCACCTATATCGCCGACTATCTGCTGCGGCGGCAGGGACTGACCCTTGAGGAGATGGCCTCGGTCATCGCCGCGCCGTTCTGGAGCACCATTCGGGGAAAGGCCGCTCCGACCGCCCGGCAGCTGACCTATCTGCGCACTATGTTTCCCAGTCTGCTGATCACCGGCCCCTTCTCTATCGTTCTGGGCTTCAACGGTGGGCTGATGGCTCTGAACGACCGGCTGAAGCTCCGCTCCATGGTGACGGCGGAAAAGGACGACAAGGTGTTCATCGCCAGCGAGGAGGCCGCCATCCGCACCATGGAGCCAAATGCCGAACACCTCTACGCCCCTATGGGCGGCGAGCCGTTCATTGTGAAAGTGAAAGAAGGTACCTATTGATGTCCATCGACTACATCAGCCCGGAATTTGAGGTGATCCGCAATGACCCGCGCTGCACCCGCTGCCGCGTCTGTGAAAAGCAGTGCCCCAACGGCGTCCACACCTATGATCCGGAGCACGGTCTCATGCTCAGCGACGAGAGCAAATGCGTCAATTGCCAACGCTGCGTGTCCTTCTGCCCCACTCACGCCCTGAAGATCGTGAAAAACGACAACCAGCTGCGGCAAAACACCAACTGGCCCAGCGCCGCCATCAACGAGATCTATAAGCAGGCCGCTACCGGCGGCGTACTGCTCAGCTCTATGGGCAGTCCCAAGTCGCTGCCGGTGTACTGGGACAATATCCTTATCAACGCCTCTCAGGTGACCAATCCGCCTATCGACCCCTTGCGGGAGCCTATGGAGACGCGGGTATTTCTGGGCAAGAAGCCCTACGCCATCCGCCGGAACGGAGACGGCACTCTGTGTACCGACCTGCCGCCCCAGCTGGAGCTGTCGGTGCCTATTCTGTTCTCCGCCATGAGCTATGGCTCCATCAGCTACAACGCCCACAAAAGTCTGGCACAGGCAGCGCAGCAGTTGGGCATCTATTACAACACCGGCGAAGGCGGGCTCCATGAGGATTTCTATTGCTACGGTGACAACACCATCGTGCAGGTGGCCTCCGGCCGGTTCGGCGTACAGGAAAAGCATCTCAATACCGGCGCCGCCATCGAGATCAAGATGGGGCAGGGCGCAAAGCCCGGCATCGGCGGGCACCTGCCCGGCAACAAGATCACCCCCGATGTGTCCCGTACACGAATGATCCCGGAGGGCGCCGACGCCATTTCCCCTGCGCCCCATCACGATATCTATTCCATTGAGGATCTGCGGCAGCTGGTCTACTCGCTGAAGGAGGCCACGCAATACCGGAAGCCCGTCATCGTCAAGGTGGCGGCCGTCCATAACATTGCCGCCATCGCCAGCGGTATTGCCCGCAGCGGCGCGGATATCATCGCCATCGACGGCTTCCGGGGCGGCACAGGAGCCGCGCCCACCCGTATCCGGGACAATGTAGGCATCCCCATTGAGCTTGCACTGGCGGCGGTGGATCAGCGGCTTCGGGACGAGGGCATCCGCAACAGCGTATCCCTGATCGTGGGCGGCAGCATCCGCTCGGCGGCGGATGTGGTAAAGGCCATCGCCTTGGGGGCCGACGCCTGCTATATCGCCACGGCTGCCCTACTGGCCATGGGCTGCCACCTGTGCCGCACCTGCCAGACCGGACGATGCAGCTGGGGCATTGCCACCCAGCGCCCCGATCTGGTAAAGCGTCTCGATCCCGACGAAGCCACCGCCCGTCTGGTGAATCTGGTCACCGCGTGGAAGCATGAGATCAAGGAAATGATGGGCGGTATGGGTATCAACTCCATTGAGGCCCTGCGGGGCAACCGGGTCATGCTACGGGGCGTGCACCTGACGGAAAAGGAGCTAGCGATTTTGGGAATCGCCCACGCGGGAGAATGAAATGGCTGCTATCACGATTTTTTATGAAAAAATACATGGAAAAAAAGCAGGAGGTGTGGTACAATATGGACTTCATTGAAGCGGCTCCCCTATCCTTTTCCCAACTGAACGAAACGATCCGCAGCGCAGGGCCGGACTGCCGGGTCTGCGGCTGTCTGGGACAGCGATTCATTGCCGCCGGAATGAGCGGCAAGCGCATCATCATTGACGGCATCCCCGGCAATGCCCTTGGCGCGTACCTTAACGGAGCGGAGATCACCGTTAACGGCAACGCGCAGGACGCAGTGGGCGATACCATGAGCGCCGGGCGCATCGTTATCCATGGCAGTGCCGGAGACGCCGCAGGCTACGCCATGCGGGGCGGCGAGATCTATATCGAGGGAAACGCCGGCTACCGGGCCGGTATTCACATGAAAGCCTATCAGGAGCACAAGCCCGTGCTGGTCATCGGCGGCCGGGCAGGAAGCTTTCTGGGCGAATATCAGGCCGGCGGGCTGATCGTGGTGCTGTCGCTGCACACCGACGGACGCCCTGTGGTCGGTTACTTTCCCTGCACGGGAATGCACGGCGGCAAGATGGTCTTCCGGGGCGATGTGTCCAACATCCCCTTTCCCCCTCAGGTGACCTCCCGTCCCGCCACAGAGGAGGACATGGCGGAATTCGCCCCCTATGTGCGGGAATACTGCCGTCTGTTTCACCTTGACCCGGAGCAGCTGCTCCGTGACGCTTATACCGTTATCACTCCTGACAGCAAGAACCCCTATCAGCAAATGTACGTTGCAAACTGAGAAAGGCAGGCTCTCCCTATGAACTATTCCAAAGACGAGATCAAGCAGTACGTGGCAGAGGAGGATATCAAATTCATCCGTCTGGCCTTCTGCGACCTTTCCGGGCGGCAGAAGAATATCTCCATCCATCCCGACGAGCTTGACCGGGCGTTCACATACGGTATTGCCTTTGACGCCTCCGCCATTCCCGGCTTTGGTGACGAGGTGCATTCCGACCTGTTTCTGCGTCCGGATACCGCTACCCTCTCCCTGCTGCCCTGGCGGCCGGATCGCGGCCGGGTGGCCCGGATGTTCTGCGGCATCACCCGCCCTGACGGCACACCCTTTGAGGCCGATACCCGGCAGCTTCTGCGAAAGGCCGTGGCGGACGCGGAGAAAATGGGCGTCACCTTCGCCTTCGGCACGGAGATGGAGTTCTACCTGTTCCAGCGGGACGAGGCGGGCGAGCCTACCCGCATTCCCTACGACCGGGCGGGCTACATGGACATCGCGCCGGAGGACAAGGGTGAAAACGTGCGGCGGGAGATCTGCCTGACGCTGGAGCAGATGGGCATTCGCCCGGAGTGCTCCCACCACGAACAGGGGCCGGGACAGAACGAGATCGATTTCCGCTATTCCCAGCCGCTGACGGCGGCGGACAATGCCGCCACCTTCCGCACGGTGGTGGACAGCGTGGCAGTGCGGAACGGTCTGGCGGCGGATTTCTCCCCCAAGCCGCTCAGCGGCCAGCCGGGCAACGGCATGCACATCAATATCTCCGCCAAAAGCGCCGACGGCGCGGACGTGATGCCCTCCCTCATTGCGGGCATTCTGGCTCACATCGCGGAGATGACCGTATTTCTCAATACGGTGGACGCCTCCTATCTCCGCTTCGGCGGCAGTAAAGCGCCCCGCTATATCTCCTGGTCCAGTGAAAACCGCTCCCAGCTGATCCGCATCCCCGCCGCACAGGGAGAATACCGCCGGGCCGAGCTGCGCTCCCCCGATCCCCTGTGCAACCCCTATCTGGCCTTTGCCCTGCTGATCTACGCGGGTCTTGACGGCATCCGGCGGCAGATGGAGCTGCCGAAGGCGGCGGATATCAACTTCTTCAGCGCGTCCGAGGAGGTCAAATCGGCGTTCAAGACCCTGCCCGCCACGCTGGCACAGGCCAAAGCCGCCGCCGAGAGCAGCGCCTTCATCGCGGACATTCTGCCGCCGTCTATCATCGACTACTACACCAGATAATCTCACTTACAGGAGAAAGGAGGGATAGGTATGGAACTGGTTCAGCATGTTTACAGTGTGCTGGCGATCTCCACACGGGAAAAATTCTATACGTCCCTCCGTGGCCTGCTGCCGGAGGATCGGTACTCTCCCCTGTGCTGGGAGAGCGATGTGACCAGCGCGCGCCGCCTTTTGCTGGAGCGCACCTTTGACATTGTGGTCATCAGTACGCCGCTGCCGGATGAATTCGGCACGAAGCTGGCCATGCACGTGGTGGACAGCAGCAGCGCCGGCGTGCTGCTGCTGGTGGGTGCCGAGCACTATCCGGATATCTCGGTGCGCCTGTCGCCTTACGGCATCCTGACGCTGCAAAAGCCCACTACCCCTCAGTTGATCCTGCAATCCCTGCAGCTGCTGTGCGGCACAAGGGAACGGCTGCGGAAAATGGAGCAGAAAACCGCCTCCATCGAGGAAAAAATGGCGGAGATCCGGCTGGTGAACCGGGCCAAATGGCTGCTGATCGACCGCGAGGGCATGACGGAGCAGGACGCCCACCGCTTTATCGAAAAGCAGGCCATGGATCGTTGCGTCACCCGCCGGGCCGTCGCCGATCAGATCATCGCCCGCTATCAGCAGGGCTGATATTTGACAAACGGAACGATTTCTGTTATCATGCTCTTCAACCAAACGAAAAGGAGACACGATATGGAAAAGTTCATTCCCTATGAAAAGCTCTCCAAAAAGGAGAAGCGCAAGCGTGACGCCATGCTGCGGAACACCTGGGGGCCGCTGAACCCCGTGACACGCAAAAGCAAGAACCCCAAAGCATACGACCGCCAAAAGGCACGGAAGTGGATCGACGATCCCCTGTCCGTGCCTTTTGCTGTTTCCCGGTAAAAAATCCTTGCGTCCTCCATTACCCAGTAGTACAATAGGGAAAAATCTTACCTATCGGGAGGTATTCTATGAAGCTTTCTCTTTGCCAGATCGCCATGAGCGACAATGAGAACGAAAATCTGGAGCGTCAGCTGTCCGCTCTGCGGCAGGCCGCCCTTCACGGCGCTGACCTGATCGTCTATCCGGAGCTGCAGCTCCACCGCTTCTTTCCCCAGTACGAGGGCCGCGACGTATCGGACAAGCTGCTGACTGCCGATCACCCCATCATCCGGCAATTTCAGGATGCCTGCCGGGAGAACCGCATCATGGCCGCCCCCAACTTTTATCTGCGCGAGCCCTCCGGCTGCTTCGATGCCACGCTGCTGATCGGCGGCGACGGTGCGCTGCTGGGTCGCCAGAAGATGGTGCATATCGCACAGGCGGCGCAGTTCTATGAGCAGGATTACTACACCCCCTCCGACGACGGCTTTCTGGTGTTCGACACGCCCCACGGGAAAATTGGCATTGTGGTGTGCTTTGACCGGCACTACCCCGAGAGCATCCGCACCGAGGCTTTGATGGGCGCCGACCTGATCCTGATCCCCACCGCCAACACGGAAAGCGAACCCACGGAGATGTTCGACTGGGAGGTCAAGGTGCAGGCGTTCCAGAGCAGTGTGGCCGTGGCCATGTGCAACCGCACCGGTACGGAGGGTGACATGGTGTTCTCCGGCCGCTCTCTGGTGACGGATGCCAACGGCGATACCATCGCACAGGCAGGCAGCGGCGAGGAGCTGCTGTACGCCGATGTGGACATGGCCGCTTCCGCCCGTATCCGGAGCACCCGGCCCTACACCTCCCTCCGCCGCACGGCGCTGTACCGATGATTGCTGTTATCTAAAAAATTTATCAGTCTCCCTAACAAAAAGTCTTGTAAAATATCGACTCCTGCGTTAAGATAGGGATATACAGTGTTAAGATAACTGTATATCTGCAAAATTAATATAAGGAGAGACTCATCACAATGGAACGCATCTTTCACCTGAAGGAGAACGGCACCACCGTCAAGACGGAAATTCTTGCCGGTCTGACCACCTTCATGACCATGGCGTACATCATCGCCCTGAATCCCAACCTGCTGACCAACTTCGCCGTTGGTACGCCCCTCTGGAACGGCGTCTTTCTGGCCACCTGCATCGCCAGCGCCATCGGCACTGTGTGCATGGCGTTTCTGGCCAACAAGCCCTTTGTCATGGCGCCCGGCATGGGTCTGAACAGCTTCTTTGCGGTCATCGCCGGCAACGTGGCCGCCATGCTGAACACCGACTATACCAGCGCTTTTCAGGCGGTGCTGTGCATCATTCTGGTGGAAGGCATTGTGTTCCTGCTGCTGAGCGTGTTCAATATCCGCGACAAGATCGTGGACGCCATTCCTCTGGGCGTGCGGCTGGGCATCGGCCCCGCCATCGGCCTGATGCTGATGAACATCGGCCTTGGCTCCAACGTGGGCATTTACGCTGAGGGCAACGGCTACACCTCCCCCTTCTATGTGCTCCGTGACTTCTTCGGCGCCATGACCCCCAGCGTCATCAAGGATCATATGGGCGCGGAGTACAGCACCATGGTGCTGACCGTTATCACCATGTTCATCGGCCTGTTCGTCATTATCCTGCTGGCCAAGAAGGGCGTCAAGGCCGCCGTTCTGGTGGGCATGCTGGTGGCCTCCGTCATTTACTGGGCGGGCAGCTTTATCTTCCTGAAGGTGAATCCCTTCGCTTCTCTGGAGGGCGCGTCCTTCCTGCCTCCCTTCCAGGATATGGTCAGCACCACCCTGTTCAAGTTTGACTTCTCCGACTTCTTCCGCATCGGCTGGTTCACCGCCATCAGCCTGATCATCACCTTCTGCATGATCGACATGTTCGACACCATCGGTACGCTGGTGGGCACCGCTTCCCGTGCCGGTATGACCGATAAGAACGGCAACATGCCCAAGATGAAGGAAGCTCTGCTGTCCGACGCCGTGGGCACTGTGGCAGGCGCCTGCTGCGGCACCTCCACCGTTACCACCTTCGTGGAGTCCGCCTCCGGCGTGGAGGCTGGCGGCCGCACCGGTTTGACCTCCCTGACCTCCGCGGTCATGTTCCTGGCCTGCATGTTCATCGCCCCTGTGGCGGCCATCATCCCCGCCGCCGCAACCTCCTCCGCCCTGATCTACGTGGGCATCCTGATGCTGCAGGGTCTGAAGAACGTGGACTTCGACGATCTGGATCAGGTGGTTCCCGTGTTCATCATGCTGCTGGCCATGCCCATTTCCGGCTCCATCGGCCATGGCATCGGTCTGGCCATGATCTCTTACACCGTTATCAAGGTGTTCTCCGGCAAGGCCAAGGACGTGTCCGCCCTGACCTATGTCATCACCGCCCTGTTCCTGGTGAAGTTCTTCGCCGTTGTGTAACGCACACGGAACGCAATAAAAAGCCCGTCCGGAACTGTGCTCCGGACGGGCTTTTATTGCATTTATCAGGTATTCAGGAAGGGATCGTCCAGCATGCCGAGACGACGCAGCATGGTCTTTTTCACGGCCTTGAAGATATTCTCGTAGCCGGTGCAGCGGCACAGGTGGCCGCTGAGAAGCTTGCGCAGCTGATCGTCGGTGTAGTACACCTTGCGATCCAGAATCTCGGCGGCAGTCATGATGAAGCCGGGGATGCAGAAGCCGCACTGGATGGCGGTCTCGTCCATAAAGGCCTGCTGAATATCGCTCAGCTCGCCGTTGGGGCCGGTGAGACCCTCCAGCGTGGTGATGTGCTTACCCTCGGCCCACACCGCCAGATACAGGCAGGAGTTAAAGCACTCGCCGTCGATCAGCACATTGCAGGCGCCGCACTCGCCCACCTCGCAGCCCTTCTTCACGGAAGTCAGGCGGAAGTCGTTGCGGAGCATATCGGTCAGGGACGCACGGACGTCCACCATCTGCTCCACTTCCCTGCCGTTGATCCAGCAGGTCACCAGCGCATACTGTTTCTTTGCCATTACAGCTCACCTCCCGCCAGCTTCACGGATTCGATCAGGCAGCGCTTGGCGCTCTCCACAGCGATGTGGCTGCGGAACGCCTTGCTGGCGCGCCAGGAATCACGGGGATTGATGTCCTCCAGTACCTTGCGGCCGAAAGCCTCGATATTTTCCAGCGTCACGGCCTTGCCATTGATGAACGCCTCCGCGTTCACCGCCCGCATGGGGACAGGGCCCGCCACGCCGAAGGCGATACGCACCCGCTCAAAGGTCTTGCCGTCCGGGCTGAGCCGCGCGTTGACAGAGGTGCCCAGGGTGGCGATGTCCATGGCGTTGCGCATGGCGTACTTGATATAGTGGCCCCACGTGCGGTCATAGCTGGCCTTGGGAATCAGGATGGCGGTCTGGATCTCGCCGTCCTCGATTTTCAGATCCACGGTACCGGCCTTGAGATAGAACTCCTTGATGGGGATACGGCGGACACCGTTTTTGCCGGTGATCTCCACGATAGCCTCCCACGCGTGGAGGGTTGACGCAGAGTCGGCGGAGGTCACGCCGTTGCAGGTGTTGCCGCCGATGGTGCCGGCATTGCGGATCTGCGGACCACCCACCATGTCCACCGCCTCGCCCAGCACGTTGATGTACTTCTGGATGATGGGATCGTTGGTAATATGGGTGAAGCTGGTGAGACTGCCGATGCGGATGTTTTCCTCCTCGTCGATGGAGATGCCCCGCATCTCGTCGCACTTCTGGATAGAGATCAGAGCCTTACCGGCCCGCTTGCCCTCACGCATCTGCACCAGCACGTCGGTGCCGCCGGCGATGATCTGGGCATCGGGATGCTCCAGACGAAGGCGCACAGCATCCTGTACGTCTTTCGCCTCGTAAAGCGCTAACATATCATACATTGCTGCGTACCTCCTTAGTCTTGGATCAAGCCCTCTTCACTGAACCGCTTGAAGAGGATGTGGGCGTTCATGGGATTCTGGTCAATGGTCACGCCGGTGGCGTTAAGAATAGCGTTGCGGATGGCAGGTGCACCGGAGCATGCCGGGGGCTCGCCCAACGCCTTGGTGCCAAAGGCAGAGGTGGGCTCGGCATTCTCCACGAACTGCACCGCCAGATGGGGGTGATCCATGATGGTGGACAGCTTGTAGTCCAGCAGGTTGTTGTTCAGGGGCTTGCCGGTCTTTTCGTCGAACAGCAGCTGCTCACCCATGCCGTAGCCGATGGCCATGGACATGCCGCCGTGAACCTGCGCTTCGGCCAGGGCCGGGTTGATGAGCTTGCCGCAGTCGTGGACGTTGATAATATTCTTCAGCGTCACCTTGCACATGGGGATATCCACCTCGATATCCGCGAAGGTGCAGCCGAAGGAATAGGCGTTGTTCTGGATGGTATAAGTACTCTCCGCCGTAATATGCTCGGAATCGTTGGGGTTATACTGGGCGGTCATGGCCAACTCACTGAGGGACATCAGCACCTTGCCATCGGTGTTGCGGACGATGTTGCCGTCCATGATATCCATGTTATAGGTGGCCTGACGGGTGAGCTTCTGGGCATAGGCCAAAATTTTCTCTCTCAGCAGCAGGCCGGTCTTGCGGATGGAGAAGCCCGCTACATAGGTCTGGCGGCTGGCGTAAGCGCCCAGACCGGTAGGCGTGATATCCGTATCCTGACAGGACACCACATGCACATCCTTATAGCTTTTCAGGCCCACGATATCGGCGGTCATCTGGGCATAGGCGGTGTCGGCGCCCTGACCGATCTCCGTCTCGCCGCACTGCATAGTGACGGTGCCGTCCAGATTCAGCAGCATACGGTTGGAGCTTGTCTCCAGAGAGATGGGATACACGGCGGTGTTGTACCAGAAGGTCGCCACGCCGATGCCGCGGCGGATGGGGCCGGTGTCCTTGGCGTACTCGGCCACCTTACGGTCATAATCCATGTACTTGCGGCCCACCTCCAGGCATTCCCGGAAGGAGTCGTTATAGTTGACATTGTGGCTGAAGCCGTCCTCATAGCCCTGGGGCATGATGTTCTGCATACGGAAGGCCAGCGGATCCATGCCCACGGCTCTGGCGCACTCATCCACGTTGGACTCGTCGGCGAAAGATGCCTGGGGCATACCGTAGCCGCGCATGGCGCCTGCGGCGGGACGGTTGGTGAACACCGTCCACGCGTCGCACTCCATGTTGTCGCAGGGATAGTGCTGGGGGAAGGAGCCCATGGCCTTGGCCACGATGGAATGACCGTGAGAGGCGTAAGCGCCCTGATTGGAGAAGCACTCCACCTTGCGGGCGGCAAAGGTGCCGTCCTTCCGCAGCCACGACACAATGTGGAAGCGGATAGCGTGGCGCACACGGTTGGAGACGAAGGTCTCCTCGCGGGAGCAATCGATACGGACGGTGCGTCCGCCCACCTGCGTGGTGCACCACGCGCACAGGGGCTCGTACAAAGCGTCCTGCTTGTTGCCGAAGCCGCCGCCGATATAGGGCTTCACCACCCGGATATCCGCCCAGGGACGGCCCAGCGCCTGTCCTACGATACGGCGGATGATATGGGGGATCTGTGTGGAGGAGACCACCACGATGCGGCCGTTCTCCTCATAGGCGAAGCAGCCGTGATTCTCGATATGGCAGTGCTGCACGGTGGGGGTGTCGTACCAGCCCTCCACCTTGATAAGACCCGGCTCCTGAATGGCGGTCTGATAGTCGCCCTTCTTCATGTCGGTGTGCTTGAGGATGTTGTGGGGGAATTTCTCGTGGAGCTGGGGCGCACCCTCCTCCATGGCCTTCTGGGGATCCAGCACGAAGGGCAGCTCCTCGTACTCCACCTTCAGGGCGCGGACACCCTGCATGGCGGCCACCTCATTCTCGGCGATGACCACCGCCACATCGTCGCCCCAATAGCGCACGTGCCGGTTCAGCAGGTGGCGATCCGCCACGTCCTGATGGCCGGGATCCATGGACCAGGGATGGCCCGCCGTGGGGAACGTGATACCCGGCACGTCGAAGCAGGTCAGCACCTTTACCACGCCGTCGATGGCCTCGGCAGCGCTGGTGTCCACCGACTTGACAAAGCCGTGGGCGATCTCCGCGTGCTTGATGCGGACATACAGGGCATCCTGCGGCATCTGATCCTCATAGTATTTTGTCCGGCCCGTCGCCTTGTCATAAGCGTCCACACGGACTTGGCTTCTTCCGACTTCACCCATATGGTTTTCCTCCTCAGTATCTGTCTTGAAACCGCACTCTGTTAACAGGAGAAACGGCAGTTATCCGAAACAATAATGGTACACATTCATTTTGCTAATCATAGCACTTTCTGAACGGTGTGAAAAGAGGTTTACGTTATTTTAATTGGAGAATATCCTGCTTTTTTATTGACACTTTTTCAAAAAAACGGGTATACTACCAGAAAAAGAGCAGCATAGACAGGAGTGACACGTATGAACATTGGCTGCATCGTGATGGCCGCCGGTATGAGCTCCCGCTTCGGCGGCAATAAGCTGGCGCAGGAGTGGCAGGGCAAAAGCCTGATCCGCCACGCGCTGGAGGCCGTCCCGACGGACAGGCTGTCCGCTGTCGTGGTGGTAACGCAGTATCCTGAGGTAGTCGCACTTGCAAAGGAATTTTCCTTTACGCCTATTGTCAACAGCCATCCGGAGTACGGCCAGAGCCACACCATTCATCTGGGCGTCAAAGCGCTGGACGCCTGCGACGCGCTGCTGTTTCAGGTGGCCGACCAGCCGCTGCTGCGGCGTGAAAGCGTGGCGGAGCTGATCGACTTTTACCGCCGCAATCCCGGCCACATCGTGGGCCTTGGCCACGGCGGACAGCGGGGCAACCCCTGCATCTTCCCGGCCCGGTTTTTCCCGGAGCTCTTGACAATCGAAGGCGACCGGGGCGGCAACGTGGTCATCCGTCAGCATGAGGACGACCTGCTGCTGTACGAGGTCCCCGCCAATGAGCTGCGGGACGTGGATACGCAGGAAGCGCTGGCCCAGCTTTAAGAATGTATCCTTTGTGAGCCGTGACGGCATCGCCGTCACGGCTCTTTTGCTCACTTCTTGGGCGCGTAGGGGGTGTTCTTCAGGGGCAGGTCAAACTCCCGCTCACCGGTCAGCCGGTAGTAAGCGTCGGCAATGGCCGGTGCAGTGGGGATAGAAGTGATCTCGCCGATGCCGATGGCGCCGCCGGCCACGTTCAGGCCCGGCTTCTCCACTACGATGGCTTCGATCTCCTGCGGGATCTGGTTGGCCCGGAACAGGCCCAGCATGCCGTACTTGGCGGTGGGCTTGCAGTTCTCGTCGATGGGGTATTTCTCCGTCAGGGCGTAGCCCATGGACATGACCACGCCACCCTCGATCTGCCCCTCGATGCTGAGGGGGTTGACGGCCTTGCCCACGTCGTGGGCGGCCACCATCTTCTTGATCCGGCCCGTCTCCTTGTCCAGAATGCACATCTGGGTAGCGTAGCCGTAGGCCACGTGGCTGACGGGGTTGGGCACGTCAGCGCCCAGCGGGTCGGTCTTGGCCAGATATTCGCCGTAGAACTCCTTGCCCTTCAGGTCGACCAGCGTCTTGCCGCTGTCCAGCTCCGCCTTCAGCAGTTCACAGGCGCGGCGGGTAGCCTCGCCCGTCACCAGCGTCTGGCGGGAACCGGAGGTATCGCCGGAGTCCGGCGCGATCCACGTGTTGTTGCGTTCGTACACGATATCGTCGCGGTGCAGACCGGTGTTGGTGACCACCACCTGCACCAGCACGGTGCCAAGACCCTGACCGATACAGGAAGCGCCGGAGTAGATATGTACCTTGGCGTCGTCCTCCACGATCAGCTTGCAGCGGCCCCAGTCGGGGATGCCCACGCCCACACCGGCGTTCTTCATGGCGCAGGCAATACCTACAGGGTCGCCGTTTTTCACCGCCTCATCATAGGCGGGCTTGATGGCCTCCAGCGTCTCCACAAGGCCTGTGGACTCGTCCACGATCTGGCCGTTGGGCAGCACGCCGCCGGGTCGGATGGCGTTGCGATAACGGATCTCCCACGGGGAAATGCCCACCAAATCGGCCATCTGGTTCAGTAGCGTCTCGGTGCAGAAGCAGGTCTGGGTCACGCCGAAGCCGCGGAAAGCGCCGGCGGGCGGATTGTTGGTATAGTAGGCGTGGCCCTCGATCTCGAAATTCTCGTAAGCGTAGGGGCCCGCCGCATGGGTGCAGGCACGCTCCAGCACCGGGCCGCCCAGCGAAGCAAACGCGCCGGTATCGGACACGACAGAGGCCTTGACGCCCTGAATGATGCCGTTTTCGTCGCAGCCCATGGTGAAGTTCATGTCGAAGCTGTGGCGCTTGGGGTGCACCAGAATGGACTCCTGACGGCTCAGCTTGAACTTGACAGGCTTCCGGGTCAGGTAGCACAGCAGCGCGGCGTGGTGCTGGACAGACATATCCTCCTTGCCGCCGAAGCCGCCGCCCACCAGACAGTTCTGCACCTGACAGTGGTCGTAGTCCACGCCCAGCATGGACGCGCACTCGTGCATGGTGGTATGGGCGCTCTGGTCGGTGGTCAGCAGCTTCACGCCGCCGTTGTCCAGCGGCAGCGCCACACAGCACTCCGGCTCCAGAAACGCGTGCTCCGTCCACGGGGTGGAAAAGTGCTCGGTCAGCACATATTTGGAATTTTTGATGGCCGTTTCCGCATCGCCGCGGGACACGTGCTTATAGGCCTGCACGTTGCTCTCCTCCTCGTCGAACACCAGCGGCGCGTCGGGAGCGGCAGCCTCGGTGGGGTTATGGACGGCGGGTAATACCTCGTATTCCACCTTCACCAGCTTTTTGGCCTTCTCCACCGTCTCCTGATCCACGGCGCAGATCAACGCCACGCTGTCGCCCAGATAGTGCACCAGCTCTCCCACGCCGATCAGGGTGGGCTGATCCTTCTTCAGGTGACCCACGTTGACCTTGCCGGGGATATCCTTCTGGGTAGCCACGCAGAGCACGCCGGGCAGCGCCTCGGCCGCGGAGGTATCAATGGACAGCACACGGGCACGGGCATACTGGCTGCGCACCGCGCCGCCGTAGCACATGCCGTCCACATACACGTCGTCGGGGTACTGGCCGTAGCCCAGCACCTTTTCCTCCACGTCCAGACGGTGAACGCGGCTGCCCAATTTCCAGTCATCGGCGCCGGGAGCGGGGATCTTCCCCTCCCGGAAGATCTTCGCCGCCAGCAGGATGCCGTCGATGATCTTCACGTAGCCGGTGCAGCGGCAGATGTTGTTGCGGATGGCAAAGGCGGCCTCCTCCCGGGTGGGGTCGGGGTTCACGTCCAGCAATCCCTTGGCGGAGATCACCATGCCGGGGATGCAGAAGCCGCACTGCACCGCGCCCGCCTCGCCGAAGGCGAAGGTGTAGACCTGCTTTTCCCAGTCGGTCAGACCCTCCACCGTGATAATGGTCTTGCCCTCCAGCTTGTCCGTCTGGGGAATGCAGGCCTTGGTGGGCTTGCCGTCAATGAGCACGTGGCAGGTGCCGCAGGCGCCCTCGCTGCATCCGTCCTTCACCGAGGTGAGATGCAGCTCGTCCCGCAGGAAGCGGATCAGCTTCTGATTTTTTTCCACCGTTACGGTGCTGCCGTTTACGATAAATGTTGCCATATGTTTCGCTCCTCTCTTCCGCCGTGGGGCGGTCAAAAGCGTATCATGCCGCTGTACCTAAAAATTTTTCTATATTATACAATATTTTTCAGTTTTCCGCAAGATCTATACGTAAAAATCGTTATTCTACTTTTCAGATAACGTATCACCGTCCCGATAGGGCAAATAGCTCAGAAAACGCTTGGCGGCGGGCGACAGCTCCTCACCCGGTCGTGTGGCAAGGCCGATCTGGCGGAAAACCGGCTGCTCCAGCGGACGCAGCGCCACCCGATAGGGGATCCGCCGCAGGATCAGCTTCGGCAGAATGCTGACGCCCAGTCCATGCTCCACCATGGACATAACGGCGTAGTCGTCCAGTGTGGTGAACCGCACCTTCGGCACGATACCGGCCCGCTCAAACACCTGCATCACGTCCCTGTCCCGTTCCCCTGCCTTGTCCAGCAGGATAAAGGGCTGCTCCGCCAGCGCCGATGCCGGGATTTTTTCCAGCGCCGCCAGCGGATGATCCTCCGGCAGCACCGCCATCAGCTCGTCCTGCGCCAGACACACGGTTTTCAAGTCGGCCCGTGTGGGAAGGTGCAGGAAGCCGCAGTCCGCCCGGCCCTGCATGACCCACTGCTCGATCTCCGGATATGTCCCCATAAGAATGTCAAAGTCAATGTTGGGATAGTCCTTCTGGAACGCGCCGATCATATTGGGCAGCCAGTGGGTGGCCACGCTGGAAAATGTGCCGATGGCCACCGTGCCGGACACAAGACCCCGCACCTCCCCCGCTATCTGGCGGCATTGCTCCGCCTGCGCCACCATCTCCCGGAAGGACGGCAGCAGGCGGCAGCATTCGTTGGTGGGGGTGACGCCCTCGCGGCTCCGGCGCAGCAGTGGAAAGCCCACCTCCGCTTCCAGCGCCGCCATCATGCGGCTGACGCCGGAAATGGTATAGCCCATGGCTTCCGCCGCCGCCGTGATAGAGCCCTTGTCGATGGCGCACAGCAGAACACGGCATTTTTCGCTTTCCATGTCCGCACCTCCCATCCTTGACATTTTTTCAAATGTAGCTTGCTATTTTTTCGCTTTACTCAAGGATAAAACAGATGTAGAATCATGTCAACCACCAAAAAGTGGCACGGCGTTTTTCTCTCTGTTTTCTCTCACGCCGTGCCGCTTTTCCATGTGCTCAGGAGGTACTTCCATGTATCAGAACCGCCGTTTCTTCATCCGCTATCTCATCGGACTGCTGCTGTTCGGCTTCAACGGCATCGTGGCCAGCCATATCGCGCTGGAGAGCAGCCAGATCGTCCTGCTGCGGACGCTGCTGGGCAGCGTGAGTCTGCTGGCGCTCTTTTTCCTGTCGGGTCATCGGTTCTCCTTCACAGGACGAGGCCGGGATGTAACGCTGATCCTGCTGTCCGGCGCAGCAATGGGAGCCAGCTGGATGTTCCTGTACGCCGGCTATCAGACCATCGGCGTGTCCACCGCGTCGCTGCTGTATTACTGCTGTCCGGTTATCGTCATGGCGCTGTCGCCGCTGGTGTTCCACGAGGCGCTGACATGGGTGAAAATCACGGGCTTTGTCTGCGTCTGCGGCGGTATCGTACTGGTGAACGGCTGGGGCGGCGGAAGTCTCAGCGTCTCCGGTTTTCTGTACGGCATTCTCAGCGCCGTATGCTATGCCGCCATGCTGATCCTCAACAAGAAGGCGGAAAACGTGGACGGCATGGAGAATTCTCTGCTGCAAATGCTGTCGGCCACCGCCACGGTGTTTGTACTTCTGCTGTGTCAGGGCGGACTGTCCATGACCATCACCGGCGCAAGCTGGCCGTGGATCTTACTGCTGGGCATTGTGAACACCGGCTTCGGCTGCTGGTGCTACTTCTCCGCCATCGGCTCGCTGCCGGTGCAGACGGTGGCGGTATGCGGCTATCTGGAGCCGCTGAGCGCCGTCATCTTTTCGGCGCTGTTGCTGCATGAACGGCTGACGCCGCCGCAGATCGTCGGCGCGTGTCTCATCATCGGCGGCGCACTGTTCGCCGAGTGCGTCCATCCCCGTCGGAAAGCAAAGAAAGCAGTTGTACAATAAAAATCAAGTGCGTGCCGCGGCAAGCGGCACGCACTTTTCTTATGACCAGCTCAGTCCCGGCTGGGGATAATAGTACTCCTGATAGGAGCGCAGCTCGTCCTGACAAACGGGATTGGCAGTCCCTGCGCTGCCCTCCTGGCTCAGCACGCTGTTTTTCACCAGCGCCGCGTATTGAAAGCCATCGGGGCCGTAAACGCTCAGCATCAACCGATTGCCGTAGTAGGTGGCCACCGCCAGACTTGTGCCGTTGTAGGCCATGGCATAGCGCTCCTCCACGGTGGCGACGGTATAGGCCTGATAAACCGAACTGTTGGGGTCTGAGGGCACATCCTCCGTGAACAACCAGCCCAAATCCTCCTGATACCAATACGTATCGTCCGGATCGTCCTTCCACATCTCATAGCCATAGGACACGGTATCGCAGACAAATTGCAGGTCGTACCCCTCTGCCGATGGCGTCAGCAGCGCCAGACGGCTGCCGATTATCACGGCGACGAAGTTGTCTCCCTGCTGCATCGATACCTCCGGATAGGCAGTGCGCGTCACCTGAAGCTCCGCCGTGCCGCGGTCATTTTCGTCGGGATAATTATAACGGTAGTGGGCAGACTCCGTCGGCTCACGCCACGGGCCGTAATCCTCGTAGATATAGCGGTTCTCGGCATGCTCATGGGCCGTCGCTTCGCACAGCTCGATCTGCCGTACCAGATGATAGTCTCCGCTGTCCAGCACCCGCAGCACATAGCGGTCATTCTCCGCCGTCACCAGCAGGATATGGGCGCCATCGTCGCTCCGCCGCAGCAGCATGACCCGCTGCGTTCCGATATCCAGCGGATATACCAGACGGCACTCCGCCACCACCGGAAAGCTGTAGCTGACTGTTCCGGACGCCCCGCTTCTTTCATCCGTCACTTTCTGCATCCGAACAGGCATATACCACAGGCCAAAGCCCTCCGGCGCCCAGTCCGCCTCAGGCTGCACGTCAGCAGGAAAGCCCACCGTCACCAGTACGCCGTCCTCGCTTGCGGCGCAGTAGGGGGTAAAGGCGTTCTGGACATACTGCAGCCCCGAACCGCTGACATAGTTCATCTGTTGTCCCGTTTCCGTACTGTCCACCCGAAACTCCAGCTCAAAAAAGTCGTTCTCCGTCACGGGGATCCGCAGCTTGTCAAAGGGAATATTCACCCAGTCTTCGTAGTAACCCGGACTGTTATCGGGAGAAATGCCCTCCGTGACGGACTGCTGGGACAGACGCAGGGGATAGCTGTCGTAATAATCGATGGGATAGAGCCGCTTCACGATGCTTGTGCCGCGGCTGTTCGCCCTCCCCTGTCCGCTTGCCGCTTCGCTGAGGATACCGGAAACAATGGGGTCGCGGGTATCTCTCCCGTTCAGCAGGCCGGACACGATCCACCAGTCATTGTATGTCTCTCCCAGCAAGCTATAATAGGGCAGCACCGTCGTAGTATTCCGGTTGCCGGTCACATGGAAGTCTGTGCTATTCACACCGGACGCCGGATCGTATTTCGTGTACCACCGCAGGCAGCTATCCAGCGCGATGCGGTAGTCCACTGTCAGTCCCTGTGCCGTGCTGCTGTCGCCCAGAGAGGTCAGCACCTGCATCTCGATGGGCAGCGCCGTGCGGGAAACACTGCTGTTCAGCGTGACCAACGCGCCCAGCGCCAGCAGCAGCGCCAGCGCCGTTACAAGGATGCGCCGTTTCATGTCACTCCTCCTTGTCGTTCACATCGCACAGTACCCGGCTCACCCGGTCGCTCTGGTACTGGTACGTCTCCTTCACATAGGTCATCAGATCCTTGCCCTGCTCCTCCAGCTCGTCAATGGTGCAGTCACCCACCAGCTTTCCTTTCCGCAGCAGCACCGCGCGGGAGATGAAGTTCTGCACCTCCTCCAGCAAATGGGTGGACAGCAGCACCGTCTCATGCTCCTCCAGAATGCCCAGCAGCACCTTGTAGAAATCCTCCCGGTTGAATACGTCGTTCCCGGCAAAGGGTTCGTCCATCAGGATATAGTCCGCTCCCTGCGACAAGGCCATCACCACCTCGAACTGGTTTTTCATACCGGTGGAGAAGGCACGCAGCGGCTTTTCCATGGGCAGCTCAAAGAAGTCCATCAATGCCTGAAAGCGCTTTTCATTGAACCGGGGAAAATGGGCTTGATAGAAGTCCCGATGGGCCTTAGGCGACAGAGCCGGAAAGAAGGAGTGCTCACAGGTGGCGAAGCTGAGCCGCTCGATGTTCTTCTCTGTGATGGGCGCGCCGTCCAATGTGACGCTGCCCTGATGGGGCAGCAGGCCCAGAATGCACTTCATCAGCGTGGTCTTTCCCGCGCCGTTTTCACCGAACAGGCCCACGATCTGGCCCTGCGGAAGTGTAAAGGACACATCCTCTACCGCTTTCGTGATTCCGTACTTTTTGCTGACGCCTTTCAATTCGATCATATGGCACACCTCCTATTACTGGTAGTAAAAATTGAGTCTGGTTCGATCCAGAGCCTCCAACCGCGCGATATTCTCCGGCGTGGGCAAACATTCCGCTGGGGTCTTGAACCGCCACAGCAGCCAGCACAGCCCCAGCAGCACCGCGCCGCTCAGCAGGATCGTCAGTGCCCAGCACACCGGCGCCGTCCACACCTGCCGCCGCAGCAAGCTGCGGCCATCTGGCAGGCGGCGCATCAGATAGATGCTGCGGCTGCCCTGATAGTAGGAGCTGTACAGTACCGCCGCCGTGGCCAGCGCCACCACCGCCAGCACCGGATACACCAGCAGCGTCCAGACAGCGCACTGGGCAAACGGTGCCATCAGCGCCCGCAGCTCTCCGGGCCACGGCGTATAGGCGGACCACCACAGCTGATCATACGCCTGATAGTATCTGACAAGGAACAGTATGGCGCATACAAAGGCCGGGGCCGTCAGCGACCAGAGGATCCAGCCCTGTACCCGATCCGTCTCCATATTGGGCGGCAGGATTGAGGAAAGCTTCCGTTCAAGCCGCATCCTTGTCACCTCCTATCAGCATGACGAAGGCAGCGCCCGCCACGCCCAGCAGAAGCACCATCAGCAGGGCATTGGCATTTTCGCCCAAGCCGCAGAAGAAGCTGCCGATGGTACCAGCCAGCGCCAGAAGCACCATCACGCTGAAGCTTCCGCGGCGCTGGCGATAGGAGAACAGCACCGTGCTCAACGCCGCCGCCAGCACAGAGGCAATCCCCACGCCCCATGCCGCCACGTCCCGCAGGGGCAGCAGATGGTGCAGAAACGTATCGGTATAGCACAGCAGCAGCATACTCTGCGGGCCATACATATACACGAAGTAATCCACCGGCACATCCATCTGAAGGCGCAGATGCATCACGCCGTACAGTACTGCCGCCAGCGCCGCCCAATAGATCACCAACAGCACGGCATGATAAGCCGCCCACAGGAGCACTGCCTGCCGCTCCTTCACCCGCAGCCGCCGGATGGTATACTCCGTTTTGACGCCGTAGCCACAGCCGGTCAGGCTCATTACCGCCACGATCGCCGCAAAGCCCGCCGCGCATACCACCGGCGCGCCGCTGCCGCTGACTACGCCCTCCAGCTTGGGATAGGACGCAACCAGCTGCGTCGTCTCTCCCGTTTCCGCGCTGACGTGGTTTTCATCCAGCACCACCGTTCCTATCGGATAGCGGTACACTAGGAAGCCTGCCGCCAGCGCCGTTATCAGTATGATCGTCAGTATTTTATAGAGGTTCCACCGGGCATACAGCCCGACGGTGGACAAATATCTGTTCATTTGCTCTCCTCCTCCGCGTACAGCTTTTCCACCAGCGCCGCCGCTTCCTTCGCCGTCAGCCCCATACCCTTCATGTTCCGCACCATGCCGCGCAGTTCATTCTCCGTCAGCTCCCGCCGCAGGGCGGCACGCTGCCGCTCCGTGGCACATACGAAGCTTTTGGCTCCGGCGTGGGATTGCACCAGTCCCTCCTCCTCCAGCAGGCGGTACGCCTTCTGGACGGTATTGGGGTTCACCGTCAGATAGGCCGACAATGCCCGGCGCGATGGCAGTTCCTCCCCATCGGCGATGATTCCGGATGCCAGCCCCTGTTTGATGTACCGCATGATCTGCAAATAAATGGGCTGTCCCTCCGTCTGGACGAAGCCCTCGAAGTCGATCAACGTTCCCGCCTCCTCTCTCTTCAACCGTACTATATGTGTAACACAGTTTCTATCTGTATTATATGCATAGCACAGTTCGTTTGTCAAGCTTATTCTTGCGGAATTTTACTTAGATTTTACAAAACAGCACCTGAGGATTTGACAATCCCCTGCTATGCTGATACTGGACGTAAAATGATCGTAAGAAAAATGTGAAACATGGATTGAGGAGAATTTGCAACATGGATATTTTTAAGGTACTGACCATGATCGGTGGCCTGTGCCTGTTCCTGTTCGGCATGAACCTGATGGGACAGGCTCTGGAGCGCCGGGCCGGCGGCAAGCTGCGGACGCTGCTGGATAAAATGACCAGCAACGTATTCGCCGGATTCCTGACGGGTCTTGGTATCACCGCCATCATTCAAAGCTCGTCGGCCACCACCGTGATGGTGGTAGGCTTCGTCAACTCCGGATTGATGACGCTGCGGCAGGCCATCAACGTCATCATGGGCGCCAACGTGGGCACCACCGTCACCGCGTGGCTGCTGAGTCTGGCAGGCATCGACAGCGGCAACATGTGGATCAAGCTGCTGAAGCCCACCTCCTTTACTCCTGTGCTGGCGCTGATCGGTATCATCTTCTATATGTTCTGCAAGGACACCAAAAAGAAGGACACCGGCATGATCCTGCTGGGCTTCGCCACGCTGATGTTCGGCATGGACACCATGAGCGGCGCGGTGGCGGGCTTGAAGGATGTCCCCGGCTTTGCCGAACTGTTCATCATGTTCAAGAACCCCATTCTGGGCGTGCTGGTGGGCGCGGTGCTGACGGGTATTATCCAGTCCAGCTCCGCTTCCGTAGGTATTTTGCAGGCGCTGGCCCTGACCGGACAGGTCAGCTATGCCGCCGCCATCCCCATTATCATGGGCCAGAATATCGGCACCACTGTTACGGCGCTGCTGTCCTCCGTGGGCACCAGCAAAAACGCCAAGCGGGCCGCCGTGGTGCATCTGATGTTCAATGTCATCGGCGTGGTGGTGCTGCTGACGGTGTTCTGCATCGTCAAGGCCATCTTTGCCCCGGCGATCCTGAACGAATCCGCCACTATGTACGGCATTGCCATCGCCCACTCCCTGTTCAACATTCTGTGTACCGCCATGCTGCTGCCCTGCGGCAGCATGCTGGAAAAGCTGGCCATCCGTCTGGTGCCCGACGCAGCACAGGAGGAAAAGGCCGTGGAGCTGGACGAGCGTCTGCTGGCCACCCCTTCTCTGGCGCTGCAGCAGTGCCGCACGGTAGCCAACGATATGGCCGTCTGCGCTGTGCGGTCTCTTGAAAACGCGCTGACCGCTTTCGATCAGTACACGCCGGAACTGGCGGAAAGCGTCCGTAAGGACGAGGATCGCTGCGACCACTATGAGGACGTGATCGGCACCTATCTGGTAAAGCTGAGCGCCCAGAAAATGGGCGAAAAGGAAAGCGAGGAGGTCACCGAGCTGCTGAAATCCATCGGCGATTGGGAGCGTGTTTCCGACCATGCCGTGAACGTGCTGGAATCGGCGGAAGAGCTGCGTGAGAAGGGCCTTGCCTTCAGCGGCAGCGCCCAGTCGGAGCTTGCCACGCTGTCCGACGCCGTGCGCGAGATCCTGACGCTGGCGCAGACCTCCTTTATCCAGCAGGACGTTTCCTCCGCCCTGCAGGTAGAGCCGCTGGAGCAAGTCATTGACGCGCTGAAGGAGAAAATGCGCACCCGTCACATTCTGCGGATGCAGCATGGTCAGTGCAGCATCGAGGCCGGCTTCGTCTGGTCCGACCTGCTGACGGATCTGGAGCGCACCTCCGACCACTGCTCCAATATCGCCGGGTGTGTCATCGACGCCGCCCAGCATAACCTGAACCTTCACGAAACGCTGCATGCCATCCGCCACAGCGACGAAAACTTCCAACGCCGCTTCCGTTCCTATCTGGAAGCCTATTCCTTACCTACTCTCCCATCCATGTAAACGTGAAACGCCCTGCGCCTTTCGGCGGCAGGGCGTTTCACGTTATTCACTTACAGAAAGCCCCGGATGTCCACCGCAAGGCGTTCCTCCAGCGCGATCAGCCGCTTGGTGATATTCTTGGACGTCTCGTCCGCCGCCTTGTACTGGTTCAGATACTGGCTCAGGGACTTAACGCCCATATTGCAGCCATCCGTAATGAGATCGGCGATGGTCTGGTCAGAGTCGTCCATTCCCAGCTTCATGCCGGTTTTCATGTGGGACATGCCCTGCGCGATGGGGTTGGGGTTCTTCCCCTCGTCGCCGTACTTATCCAGCAGCGCCTGGATCTCCGCTTTCAGCTTGTCGTGCTCCGTCGCACAGTCCGTCAGGCTACGGCGGAAGCGCTTGTCCGCCACACGATCCACCACGTCCTCAATGGCAGATACGCCCATTTTGATGCCCGCGTCACACTCCCGCAGCAGACGAATGGTATCGGGTTCCACCATCGGTCATCCCTCCTTTGTTCAGATGACCGTAGTGTGCCCCGCGCTGCGTCGTTTTACACGCACCTCTACGCCGCGAAAACGAAAGTTGCCGCGTCTCTTACCTGTCATAGACCTTGTTCCAGTCCTTCTGCTCCTGCCAGCCGATATCGGCCGCGTCCACACCCTGTTCCGCGCAGGCTGCGGCAAGCTCCGTCTCCGTATAGGGGCCGCTGACGGTGCCGGAATCCAGCGCCACCATATAGTAGGCCATGTCGCCCTTGTCCTTCTCCGCACGCTGCTGCACATAGATGGTATTCTCGTCCCATGCCACGGCGTACACATAGCCCTCCACCACCGGCTCGGCAGTCAGGCCGTCCGCATCCACGCGAACCAGCGGGATCTCCCGGCTGTTGATCCGCCACACGGCGTAGTCCCCCGGCAGCTCCTCATATTTCCAGTCTCCCGCCCCGGCGCAGGCCGTCAGCGCCAGCACCAACGCCAGCAGACACACGATACCCGTCAGTTTTTTCATGATGCATCACCTCTCCCCTATTATAACACACGGCAGCACTGATTGCCAAGGGCAAACAGCGGTGCAAAAAACGCTCTGCGGGATTACCCGCAGAGCGTTTTTGTTTATTCCTCCGGCGTTTCCTCCGCCTTGGCGGCTTCCCGTGCCGCCACAATGTTGACGTACAGCTCCTCCGGCTTGTGAGGCTTCACCCACAGGTTCCACACCAGCAGGAACGCCGATACCAGCACCATCACCGCCGACAGCGCCTGAGACACCCGGATGGGTGCGCCGCCGATGGTCCAGTCGAACAGGTACAGGCTGTCAGTCCGCAAACCCTCGATCCAGAAGCGGCCCAGACCGTACCACAGGAAGTAGCACAGGGTATTCTCGCCGTCAAACCTCCGGTGCTTCGCCACGATCAGGACGATCAGCAGCAGGCCCACCAGATTCCACAGACTTTCGTACAGGAAGGTGGGGTGCACCTCGATCAGCTCTCCGGTTTTCAGCGTCAGCTGCATACGGCAGAAAACGGTAGTCTCCGTGCCGAAGGCCTCGCGGTTCATGAAGTTGCCCCAGCGACCCACGATCTGGCCGATCAGCAGCCCCATCACCACCAGATCGGTCAGGGCGCACAGCTTGAAGCCCTTGCGTTTTGCCATGATGACCGCCAGGATCACCACCGCAATGACCGCGCCGTAGATGGCAAGGCCGCCATCCCAGATGGCCACCGCCTTGCCCCAGTTGAATTTCCCGTCGGCGTCCCGGAACAGGTCAAGATAGAAGATCACATAGTACAGTCGTGCTCCGATGATACCGCAGGGAATGCCCCACAGGATGCAGTCCATTAGGTCATCCTCGCTGATGCCGTAGTGCTTCCGCTGACGCAGACAGAACGCCACCGCCAGCAGCAGGCCGCAGGCAATAATGATGCCGTACCAGTAGATACCGTGGCCGATGTTGATGGCCTTGGAGGACGCGGTAAACGCCCAATCACCGAACAGCCCCGGAAAGCGGATGGGACTGTCTGTCATGATCATGCCGTTCGTAAAAGATCACTCCTTTGCTTCGCCGAGAGGCTCGATAATGGACACGGCGCAGCGCTCCTCCACCAGATTCTCCCGGATGAAGTCCAGCACATCGTCGGCGCTGATACTGTCGTAGATCTCCGGGAAACGGTAGGGATCATAGTCGTGGAATTTGCCCTCCGCCATGGACACGGCGATGCCCTCGAAGCTGTTGAGAGCCTTCAGCGCCGTGCCGAAGTTGGCGTTGCGCAGCCGCAGGTAATAGGCCGGGTCGAGGCCCTCCTTCACCAGGCGCTGGGCCTCGTCCAGCACCGCCTTCACCACGGCGTTGGGATCGTTGCTGTCGCCGCCCAGATAGACGTAAGCCACGCCGGGCAGAATATCATAGCTGCACCCGAAGGAGCCGTTGAGCAGCCCCTGACTGTACAGCCGGGCATACAGAGGACTGGACTCGCCCGCCAGCACGTCGATAGCCAGCTCACCCAACGCCGTGCTGCGTGCCTGCTCCTCGCCGCCGTGCTGGGGCGGACACTTGAAGCCCGCCATAAACGTAGGCATGGCGATCTCCATACGACCCCGTGTCTCCTTCTGACAGGGTGTCAGGGGCTCCTCCACACCATAATCACGGGGGATCAGCGGGCCGCTGGTCTTGGGAAGGACTTCCTCCGCCAGACGCAGCACTTTGTCGCCGTCCACGTCGCCCACCACCACAAGACACATATTGGCGGGGGTATAGAAGGCCTTGTGGCAGTCGTACAGGGTCTGTGCCGTGATCTGGCGGATGCTCTCCACGCTGCCGGCAATGGGGGTGCGGGCGGGACTGTGGTGATACAGGCCCTGCATCAGCTGCTTATAGCACTGCCATTCCGGGTTATCCTCGATCATGCCGATCTCCTGACCGATGATGCCTTGCTCCTTCTCCACCGACTCGTCGGTAAAGTAGGGAACGGACACAAAGGACAGCAGGATCTTCAGGTTCTCATAGAACTGTTCGGTAGAGCTGAAATAGTAGCAGGTAATGGCGTTGGAGGTAAAGGCGTTGGGCTCCGCGCCGTTTTTCGCCAGCTCCTGCAGGGCGTTGCCCTCGGCGGTATCAAACATTTTATGCTCCAGATAGTGGGCGATACCGGCGGGAGTGTCCAGCCACTGGCCGTCCAGCTGGAACTTCATGTCCATGCCGCCATAGCGGGTGGCAAACAGGGCGTATTTCCGCTGGAAGTCCTTTTTGGGCACGATGCAGACCGGCAGTCCGTTGGGCAGCGTCTCCCACCGGGCGGTCTCGCCAATACGGGTATAATTGGTCAGCATGTGGCCGCCTCCTTTCCCTTCAGGAAGAATACCGTGTCAAGCTGGCAGCTCTGAGCCGCCTTCCGGATGCGCTCCGGCGTCACCTGATGCAGCGCCGCCATCAGATCCTCCGGCGTGTCCTCCGCGCCGATGGCGGTCTGGCCCAGACAATAGTTCTCCAGAGCGCCCTGCGAATCGGACAGTGAGGTCAGGGACGAGCACATGGTGGCCAGTGCGCCCTGCAATTCCCAGTCCTCCCACTGGCCCTGCTTCACCAGCTCCAGCTGATGCAGGATCTCGTCGTGTGCCTTCTGGAAGTCCTTCGTCTCGATACCGGAGGAGACCGTCATGATCCCCTTGGAGCGGGCGTAGCTGGAGGACGCGTAGTAGCACAGCGACATCTTCTCCCGCACGTTCAGGAAAAGCTTGGCGTTGCTGGTGCCGCCGAAGATCAGGTTCGCCATGATCATGGCGGGCACATCGTCGGTGCCGCAGCGCCAGCCCATGGACAGCTTGCCCTGGGTCACGTCCATCTCCTCGGTGAGATAGCGGGGCTGCTCCGGCGCGGCGATGCGGCGGATGGGCTCACCCTCCGTCACCACGCCGCGGGGCAGCGCGGCAAACGCACGGCACAACGCGCCCTGCACCCGCTCCTGCTTTGCGCTGCCGCAGTAGAACATCTCCACGCGGCTGGTGGCCAGCAGCTCACGGTAGTGGTTGAACAGCTTGTGATTGTTGATCTTCGCGGCGGATTCCTCGTCGCCCAGACGCAGCACGCCGTAAGGCTCTCCGGCGCACATCTCCTGCATCAGCCGCACGTCGGCCCAATCCTGCTTGTCGTTGCGGATGGCCCGAATGGCGTCGATCAGGTTCTGCTTTTCGCTGTCCACATACTCCGCCAGAAAGCGGCCGTTGCGGGTCACGGGATCAAGAAACAGCTCGCCCAGCAGGTCGGACACCGGCTCCAGCAGTTTTTCTCCCGCCGGGGCAAAGGCGTCATCGATCACGGAAGCCACAAAGCCGATGCACTGGCGTTCGCCCTTCTTGCGAACGGTATAATCGATCTGCGCGCCGTACAGGGTGTCCAGCGCGGCGGACAGGCTCTCCATGTCCGGGCAGCGCATGGTGCCGCGGCGCAGCACCGCCGGAAGCAACGCGTTGGCAGAGGCCGTCTCCTTGCTCAGCGGCGTCACCAGATGGGCGCTGAGAACGCTTGTTTTGAATTTACTGGCAGGCAGATATGTCAGGAAAACATTCTGCATAATTTCTGTTCTTCGCTCGTACACAGTAAACCTCCCAATACATATATGAATACAGGATATAGTATACACCAGTTTTTCCGGAAAGAAAAGAGGAAAATCCCATATCAACGATAGTTGACGGGCGGTGGGAACCGGGCTATAATGCAGAATAGGAGATTTTTCTTTGAGAGGAGATGCTTTGTCATGACCGCAGCACAGCGCCGTAGCGCCATTTACGACCAGTTGACCGCCGCTCAGACGCCTATCAGCGCCACCGCGCTGGCCCGGCAGTTTTCCGTCACCCGGCAGGTGGTGGTGGGCGATATCGCCCTGCTGCGGGCCGAGGGACACAGCATCACCGCCACGCCCCGGGGCTATATGATCCCCGCCGAGACGGGGCTGCGCCGCACCATCGCCTGTCACCACAGCGGCGAGGACACGCAAAAGGAGCTGTTCGCCATGGTGGACTGCGGCTGCACGGTGGTGGACGTGATCGTGGAGCACCCGGTGTACGGCCAGCTGACCGCGCCGCTGGCTCTGTCCAGCCGATACGATGTGGAGCAGTTCATCCATCGGATGAAGACCTCCCACGCCCAGCCCATCAGCGCATTGACCGGCGGCGTACATCTGCACACCCTCTCCTGCCCCAGCGAGGCGGTATTCGCCCACCTGAAGGAAACGCTGGCCGACATGGGCATGCTGTACGACGCCAACTGAAAAACACCGCTATTGACAAATCCCATAACTTGTTTATAATGGAGTAGACATGTGTCAAGACACATGTCTACTCCATTAGATTTTTCGGGATTATGAGGTACATACTATGGAAAAAGTCCGGGCATTTCTGGCGCGGAAGAACATCACCTTCTCCGCCAAGCGCTATTTTATCGACGCCATGTCCGCCATGGCGCAGGGCCTGTTCTGCACGCTGCTGGTGGGCACCATTCTGGACACCATCGGCAAGCAGTTCGGCATCGGCTTTCTGACTGACACATTTCTGACCATCAAGCAGGGTGACGTGACCTTCTATTACACCATCGGCGGTTTCTGCTCGCTGATGGTGGGCCCGGCCATGGCCGTGGCCATCGGTAAGGCTCTGGAGGCCCCTCCGCTGGTGCTGTTCTCCCTCATCACCGTGGGCTTTGCCACCAATGTGCTGGGCGGAACAGGCGGCCCGCTGGCCGTGTTCTTTGTGGCGATTCTGGCCGCCGAGGTGGGCAAGGCCATCAGCAAAGAGACCAAGATCGACATTCTGGTGACGCCCATCGTCACCATTCTGGCCGGCATCGGCTTTGCGGCGCTGGTGGCGCGGCCTATCGGCACAGCAGCTACCTCCGTTGGTGACGCCATCAAGTGGGCCACCGAGCTGCAGCCCTTCTTCATGGGTATTCTGGTGTCCGTCATCATCGGCGTGGCGCTGACGCTGCCCATCTCCTCCGCCGCCATCTGCGCCAGTCTGGGACTGACGGGTCTGGCGGGCGGCGCTGCCGTAGCGGGCTGCTGCGCCCAGATGGTAGGATTCGCCGTCATGAGCTTCCGGGAGAACCGCTGGGGCGGTCTGGTGGCCCAGGGCATCGGCACCAGTATGCTGCAAATGGGCAACATCGTCCGCAATGTCCGCATCTGGATCCCCCCTACGCTGGCCTCCGCCGTTACCGGCCCCATCGCCACGTGTTTGTTCAAGCTGCAAATGAACGGCTCGCCGGTGTCCTCCGGTATGGGCACCTGCGGCTTCGTGGGACAGATCGGCGTGTACACCGGCTGGCTTAATGACATCGCCAGCGGCACGAAGGCCGCCATCACCGGCTTTGACTGGATGGGTCTGATCCTGATTTCCTTCGTTCTGCCCGCCGTGCTGACGTGGCTGTTCGCCATCCCCCTGCGGAACTGGGGCTGGATCAAAGACGGCGACCTGAAGCTGGATCTGTAAGGCAGGATAAACCATTTGACAAACTGCGGCCCATTGCCTATAATGGCAATAGAATTGAATCTGGTTGAGTGCCCCGTCCGCCGCAAAAAAGGCGACAGGGAGAATAGAAAATCGGGTGCAAATCCCGAACGGTGCCGCCGCTGTAATCGCGTAGGTATCATACAGGCGAAAGCTGGCCATCGGGCAACTGAGAAGGCGTGTGATGCTGTGGATGCGTAAGTCAGAAGACCTGCTCAACATGTTCGCCGCACGGTACGCAGCATACCGCAGGCGGCAATCAACACGGAAAAACGGCCGTGGCAATGAAACTTCATTGCCACGGCTTTTCTCTGCCCATTCCACCACGAAAGGAGGCCCGCATCATGTCCGATACCTTTTCCCGCTATCATCCGGTGGTGAATTTTCTGTTTTTCGCGCTGGTGCTGGTGTTCTCCATGGTGCTGATGCACCCGGTGTGCCTGCTGATCTCCCTGTTGGGCGCGGTGCTGTACATCATTCAGCTCAACGGCCGCAAGGGCCTGCGGTTCAGCCTGAAGATCGCCCTGCCGGTGATGCTGCTGGCGGCCCTGGTGAACCCCGCCTTCAACCACGCGGGCATGACCATTCTGACCTATCTCCCCACCGGCAATCCCCTGACGCTGGAGAGCATCCTGTACGGCCTTGCGGCGGGATGCATGCTGTGCGCCGTGCTGCTGTGGTTCGTGTGCTACAACCGCGTTCTCACCTCTGATAAGTTTGTCTACCTCTTTGGCCGGGTGATTCCCGCCCTGTCGCTGGTGCTCAGCATGACGCTGCGGTTCGTCCCCCGGTTCAAGCAGCAGATGGACACCGTGCGGCAGGCCCAGTTCTGCATCGGGCGGGACGCCAGCAGCGGCAGCGTGTGGCAGCGGGCGAGGAAGGCCGTTACCATCTTCTCCATCATGGTGACTTGGGCTCTGGAAAACGCCATCGAGACCGCCGACAGCATGAAAAGCCGGGGCTACGGCCTGAAGGGCCGCACCGCCTTCTCCATCTTCCGCATAGAGGAGCGGGATCGCTATGCCCTGCTGTGGCTGGGCTTCTGCGGCGTGTATCTCACCTGCGGCGCTATGGCCGGAGGACTGAAATGGTGGTACTTCCCGGCGCTGACGGGCGTGCTGGCCCAGCCGGTGACCACCAGCTTTTATCTGGTGTATCTGGCCTTGTGTCTGACGCCGGTGATCTTGGACAGAAGGGAGGCGCGGATGTGGCGCTGTTCACCATTGAAAACCTGACATTTTCCTACCCGGAGCAGACCGTCCGTGCCATCGACGACCTGACGCTGACGGTGCCGGAGGGCGCGTTCGTGGTGCTGTGCGGCCCCTCCGGCTGCGGCAAGTCCACGCTGCTGCGGCAGTTGAAGCCTGCGCTGGCCCCTCACGGCGTCCGGTCGGGCCGCATCCTGTTCCGGGATACGCCGCTGGAGGACGTGGACGCGCGGACACAGGCCGCCCGCATCGGCTTTGTGCAGCAGTCTCCGGAGAACCAGATCGTCACTGACAAGGTGTGGCACGAGCTGGCTTTCGGGCTGGAGAGCTTGGGCGAGGACACCCCCACCATCCGCCGCCGCGTGGCGGAGATGGCGTCGTTTTTCGGCATCGAGGGGTGGTTTTATAAGGACGTGACGGAGCTGTCCGGCGGCCAGAAGCAGCTTTTGAATCTGGCATCCGTCATGGCCATGCAGCCGGACGTGCTGATCCTGGACGAGCCCACCAGCCAGCTTGACCCCATCGCCGCGTCGGACTTTCTGGCGGTGCTGGGCAAGATCAACCGGGAGCTGGGCACCACCATTGTGCTGACAGAGCACCGCTTAGAAGAAGCCTTCCCCCTGGCCACCACCGTGGCGGTGATGGACGGTGGGCGGCTGCTGTGTACCGGAACGCCCGCGGAGGTGGGCCAGCGGCTCAAGGTCATGGGCCACCGGATGTTTCTCGCCATGCCCGCCGCCATGCGCATCTGGGCGGCGGTGGAGTCCGACGCGCCCTGCCCCGTCACCGTGCGGGAGGGTCGGGATTTCCTACAGGAGTTTGCATCCCACAAGCCCCTGCTGCCGCTGACCGAGGAGCCGAAGCAGCCCAAGCGTGAGCCGGTCATCACCGTAGAGGGCGCGTGGTTCCGCTATGAGGAAAACAGCCCCGACGTGGTAAAGGGTCTTGACCTAACGCTGGGCAGGGGCGAGTTTCTGGCGCTGCTGGGCGGCAACGGTGCGGGCAAGAGCACCACATTGAAGCTGCTCTCCGGGCTGAAAAAGCCCTATCGGGGCGATATTGTGGTGTCCGGCACGTTGGGCATGCTGCCCCAGAATCCCCAGACCTTATTTGTGAAGAAAACCGTCCGCGAGGACTTGTTTGAAATTTTCTCCGGCAGCAAGCTGCCTAAACGGCAACAGGAGGAGCGGGTGGCCCGGATGGTGCAGCTGTGCCGTCTGGACACACTGCTGGATCGCCACCCCTACGACCTCTCCGGCGGCGAGCAGCAGCGGGCCGCGCTGGCCAAGGTGCTGCTTTTGCAGCCGGAAATTCTGCTGCTGGATGAACCTACCAAGGGCCTTGACGCGGAGTTCAAGCAACTGTTCGCAGAAATTCTCCGCGCCTTGCTGGCACAGGGCGTCTCCCTGCTGATGGTGAGCCACGACGTGGAATTCTGCGCCCGGTACGCTCACCGCTGCGCGTTGTTCTTCGACGGCAGCATCGTGACAGAAGCATCTCCCCGTGCCTTCTTCAGCGGCAACAGCTTCTATACCACCGCCGCCAACCGTATCGCTCGGCCTCTGGAGCCCCAGGCGGTAACGGCGGAGGACGTGATGACCGTCTGCGGCGGCCACGTGCCGCCCATGTCGGAGCTTCCGCTGGAGGCCCCGCCCTTGCCGGAACCGGAAGAGGAAACGCCGGACTGGAAACCGAAAAAGCTGCCCCTGTGGCGCAAGGCGCTGGCAGCGGTCAGCGGTACTGGCGCAATTGCCATCTTCCTGTACGCCGCCAACAGCACAGACCTTTCCAGCGCCGTCACCGCAAGCGGCCTGACGGCATTGGGTGAAAAGCAGTTGGGGCTGTATGCCCTGTTCTGCGTCCTGCTGCTTGTGCTGGCGCTGGCCATCGGGCGGCGCTCCCAGCCGCCGGTGATGGCGCAGATGCCGGTGGAAAAGCGGAAGCTGCCCAAGCGCACTGTGGCTATGGCGGTGTCCGCCCTACTGCTGATCCCGGTGACGCTGTTCATCGGCGTGTTCTATCTCCAGCGGCAGCAATACGCCATCGTGTCGGTGCTGGTGCTTTTTGAGTGCATGCTACCCTTCTTTCTGGTGTTTGAGGGCCGCAAGCCCCAAGCCCGCGAGCTGGTGGTCATCGCCGTGCTGTGCGCCATCTCCGTGGCGGGCCGGGCCGCCTTCTTCATGCTGCCCCAGTTCAAGCCGGTGATGGCCATGACCATCATCTCCGGCGTAGCCCTGGGCGGCGAGAGCGGTTTCCTGGTGGGCGCACTGTCCATGCTGGTGTCCAACATGTTCTTCTCCCAAGGCCCGTGGACACCGTGGCAGATGTTCTGCATGGGCATCATCGGCTTTCTGGCAGGCGTACTGTTCCGCAAAGGACTGCTGCGCCGCACACGGGGCAGCCTGTGCGTGTTCGGCGTGTTCAGCGCCATCGTGATCTACGGCGGCATCATGAACCCCGCGTCGGTGCTGATGTGGGCCAATACAGAAACGCTGACGTGGAAGGTGCTACTGACCTACTACGTCACCGGCTTCCCACTGGACTGCGTTCACGCCGCCGCCACTGCCTTCTTCCTGTGGATCGCAGCGGAGCCCCTACTGGAAAAGCTGGATCGCATCAAGCGGAAATATGGTTTAATGGAATAAAAAATTGGCGGTCTGACGGACCGCCAATTTTTTTATTCCTTACTTATTCCTGCCTACCATCCGGTCGGCCAGCTCCCACAGGAACATGTGATCCGACCAGTTGGCCACGGCGGCCTTGGCGCTCTCCGTACAGCGCTCCACCTCCTGAGCGCAGCCGTCCAGCCCCAGTACATCTACGAACGTGACCTTGCCCTCCTCCTTATCGGAACCGATAGGCTTGCCGAACACGGCGGCGTCGCCCACCACATCCAGCATGTCGTCCCGGATCTGGAACGCCTTGCCGATGCCGTCAGCGTAGGCCAATGCCTGAGAGCGCATGCCCTGATTCATCTTGGCCGCCACGCAGCCCAGCTCCGCCGCGCCGGAGATCATCACGCCGGTTTTCAGGCGGTTCAGCTGGGTCAGACCCCCGGCGGTGTCCACGTTGTACACCGTGTCCAGCACCTGACCGCCCACCATGCCGTCCGCACCGCAGGCCTTCACCAGCACCCGCAGCGCCTCCAGCTTGGTGTCGGCAGGCAGCATGGGCGCTTCCAAAATCAGCCGGAACGCCTCCGGCTGCAAGGCGTCACCCGCCAGAACCGCCAGCGTTTCACCGTAGGCCTTGTGACATGTGGGCTTACCCCGGCGCAGATCGTCGTCGTCCATGCAGGGCAGATCGTCATGGATCAGGCTGTAGTTATGCACCAGCTCCAGCGCACAGGCAAAGGGCAGCGCCAGATGCCAGTCGATGCCGCCCAGACGGGCGAACTCCAGCGTCAGCACCGGGCGGATGCGCTTTCCGCCGCCTAAAATGGCATACCGCATGGCCTCGTACAGCTTGCCGTAGGCCACTTCTCCGGTAAACAGGCCGTTCAGATACTTCTCGATGGCCTGCTGATATTCCTGGTATCTCGCTTCGTATTCCATATTATTCCTCGCTTAAAAAATCATTTTCCACCGGCGCACCATCGGGGCCCTTCATCAGCTTGACCACCTGCTGCTCCGCCTTATCCAGTTCTGTCCGGCACTGGGCGATGAGCTTCGTGCCCTCCTCAAACAGCTTCAGAGAATCGCTGAGCGGGGCGTCGCCCTTTTCCAGTTTGCCCACAATCTCCTCCAAACGCGCCATATTTTCCTCAAAAGTTTTTTTCGCCGCCATATGTCAGTCCTCCTTACGGTCAACGGTGCAGTCCAAGGCGCCCTGCCCCAGCCGCACGTGTATCCTGTCGCCTTCCTGTACCTGCTGGCTCGTCCGCAGCACCGTGCCGTCGGTAGTCTGTGCCATGGCATAGCCCCGGCCCAGCACCTTCAGCGGACTGAGGGCGTCCAGCGACGCCGCCAGCGTAGCAAACCGCTGCTGCCGCCGGCTCAGCTGCCGGTGGGCTGTCAGACCCATACGCTGCTGCACGCTGTCCAACTGCATCCGCCGGTCGTCCACAAAGGCCATGGGGTCGGTCAGCACCCGCTTGGACGCCAGCGTTTTCCACTGGGCGTCCGCCTTTTCCAGCGTATTCAGCGCACCCTGCGCCATGGCGCGGCCCGCGCTGTCCAGCCGCTTCCACAGCTCCGCCTGATCCGGCACGGCGATCTCCGCCGCGTTGGAGGGCGTGGACGCCCGGCGATCCGCCACAAAATCAGAGATGGTCACATCCGGCTCGTGCCCCACGGCGGAGATCACCGGGATCTCCGAGGCATAGATGGCCCTGGCCACCCGCTCATCATTGAAGGCCCACAGATCCTCGATAGAGCCGCCGCCCCGGCCTACGATCAGCACATCCGCCAGCTGCCAGCGGTTGGCATAGCGGATGGCGCCCACGATCTCCGGCGGCGCCTCCACCCCCTGCACCCGTACCGGCAGCAGCAGCACCTTGGCGATGGGATACCGCCGCCGCAGAATGCGGATCATATCGTGCACCGCCGCGCCTGCCGACGAGGTGACGATGGCGATGCGCCGGGGGTACAGCGGCAGCGGCTTCTTGTGGGCGGGGTCGAACAGCCCCTCCCGGTTCAGCTTGTCCTTTAACTGCTCGAAGGCCACGTACAGATCGCCGATACCGTCCGCCGACAGCGACGTGCAGTACAGCTGATACGCGCCGTCGCGGGGATAGACGCTGATACGTCCTCCGGCAATGACCTGCATGCCGCTCTCCGGGCGGAACCGCAGCCGCCCCGCACTGCTCCGGAACATGACGCAGTGGATGGCGCTCTCGCCATCCTTCAGGGTAAAGTAGTGGTGTCCGGAGGGATAGACCTTGTAGTTGGACAGCTCGCCCCGGATCAGCAGGTCGCCCAGCTGGGGCACGCCATCGATGATGCTTTTGATGTATTGGTTGACTTCCGTCACGCTGAAAACATGCTGTTCCATGTGCGCTCCTCTACGAAAAAGGGCAGGGTCTCCGCCCTGCCCTTCTGTGTTTACTCCTTGACCTCCTGCCGCAGAAAGCTGCCCAGAATGCCGTTGACGAACTTGGCCGTCTCCGGCTCGTCATACTTGCGGGTCAGCTCCACTGCCTCGTTGATGGCGACGCCGTGGGGGATATCCGGCATGTACATGATCTCATACATGGCCAGCCGCATGATGGCGGAGGCCACCAGCGAGATACGCTCGAACCGCCAGCCCTTGGCGTACTTTTCGATATACGTATCCAGTTCGGCGGCATGCTCCGCCACACCAGAAACCAGACGGCGGATGTATTCCTCCTGCTTAGCGTTGGGACGCTGGGCGTACAGCTCACATTCCGGCGCCAGCTCGGCAAATTTCTCCTCCGACAGATACTGGTTCAGGAATTCCCCGATGGGAAGGTCGGTAAAACTCAGTTCAAACGCCAGATGCATGGCGATCTCACGGGCGGTATTGCGTGTCATATTCTTCTCTCTCTTTTTCGTTTAGTTGAAGCTGATGCCGCCCACGTGGACGTTCACGGCGGATACCGGATAGCCGGTGGTGCTCTCCAGCGCCTGATACACGGCATTCTGCGCCTTCTTGGCCACCTCGCCGATGGTGCAGCCGTAGCGCACCATGATAAATACGTACACCACGAAGGCCTCGCCGTCCATTTCCACGCGGACGCCCTTGGCCGTCATCTTCTTGCCGCCCATGAAATCTGACACATTGGCGCCCATCAGGCCCGTCACGTCCGGCACCTCCTGCACGGCGGCAGAGGCGATGGAGGCCACCACCTCCTCGGAGATCTGGATGGTGCCCAGCTCCTCCTGATGGGTCATATATTCTTTATTTTCAGGCATAGCGTTTCTATCTCCTTGCAATAAAACTCATTCGTAATGTTCAGTATACCATTTCCCGCCGGAAATTACAACCATAATTTGCGGCGGGAAAAGATGTTTTTGATGTGATGCAGCCCAAAGCCTCCCTCTGACGAGGGAGGTGGCTCGGCGTAAGCCGAGACGGAGGGAGAGACGATAAACACAAGATGTGCGGCAAAACATCAGTCTCGCCCCCAGTCACCTTCGGTGACAGCCCCCTCGTCAGAGGGGGCCTTTGTTTTTCACCCCCCGCCTTGCTCATCATGCCAGCTTTTAATCCGCCTCCATGATCTTGATCTGTCCGGCGGTGTACTGTGTCTCGTTGATGACGATATCCTTGATTTTAGCAACATCAGTGGCCTCAAGGCCGTTTTCCCCCGCGTCCACCACCACGCTGCACGAGTCCGTTCCCATGAACACCACGCAGTCGGCGTAGCCCTTGGCCGTCACCAGGTTTTCGATCTGGGACTCCGCCACCGTGTAGCCCGCCAGCACCTGCAAGGTCTGGCTGGCCTCGTTGCACACCTCCTCGGTGGCATTTTCATCCATTTCCGCCTCCTGTAACATGCTGATGGCGCTGTCACGTGCCTGCTTGCGGCTCAGCCGCGCCGTGGCGAAATAGTCGTTCTCGCTGGCGGCAGCCGCGTCCTCCGTCACCGTTACGCCCTCGCCGTTCTCGTTGACCAGCGTGGCCTGCCCCAGAATTTTGTCCGTCTCCGCCACATTTCCGGCGTATTTCCAGTTCAGATACACCGACGCGCCCACCAGCACCATCACCGCCAGCACCACCGCCGGCCGCTTCCAATTCTTCTTCCACTTCAGCTTCATGTTTTTGCCCTCCTGCTTACCGCTCTATTTTTATTTCCATTGCACTACCGTGATTTTATCGCTGCCCAATCCAGTCAGCACCGATACCGCCTGCACCACCGCCAGATGAACGCCGCTGTCTCCCGCGCCCTGACACACGATCACCGCGCCCTGATAGACGGGATAGGTCTGCTCCGTCACCACCACGTCCTCATAGCCGCTGCCCCGGTTCAGCGTCACCACATCCCGCTCCTGCCGCGCCTCCGTGTCTCGCAGGCTGTCGCTGCGGTTTTCCGCCAGCTGTAAAGAGGAACCGCTTTTCAGTGTCAGCATCACCTGCACCTGTCCCACGCCACGAATACGGCCCAGCACCTGCTCCATTCGCCGCTCCGTTTCCGCCAGCGAGTAACCTTCTGACACGTTGACAGGCTCCACCGTGTCCTGCTGCTCCCCCTTTCCGGAGGGCAGCAGCATCAGCACCACGCCCACCAGCACCACCAGCGCCACGTATTTGTACTTTTTTACATAGGATATGAGCTTCTCCTTCGCCATATGCCTCACTCCGTTTCCCGCCAGCGCTGATGCGCCTCATCTATGCCAAGATCCGCCGCGATGATCCGCGAGAGCGCCGCGTTCTTTGGGATATCCATTGTCACCTCCACCGGAAACGGTACGCCGTCCTGAAGCTGGCACGTCACCTCTGGACTGCATGTCAGTCCCAGCTCCGCCGCTTTTTCTGAAATATATGCGACGGTCTCCTGCTGTATGATGACTTCCATCTCCTGCTGGTTGGCGGCGGTATAGTCGTCGGTCTGCTGCTGGATGGTACGCTCCCATTCCTCGTAGCCCACCTGTAGGCCGTTCAGGTCCAGCGCCAGCAGCGGGCGGATCACCACCAGCAGCATGATAAGGCCGCCGGTACACTTTGCCACCGTCAGCAGCGCGCCCTTCGGCACCAGCGCGTACAGCAGCGCCAGCGCCATGGCCGCCGCCACGATACCGAATAACCATGTCCGAAACAATGTCATGAAACCACCACCGATACAGAAGATGTAATGGAGATCAACAGCAGCAGCGCACAGCTGCCCACCATGCCCAGCACCAGGCCGAAGGCGCTGCCCAGCGCGTCGATCAGCTCCACCAGCGTGCCGTTTCCGGCGGTTCCCGCCAGAAAGGCCGTCACCTTGTACAGCAGATACTGCACCGCCATGTGCAGAAAGGGCGTCAGGCAGGTGGCCAGCACCGCCAGCATTCCGAATACGCCCAGAGAGTTTTTCAAAAGGCCGGCTCCGGACAGCACGCTGCCGCTGGCCTGTGAGATAATGCCGCCCACCACGGGGACTGCCGTGGAGATGACGGAGCGGGTCATTTGCAGCACCAGCGCGTCCGCCGAGGTAGATGCCGCGCCGGTCAGCGTCAGGTATCCGGTGAACAGCACCAGCGAGCCGGTCAGCGCCCACGTGACCACCTTTTTGATCCCGGCGGCGATGCGCTTCAATGGCTCCCCCGGCAGCATGGCCCCGGCAGCGGCTGACGCCACATAGAAATACACCAGCGGCAGCAGCACGTTCCGGATCAGCGTCAGCAGAAGATTGGAGAAAAACACGGTGGCGACCTGCCGGGCCGACGCCGACACGATACCGCCGCTGGCCGCCACCGCTGCCGCCAGCGTAGGCAGCAGCGCTTTGCCCAGCACGTCCAGCTGCTCCATGGTCTCCGTGCCGGATCCGATCATGGTCTGTACGTCTCCCGCCGCCGTCATGGTAATGACCAGCACAAAGGCCAGCGGCGTGAAATTGGCCATCAGCGGATGGCCCGCCGCCTGAAAGCTGCCCTCCGCCACGCCGTACAGCAGCACCGCGCCCAGCAGCACCACCATCACCCGCACGCTGCTTCGCACCTCTGCGGTCAGCAGCGTCCACGCCTTGTTCCACAGCTTGGCCGCCCCGGCGGACAATGTGCCGCTGTCGGCAGTGTCATCGTCCAACTGCTCCAGCAGGTCACGGGCATCAGGCGGCAGGGCATCCTCCACATTTTCCGGCAGCGCTGCCCATGCAAAAACGGTACATAAACCCAGGATATACACCCCAATAACAGCGGTTATCAACCCTTTTTTCACAGCAACCCCTCCAGCATCTGCCATGCTGCCCGGAACAGGGGAAGCGACACCAGAATGGCGGCGAAAGCGCCCGCCATTTCCACCAGTCCCGCCATAGCGCCCTCTCCCGCGTCCCGGCACAGTGCGCCGCCGGTACGGCTGATGAGAGCAATGCCCACCGTTTTCAGCAGCGGCACAAACAGCTCCGCCGACAGGCCGCCCCACTCCAGCAGCTCCCGCAGGAAAGTGACGACCTCCTCCAGTCCCTTGGTCAGCGCCGCCAGCACGCCAAGACAGACCGCCAATGCCAGCAGCAGCGCCATGTCAGGGCTTGTCTTTTTCAGCAGTACCGCCAGCAGGGCACCCACCAGACAGACCGCCACGATCCTTGCCGCCGTGTCCATCACAGCGAGAACAGCCGCTTCACCAGATCGAACAGGTCGCTGATCTGCTGCAAGAGCATCATCAGCACCACGATCAGCCCTGCCAGCGTGGTCAAAAGCGCCTGCTCGTCCCGGCCGGAGCGCACCAGTATCAGATTCAGCACCGCCACCAGAATGCCGATGGCCGCTATTTTGAAGATCAAATTTACATCCATACCGCTATCCTCAAATCAGTAAAATAATCAGCAGTCCCGCCGCCGACAGCACGCCTGCCAGCCACAGCTTCGCCGTCTGCCGCTGCTCCTCGCCGCGTTGGCGGCAGAACTGCTTCAGCTGTCCCGCGGTGTACAGCAGCCCATTCGTCAGCTTTTCCTCGTCTCCGGTCAGCTCCAGCGCCGTCATCCATTCCGCGCCGAGGGACAGCCCGGAAAACACACTGTGCCACGCCTGCGGCAAGGTCTGGCCCTCCCACATCCGCTCTGTTATCCGGTGGAAATACGGCCCGGCCAATGGATAGCGCTCCAGCGCCGCCAGAATATCCGGCAGCGGACGGCGCTGCCAGCGGATGGCGGCGGCCATGGCGTCCAGTGCGGCGGCCAACTCCCGCAGGAGCGCTGTCTGCCGCCGCCTTGCCCTCAGACGGGCCAGCACGAACCACAGCGCCGCCGCCAGCACCAGCGCCGCGCCTAACAGCTTCCCCATCACAGCGCCGTCACCTCATACCGGCGCTGGCCGTCCCGCCGGGTGATGGTCACAGCCTTTTCAAAAACCCTCAGCTTCAGCAGCTGGGCAAACAGAGGCTTGCGTTTTAATTCCGCCACATCGGCGGCGTGAATGGTGGCCAGCAGCGCCACGCCGCAGTTGGCGGCGGCAGCCATGGCAAACAGATCCTCCCGCACTGTGATCTCGTCCACAGCGATGATCTGGGGATTGGCGGCACGCAGCAGAATAGGGATGCCCAGCGCCTTGGGACAGCCGTCCAGCACATCAGTATGGCAGCCCACCGCCAGCTGCGGCGTTCCGTGGTGCATACCCGCTACCTCACCCCGCTCGTCCACCACCGCCATGCGCTGGGCGGGGCGATCCTCCGCGCCGTCGGACAGGCTGCGGATCATATCCCGCAGCAGCGTGGTCTTGCCCAGCCCCGGCGGCGATAAAATCACCGTGGAGCGGAACCGGCTATCCTCCCACAGCTGCGGCAGCACCGGAGCAGATATACCCTCCTGCTCCCGGCCAATGCGAATGCAGATAGAGGACAGGTCACGCAGGTTGCGGCTGTCGCCCTCCCGTACCACCGCCGTACCGCACACGCCGATACGGAAGCCGCCGGGCGCCGTCAGATAGCCCTGCCCCAGCGTATCGGAGACGGCATAGCGGGAATAGCCCGTTGCCATATCGCACAGCTGCTCCAGATCGGTCTGCGCCACACGGGGGATCGGCTGCTCCTGCGAGGGCCACACCTCCCCCTCTGGCAGCAGCACCGTCATGGGCTGTCCGGATCGCAGCCGCAGCTCCTCCGCCCGTGCCTTCTGGTGATCCGGCAGCTGCCGGGCCAGCCGCTGCCATTTGGCAGGCAGCAGCAGCGCCGCCTGTTCATACCGTGAGATCGCGTACCGCTCGTCCATCTGACCACTTCCCTGTCGTTTGTTATTGGATACTCCACTGTATGAGGAGCGGGACAAGGTTATGACAGCAAAAAAACACGCCCCGGCCATTTGGCCGGGGCGGGGTTGAGTATATGATGTTATGATTCGTCCAATTGGCAGCCGCAGTTAGGACAATACCGGGGAAGCCCGCCCTTTGTGTTCAAACGGGCGTGACATTGAGGACAACGGCAGTATTTGTCATATTGGATACAGCCATAGACCACGATACCGATAGCTGCAATGCCGATCATCCACAGTCTGGTCAGCAGACTCAGCGCACATAGCGCACCGCCGACCGACATACAGCTCAAATAGACTCTGCCGCTTCTTTTGTAGTCCATTCCATGTCCTCCTTATCTGCCCGTGCAGCGGGCGGAGAGAGTCGTCCGCCCCTACGCAGCGTTCTCCGATGGTGCGGTCATTATTGGATGGGGCGCTTCCGCTTTGCGGCACACCAAGTCAGCAGCATGGCGGCATAACCCAAAATCAGGTAAGCAGCGGCGTAGAGCACAAACGCCATTTCTGCCATGGTGAAGAACACCCACGTGCCCAGCAGGAACAGCGCGGCGAACAGCAGCGGCTGGAACCACGCCATGCGAACATTGCCGCCGGAGAACACCCCCAGCAGAACCGCCGTGATGGGATTCACCGCGAAAAACAGCAGGAAGATGACGGCCATGCCGTTGTCACCCTTGGCAAACGTGACGGCAAGCCACGGCAGCAGCAGCGCCACCAGTGCGGCGATCAGCAGAGGGATGATGGTACGTTTCGTCATAGCGTCCTCCTTATCCCCCGTACAGGGCGGTAACCAACTGGGAATAGACCTGTTCCGGGTTCTTCTGGAACCGCTGGGCAAGATCCTCTGCCATCTCCTTTGTGGCGACCATCAGCTGCAGGCGCATAACGTTATCCACATCGTCGTTGAGGTTCAGCTCCACGGTATAGGTACCGTTCTCCCGGCGCTCCACGGTGGAGCGTACCTGTGCGCGGCGAATCAGCTCCTGCCGGTGGGCGGCGATCAGCTTGTCCGCCTTCAGCCGCACGGAGAGGGGCAGGCTGGACTTGCAGATCTCGCTGTTTTTCAGTCCCTTGGGGGTGATAACATACTGCTGATGCTCGTTCAGGCGCAGATGATCCGTTTTGACCAGTTCGCTGAGACACTGGGAAAAATCGAAATAATCAATGCCGTCGTCGATCATGGTGAGAGCCTGCACATCGCTCAGCGGCATTGGCTCGGCCACACCCGCCGCCACGTACAGGATCAGGAATTTGATCTCCAGCTTGTCGCGGATAAATCCGACACTCATGCTATCACGCTCCCTTCTTCGTTTATCATACGGAAAATTCTCCCATTTGTCAACCTTGCCGTTCCCGCACCACCACATTGGCCTCGCCCAGCCATTGGCGGCATTCCGCCAGCAGCACGGGGTGGCACAGGCATTTGCCCGCCATCAGCTTTCCCGTATCGGCAAGGCGGATCTTCACCGGCGATTCCCCCTCGAACATGGTCATCACCAGACGGATATGGCGAAACTCCACGCTGTCCAGACTGGGAACGCGCAGGAAAAGGGCGGCGTTTTTCGGCTCCTGGGGCTTTGCCGCCACTGGCGGCAGATTCTCGGTATTCAGGGGATAAATGGTGTCGCACATGATCTGTGGCGGCTTTTCGTCCCGCACCGACAGACGGCCCTTTACCACCACCGGCGTGTTGACCGCCATATAGCTGCCGCACTGGTCGATGGTGCGGCTGAAGCACAGCAGTTCGATGGCCGCCGCCTCATCCTCCACCACCACATAGGCCATGAGAGAATTGTTCTTTGTGGTGCGGGTCTTGCTGGAGGTGACGATGCCCGCCACGGTGACGTTCTGGCCGTCGGCAAAGCGGGTGGGGCCGTCCTCGTCATTGAAGTCCGCCAGGATGTCGTGGATCGGCAGCGCGCCTGCCGCGTGGGCGGCGGCACGGTAGTCATTCATGGGGTGGCCGCTGAGGTACAGACCCGTGGTCTCCTTTTCCATGAACATCCGTTCCGTGGCGGAGTACTCCGGAATATCCGGCAGCGGAATGGCCGAGGGATGGCCGCCGCTGCTGCCGCCGGTCATGCTGAACATGTCCAGCTGTCCTTCCACATTGACCTTGCGGCTGTTGGCGATGGCGTCCAGCACCTTTTCATAGATCTGCATCAGCTGGGAGCGGTAGGCTCCCAGACCGTCAAAGGCGCCCGCCTTGATGAGATTCTCCACGGCCCGCTTGTTCATATCGCCGCAGTCAAACATCCGCTCGCAGAAGTCCTGAAACGACTGGAACGTGCCGCCGCTCTCCCGCTCCCGCACCAGTGCGCGGATGAAGCCCCGGCCGATGTTCTTGATGGCCACAAGGCCAAAGCGGATGCCGTCCTCCTCCACGGTAAAGCCGTCGTGAGAGCGGTTCACATCAGGCGGCAAGAGCTTGATATCGCAGTTGCGGCACTCGGCGATATACTCGGACACCTTGTCGGAGTTGTCCAGCACCGAGGTCAGCAGCGCCGCCATATACTCCTTGGTATAGTGGCACTTGAAGTACGCCGTCTGATAGGCCACCACCGCGTAGCTGACGGCGTGAGCCTTGTTGAAGGCGTAGTTGGCGAAGTCGTAGATCTCATCATAGATGGCCTGCGCGGTGGCCTCCGGAATGCCGTTGGCTACGCAGCCCTTGATATTCCGGGCCGCGTCGCCGTGGAGAAAGGCTTCCCGCTCCCGTTCCACGTCCTTGGCCTTCTTCTTGGACATGGCGCGGCGCACCATGTCCGCCTGTCCCAGCGAATAGCCCGCCAGCTCCTGAAATATCTTGATGACCTGCTCCTGATAGACGATGCAGCCGTAGGTGCCCGACAGGATGGGCTTCAGCGACGGGTGCTTGTACGTCACCAGCTTGGGGTCGTGCTTGCAGGCGATGAACCGGGGGATGGATTCCATAGGGCCGGGACGGTACAGGGCTATGATGGCGGTGATATCCTCGATGGACTGGGGCTTCAGGCCCAGACACACGCCGGTCATGCCGGTGGATTCCATCTGGAACACGCCGGAGGTGCGGCCCTCCGTCAGCATGCGGAACACCTCCGGATCGTCCATGGGGATCTTCTCCATGTCGAAGTCCGGGGTGTGGCGGCGCACCATCTTTACCGCGTCGTCCAGCACCGTCAGGTTCCGCAGGCCCAGAAAGTCCATTTTCAGCAGGCCCAGTTCCTCCAGCGTGATCATGTTGTACTGGCAGACGATGGACTCGTCGTTGCGGGCCAGCGGCACATATTCATACACCGGCAGGCGGGTGATGACCACGCCTGCGGCGTGGGTGGATGCGTGGCGGGGCATGCCCTCCAGCGCCTTGGCGGTGTCGATGAGCTTCTTCACTCGGGGGTCGCTGTCGTACAGGTCGGACAGCTGCTTGCTGAGCTTCAGGGCGTCGTCCAGCGTGATGTGCAGTGCGCCGGGGCCGGATGGCACCAGCTTGGCCACCACGTCCACCTCGGCATAGGTCATGTTCAGGGCGCGGCCCACGTCCCGGATGGCGCCCCGGGCGGCCATGGTGCCGAAGGTGACGATCTGGGCCACATGGTCGTCGCCATACTTGCGGCGGACGTACTCCACCACCTCGCCACGCCGGGTATCGCCGAAGTCCATGTCGATATCCGGCATGGACACGCGCTCCGGGTTCAGGAAGCGCTCGAAATACAGCTGATACTGCATGGGGTCGATATCGGTGATATGCAGGCAGTAGGCCACCATGGAGCCTGCGGCGCTGCCTCGTCCGGGGCCGACAGGAATGCCCGTCTCACGGGCATAGCGCACGAAGTCCGACACGATAAGGAAATAGTCGGTAAAGCCCATTTTCTCGATCATGTCCAGCTCGTATTCCAGCTGCTGGCGGTAGGATGCCTTTTCCTCGCCGTAGCGGCGCTGGAAGCCCTCGGCGCACAGCTTGCGGAGATACGTGGGGGAATCGTAGCCGGGCGGCAGCTTGAATTCCGGCAGATGGTACTTGCCAAAGGTGAATTCCAGCTGGCAGCGGTCGGCGATACGCTGGGTGTTTTCCACCGCGTCGGGATAGCCGGAGAACAGTTCCTCCATCTCCTGCGTGGAGCGGAGGTAGAAGTTCTGGGGCTGATAGCGCATGCGGTTCTCGTCATCCACCGTCTTGCCGGTCTGGATGCACAGGAGAACGTCGTGGCTCTCGGCGTCCTCTTTCCGGAGATAGTGGGCGTCGTTGGTGCAGACCAGCGGGATACCCGTCTCGTTGTGCATCCGCAGCAGGGCGCGGTTGACGATGGTCTGGTCGGGAATGCCGTGATCCTGCAGCTCCAGATAGAAGTTGCCCTCCCCCAGAATGTCCCGCATTTCCAGCGCGTAGGCCTTGGCCCCGTCGTAATCGCCATTGATGATGCGGCGGGGGATCTCACCGGCCAGACAGGCGCTGAGACCGATCAGGCCCTCGCTGTGGGCGCGGAGCAGGTCGAGATCGATACGGGGTCGGATATAAAAGCCCTCGATATACGCCTGAGACACCATGTAGGACAGGTTGCGGTAGCCCGTCTCGTTTTTACACAGCAGCACCATATGGCGGGACTCGGTATCAAACTCATGCTGCTTGTCAAAGCGGGTACGGCGGGCCACATACACCTCGCAGCCGATGACGGGGTGGATCCCCTCCGCCTTGCAGGCCCGGTAAAAGTCGATAGCGCCGTACATGGCGCCGTGATCCGTAATGGCGCAGGCAGTCTGCCCCATCTCCTTGACCAGCTTCGGCAGGTCACGGATGCGGCAGGCGCCATCCAGAAGGCTATATTCTGTATGGACGTGGAGGTGGGCAAAGGACATTACTGTGCCTCCAGTTCAGCGAGCATGTCGCTGAGCAGCTCCACGCCGGACACCACCAGCAGGCGGCAGTGCTGGGTCACGCCCAGCTCCTGGGCGGCAGGGGTGCCCTCGATGTCCTTTTCCGCCAGCAAATCATGGCAGTCCAGCTTCCGGAACCGCTCGGTAAACCGGCGCTGGAAGTCCTGCGTCAGCTGGGTGGAGCGCTTTTTGCCATCGGGGCCGTTCTCCAGCGTGGCGGGATAGGCCGTGCCCAGCACCACCGCCGCGGCGTTGACCACGCCGCAAACGCCGCCGCAGCGCAGACCGCCGCCAAAGCCGCTGGCAACAGCCATGCTCTGCTGCTCCGTCAGGACGGTGACGTCCGTAAAGGCCAGCAGCACCGCCTGTCCGCAGTTGAGACCCTTCTCATGAAATTCCTTCGCTCTCTGGCATCGTTCCAGTTTCGTCATAGCTTTCGTGCCTCCTCCATGATCTTTCGTATTCGATGGTTCAAACAGGATTTGCTGATGGGGGGATCGAACAGCGCCGCCAGCTGGGCCAGCGGCAGCTCCGGGTTCTGCATCCGCAAACGGGCCGTTTCCTGTATTTTTTCCGGCAGCTTGTCCAGCTGTCCGGCGCTTTCCAGCTTTTTGATGGCTTCCTGTTGGGCGGCCACCGCGTCCAGCGTCTTGTTGACGTTGGCCATGTCGCAGTTCATGGCTCGGTTGGCGCCGTTGCGGATCTCCTTGTCCACCTTGGCGGTCATGATCTCGGTAGCGGCCACCGGTGCGCCCAGCGTGGTCAGCAGATCTTCGATATGCTCGGACTGCTTGAAGTAGATGACGGCGCTGCCGCCCCGCATGACGCTGCGAGGCAGGAAGCCCATCTCCTGCAAAAGCGCCGACACCTCGCGGCTGGCCTGCACGTGGGAGGTGGACAGCTCCAGATGATAGCGCTTTTCCGGGTCGGTGACGCTGCCGCCCGCCAGGAACGCGCCCCGCAGGAAGGCCGTGCGGCAGCAGTCGTCCTCCAGCAAGGCGAAGTTCACATGCAGCACCAGCGACTGGCGGGGATCGTAGCCCAGCGTGTCCAGAATGCGCCGCAGCTTCTCCGGCTCGGTGATCTGGAAGATCAGCTTGCCGCCGGGCAGGTCGTCCGACGGCAGCCGGTCGAACTTCACATTGAACGCCCGCTGGAACAGCCGGGGCAGGCGGGCGGCAAACTCTGGATTCTCGGTGATGATCCGCACCTCCTGCATGGTGAAGGTGTTGCAGTACAGCAGCGCGCCGTAGCACTCGGCCCGTGCGCAGCACAGCCGCTGCACCGTGCCCCGGCACAGCTCCGCCTTGGCCTTATAGGAAAAAGATTGCATTGCCGCCCTCCTTGCTATGCAGGGTCTTTGGGTTTATATTCCTCGTAAATGGTCATCAGCTCATGGGCCAGATGACCGGGGTTGTGGCGCACCAGCCCGTTTTCCAGCGCGGCAACAGGCCGGTCGATCAACTCCACGCCAAGAGCCCGGCACTTCTCCACGTCGTGGCGGATAGGCTCCGCACCCTCCTGCGCGTACCGCAGGGCGATGACCTCCGGGATGGGCGTGGAATTGGTCAGGCACAGCCGAAACAGCCCCGGATAGCTGTGGCTAAACAGCGCCTGTATGTGGTCGGAGACGGTATAGCCCTCCGTCTCCCCCTCCTGGGTCATGACGTTGCAGACGTAAAGCTTCAACGCTTTACTCTCCCTGATGGCATCCGCAATTCCGTCAACCAGCAGATTGGGAATGATGCTGGTATAGAGACTCCCCGGCGCCAGCACGATCATGTCGGCGCTATGTATGGCCTCTACCGCCGCGTCCAGCGCCTTGGGATGCTCCGGCAGCAGGCGTACCGACCGGATACGGCAGTCCTGCTCCTTTTTACAATAGAAAATGTGGGACTCGCCCAGCACGGTAGCGCCATTTTCAAAGGTGGCCTCCAGCTGGACGTTTTCATTGGTCACCGGAAGCACCCGCCCCGTGATGGCCAGCACCTTGCTGAGACCCGCCACCGCCTTATCAAAGCTGGGCATAATGTCGTTCAGCGCCGCCAGCAGCAGATTGCCCAGACTCTGACCTGCCAGCGTGCCGTCGGCGAACCGGTAGGCCATCAGCTGAGCCATCAGCGGCTCGCAGTTGGCCAGCGATTGCAGGCAGCTGCGGATATCGCCGGGAGCGGCCATACCCAAGTCCTGCCGCAGCATACCGGTGCTGCCGCCGTCGTCCGCCACGGTGACGATGGCGGTGATATTCCGGGTATAGAGCTTCAGACCCCGCAGCAGCGTGCTCAGTCCCGTGCCGCCGCCGATGCCCACGATCTTCGGCCCCTGTTCAGGGGGAATATGATATAAGTTATGCCGCATAAAGCATCACGTTCTTTCCGATTTTTGCCCGTCAACGGGAGATATCCCGATGGCTCTCCGTCACGGCGAAGCCGGCGGCGGTCAGCTTTTGTGCCAGCGCGTGAGCCACCGCCACGCTGCGGTGATGGCCGCCTGTGCAGCCCACGGAGATCACCAGCACCGTCTTTCCCTCGGCGTTATACTGGGGCAGCAGGAACAGCAGCAGCTTCTCCAGCTGCGCCATGAATTCCTGTGTCTGGGGAAAAGAAAATACGTAATCCCGCACCGCAGCGTCCAGCCCCGTGCCGTTTTTCAGCTCCGCCACATAGTAGGGATTGGGCAGGAAGCGCACGTCAAACACCAGATCGGACTCCAGCGGCAGGCCGTGCTTGAAGCCGAAGCTCATCACGTCCACGTGAAGCCCCTGACGATCCCGCTCCCGGCCAAACAGATCCAGCAGCTCGCTGCGAAGCTTCCCCACCGAGAAGGAGGAGGTATCCACCACGTAATCCGCGTGATCCCGCACCGGCTGGAGCATCTGCCGCTCCAGCATTACCGCCTGCTCGATGCCGCGCCCCTCCGCCGACAGGGGATGGGCGCGTCGGGTCTCCTTATACCGGTTGATGATGGCGGCGGTGTCCGCGTCCAGAAACAGCAATCGGCAGTCCACATTCGTGCGCTTCAGCCGCTCCAGCGTGGCGATCAGCAGGTCGAAGGGTTCTCCCGCCCGCACATCGTACACCAGCGCCACCCGGTCATAATGACCGTGAGACGAGATGCAGAAATCGGCGAACTTCACCATCATCTCCGCGGGGAGATTATCCACGATGTAGTAGCCGATGTCCTCCAGAATAGAGGCGGCGCGGCTTTTGCCGCTGCCGCTCATACCGGTAATGATAAGCAATTCCATAGCGTCCTCCGTCAGTCCACCACGCGCACTTCCGGCTCCAGCGTCACGCCGGAGCGCTCCTTCACCCGCCGCTGTACCTCCGCCATCAGCGCCAGCACATCGGCGCAGGTGGCGCCGCCCACGTTGATGACAAAGCCCGCGTGTTTTTCCGACACCTGCGCGCCGCCGACGGTCAGGCCTTTGCAGCCCGCTTCCTCGATCAGACGGCCCGCGAAGTAGCCCTCCGGCCGCTTGAAGGTACTGCCCGCACTGGGATATTCCAGCGGCTGAGACGCCCTGCGGCGGGACATCAGGTCATCCATGCGGCTGCGGATGGCGGCGCTGTCGTCCTTTTCCAAAGCAAATTCCGCGTGGAGCACCACCGCGCCGGGGTACTCCATCAGCAGGCTGTGGCGATAGCCGAAAGCCATATCGGCGCAGCTGAGGGTCTTGATGCCCTCGTCGGGGAACAGTACCGTCACGCTGTCGATGACCTGCGCCATCTCGCCGCCGTAGGCGCCCGCGTTCATGCATACGCCGCCGCCGACGCTGCCGGGGATGCCGTGGGCAAATTCCAGCCCCGCCAAGCCCTGCTGGCAGGCGAAGTTGGCCACACGGGCCAGCGTCGCGCCTGCGTCGGCTCTGACGCGGCCTGCGTCGCTCAGGCAGACGCCCGCCATGTCGCGGGTATTGACGATCAGGCGATCCACCTCGCCATCCGGGAACAGCACGTTGGTGCCGTTGCCCAGCAGAAACGGACGTGCGCCGCATTGGTCGGCAAAGTTCAGCAAAAGCACCAGCTGCTCGGCATTTTGGGGAAAGGCCATTCGCCTAGCAGGACCGCCGATGCGGAAAGAGGTGTGCTTCGCCAACGGTTCCTCCGCCTGAACGGTCAGGTCCGGCAGATAGTCCCGCAGTTTTTCGTCCAATTGCTCATACCAACGCATACAGCGCCTCCTTGTTGTGGGTGTTTCAGATGATCCGCTTGTTCTTCCCCAGCAGCGCCGCGCCGATGATACCGGCGTCGTTGCCCAGCTGGGCCTTGACGATCTTCGTCATTTTATCGTAGTTGCAGGGCAGACTATGAGCCGCTACCTGACGGCGCAGGGGAAGCAGCAGCTGTTCATCCGACTCGTTGCTGACGCCGCCGCCAATGGCCAGCGTGTCAGGCTGGAAGATGTTGATGATGTTCACGATTCCGGCAGTAAGGTAGCGGATATACCGGTCGCAGACCGCCTGCCCCACCGGACAGCCCTGACGGGCGGCGATAAAGGCCGATTGGCCGGACACATGATTGTCGTTTTCGGCGATGACCCGCGCCAGAATGCTGTCGGGGTGCTCCTGCCACGCCTTGGCGGTCTGGCGCTTCAGTGCGTTGGCGGAAGCGTACCGCTCCCAGCAGCCGCGGCGTCCGCAGGGGCACTCCTCGCCATCCATTTCGATGGACATATGGCCCACCTCGCCCGCCATACCGTTGGAGCCGTGGAAGATCTTTCCGTTATGGATGATGCCGCCGCCTACGCCGGTGCCCAGCGTGACGGTAATAAAGCGCTTGCTGCCCCGGCCGCCGCCTACATAGTACTCCGCCAGTGCCGCGCAGTTGGCGTCGTTCTCTATGTACAGGGGCAGGTCGCTGAGCTGGTGGAACAGCCGCCGAAGCGGCACGTTCCGCAGGGGCAGATTGCAGGTATACAGGATGGAGCCGCCCCGGATCTCCACCGCGCCAGGACAGCCCACGCCGATGGAAAAGATATCCGTCAGCTCGCAGCCGAAATCCTTGCACAGATCCACGCTCAGCGCGTGGATCGTCCATGCCAGCGCTGCCGGATCGGCGATACCGGCCACCTTCATTTTGCGGGTAGCCAGCAGTTGCCCTGTTTCGTCCACCAGCCCCGCCTTCAGGTTGGTGCCGCCAATGTCAATGCCGATGTATTTCATAAAAGGTCGCTTCCGTTCTGCTGGGTCATGGCGTCCAGCTTACTGTCAAATTGTGTGACGAAATCGCGGCCCGCGTTATAGCCGTATTTGGTCTGGCGGTTCTTCATGGTGGCGATCTCCACGATACCGGCCAGATTTCGGCCGGGCCGCACCGGAATGGTCACGATGGGCAAGGATACGTCCAGCAGCGTGTAGGTCTCCTCGCCCAGCCCCAGACGGTCATAGAACTTGCCGTCCTGCCACTGCTCCAGCTGGATCACCAAATCGATCTCCGTTTCAAACTGCACCGCACCCATACCGAACAGCTGCTTCACATCGATGACGCCCACGCCGCGAATTTCAATATAGTGTCGGATCAGCTCCGGCGCCGTGCCGTGGAGGGTATCGGAAATGCGCTTGATCTCCACCGCGTCGTCGGCTACCAGCTGATGGCCGCGCTTCAGAAGCTCGATGGCCGTCTCGCTTTTGCCGATGCCGCTGTCGCCCAGAATCAGCACGCCCTGACCGTAAATGTTCATCAGCACGCCGTGGCGGGTGATCTGAGGGGCCAGCGCGTTATTGAGATAGTCAATGATATGACTGGTGGCGTCCACCGTATCACTGCCGGTGCGCAGCAGGGTACGGCCATGCTTCTGGGCCATCTCCAGCAGCTCGTCGAACACCTCCAGATTCCGGGAGATGATCATGGCGGGAAAGCTGTAGCTCATCAGGCGGTTGAAGACCCGTGTCCGCTCCTCGGTGGTCATGCGGGAGAGAAAGCGCATCTCGCTCTTTCCCAATATCAGCAGCCGCTTGGTGTCAAAATAATCATAAAATCCCACCAGCTGCAGGGACGGACGGAACACGTCCGACACCGTGATAACGCAGGTATCGTAATCTCCGCCTTTGCAGAGGATCTCCATGTGGAAGTATTCAGCCAGCTTCTTGACGCTGGCGGGGGTGCGTCTTACTTTTTCCATGGTGCGCTCCTTCGAAAGTATATTAGAAGTATTATACCGTATCCGCCTGCGTTTCGCAACTTTCCCCCTTGAAAATTTTTTCAGATTTTTGTCAAATAATGCTTGCATTTTGCTGGAACTTCTGGTATGATAACTACTGCTTGCGATAACTGCAAGCACTATGTCACGACAGCAAGGAGGTGCAACGGATGGCTAAGTGCGAGTTCTGCGATAAGGGCGTTACCTTTGGTATCAAGGTTTCCCACTCTCATCGTCGTTCCAATCGTCCCTGGAAGCCCAACGTCAAGCGCGTGAAGGCTTTGATCAATGGTACGCCTCGCCATGTGTATGTTTGTACCCGGTGCCTGCGTTCCGGTAAAGTTACCCGTGCGATCTAACATATGACATGAGCAAAAGCTCTGTGGGAAACCACAGAGCTTTTTTCGTGTCTCAATGAAATCGTCCGCCGTCTGATTTCCGGCCTTCTCTCCCCTGTATTTGTAAATTTTTGTAAAACATGCTGCAATTCACCCGATTCGGCCCTCGTATTTTTCGGGCAGAAGTGCTGTTGACCTTCCGCGAAGCCCGTGTTATAGCATCACCATTCTTTGAAAGGAGCCGAAGCGAAATGGTACAGAAGATCCGCTGCGCAATCGCATATCGATTTTTTACCTATTACTTTTTTACCGAAAAAGTAATAGCGATTTGTGATGCCCGTAACCGGAAATCTGTTTGCCCAATGCTTTGAGCGCCGCTCAAACCAATTGCGTTAAATCAAACCCGTTGTATGGACCCACAAGTCCGTACAACGGGTCTTTTTTTAACCAAAATTCATTTTCAGGAGGATTACACCATGAAAACCAAACGTATCACATCTCTCATTCTCGCCCTTGTGCTGGCGCTGAGCCTGTGTCTGACCGGCTGCGGCAGTCAGGGCGGCGACACCCAGGAGCCCGCCGGAGACAGCACCGGCAGCGACGACGCCAAGTATACCGTCGGCATCTGCCAGCTGGTGCAGCACGACGCGCTGGATGCCGCCACCCAGGGCTTTATCGACGCGCTGAACGAGGCGCTGCCCGGTCAGGTGAAGATCGTGGAAAAGAACGCCTCCGGCGATTCCGTCAACTGCTCCACCATCGTCAACGGCTTCGTGTCTGACGGCGTGGATCTGATCATGGCCAACGCCACTCCCGCGCTGACCGCCGCGGCCTCCGCCACCAGCGATATCCCCATTCTGGGCACCTCCATCACCGCTTACGGCGTGGCGCTGGACATGGATGACTTCACCGGCACTGTGGGCGGCAACATCTCCGGCACCTCCGACCTGGCCGATCTGGAAAAGCAGGCTGCCATGATTACCGAGTGGTTCCCCGAGACCAAGAAGGTTGCTCTGCTGTTCTGCTCCGCCGAGCCCAACTCCCGCTATCAGATCGAGGAGGTCGCCAAGTATCTGGCTGACGCCGGTATCGAGACCGAGGAATACGCCTTCACCGACACCAACGATGTTGCTTCCGTCGCTCAGGCCGCCTGTGATTATGCCGACGTGATCTACATCCCCACCGATAATACCGCCGCCGCCAACACCGAGGCCATCGCCAATGTGCTGATCCCCGCCGGCGTACCCGCCATCTGCGGTGAGGAGGGTCTCTGCTCCGGCTGCGGCGTAGCTACCCTGTCCATCAGCTACTACGATCTGGGCAAGACCACCGGTCAGATGGCTGCCAAGATTCTGACCGGCGAGGCGGATATCTCCGCCATGCCCATCGAATACACCAACGCTACTCCCAAATACAATCCCACTATCTGCGAAGCGCTGAGCATCACTCCGCTGGACGGCTACACCGCCATCGAGGACTGATCCTCTCCGCTTTCCGGGAAGGCGCGGATAACGCCGCGCCTTCCCCCACTTTGAACGCAAAGGAGCATGACCTATGAGTTTCCTATCCTCGCTGATGAACGCACTGCCCGGCGCTGTCGCGCAGGGTCTGGCCTGGGGCATTATGGCCATCGGCGTCTACATTACCTTCCGTATTCTGGACGTTGCCGACCTGACGGTGGACGGCTCTCTGGCCACCGGCGGCGCAGTGTGCGTGATGCTGATCCGGGCGGGCGTGAACCCGTGGCTGGCGATGCTGTGCGCGCTGGTATCCGGCATGCTGGCCGGTCTGATCACCGGACTTTTCCATACCCGGTGCGGCATCCCCGCCATTCTGGCCGGTATTCTGACGCAGCTGGCTCTGTACTCCATCAATCTGCGGATCATGGGCGGCAAGGCCAATCAGGCCGTCAGCGTGGACAAGTACGACCTGCTGCTGAGCCAGCGGTACGTCCGCACGCTGTCGCTGGATAACCCGCTGCCGCTGCTGATCGTGCTGACCGTTGTGATCGTGGCCGCTCTGTACTGGTTCTTCGGCACGGAAAAGGGAAACTCCGTCCGCGCTACCGGCGCGAATCCCCACATGGCCCGTGCGCAGGGCATCAACACCAACGCCAACATCGTGCTGGGCCTGATGCTCTCTAACGGTCTTGTGGCGCTCGCCGGCGCGCTGCTGGCCCAGTATCAGGGCTCCAGCGACATCAACATGGGCCGTGGCGCTATCGTTATCGGTCTGGCCGCCGTCATCATCGGTGAGGTGATCTTCGGCAAGCTGTTCCACAACATCGGCGCAAAGCTGCTGGCCGTCTCCGTGGGCGCTATCGTCTATTACATCGTCCTACAGGTCGTGCTTCAGATCGGCCTGAACACCAACGACCTGAAGCTGATCACCGCGCTGATCGTGGCGATCTTCCTGACGCTGTCCTATCTGAATCTGAAAAAGACCCGCCGCAAACCCAAGGCCCAGCACACCGCCAAGGAAGGAGTGGAGCAACATGCTTGAACTGAAAGACCTGCACAAGACCTTCAATCCCGGCACTGTCAACGCAAAGGCCGCCCTGAATGGTCTGAGCCTGACGCTGCGGGACAGTGAATTCGTCACCGTCATCGGCGGCAACGGCGCGGGAAAATCCACCATGCTCAACGCCACCGCCGGTACGTTACAGGTGGATTCCGGCGAGGTGTTCCTTGACGGCATCGACGTGACCGATCTTCCGGAGTACAAACGGGCCTCCTACATTGGCCGCGTGTTTCAGGACCCCATGATGGGCACAGCGCCCTCCATGCACATCGAGGAAAATCTGGCGCTGGCGGCACGCCGCGGGCAAAAGCGCGGCCTTCGCTGGGGCATCTCCAAGGAGGAGCGAGAGACCTACCGCACGCTGTTGAGCGATCTGGGACTGGGGCTGGAGACCCGGCTCTCCTCCGAGGTCAGCACCCTGTCCGGCGGTCAGCGTCAGGCGCTGACGCTGCTGATGGCGACGCTGAAAAGTCCCAAGCTGCTGCTGTTGGATGAGCACACCGCCGCGCTGGATCCCAAAACCGCCGCCAAGGTCATGGAGCTGACGGATCGGATCGTCACAAAGGAGAAGCTGACCACGCTGATGATCACCCACAACATGCGGGACGCCATTCAATACGGCAGCCGCCTTATCATGCTCCACGAGGGCCGGGTGATCCTGGATATTTCCGGCGAGGAGAAGAAACAGCTGACCGTGACTGACCTGCTGGCGCAGTTCGCCAAGGTCAGCGGCGATGAATTCGCCAGCGACCGGGCACTGCTCTCCTGAATACAAGCTTAATCTTTCCCTTTCTCATAGCAACAGAGGGACGCTCCGCAAGGAAGCGTCCCTCTGTTGCTATATTTTCTTTTATCGTTCCGGATCCCACGAGGCTCGCTGGCACTCCTCACCATTTTCAGGCCGGTCGTAGTAGGCCGCCTTGCTTCCCCGGCGCTCAAAGCCCAGATAGCGGGTGCCCTGAAATGTCAGCTCGCCGAAGTCGCCCTCCGCCAGCTGGCCGTACTCCCGGCCATCGACGCGCAGCTCCATCCGGTCGCCGCTGGCCACCTGAAAGGTCACATAATAGGTGGTGGAGGTGGTGGTATGCATGGCGTTGTTGTCCCCGGTATTGTGGTGGTGCACATCAACATTCTGCCGCTTGGACGACACCGTGGCCTCCACCGTCAGGCGGGGCGAGTTGTTGTTCTTGTTCCATGTGCTGATGCCCTTCACCGCCGTGACGATAAACATCACGATCACAACGCCGAATATCAGAAAAAACATGATATTGAACATGCCGAATCCCATTCCAAATCCCATATCAAACCCCATCACCGCGTTTCTCCTTTCATCGGTCAAATGTGTTTTCTCTTTTTCCTATTCTATCCCATCGCCGCCGAAATGTCCATCAACTTCAGGTTGCGGGGAGAAAAATATCCCGCAACTTGAAGTTTACATGGTCTTATTCCTTGGCCAAATGCCGCATGGCGGCTATCTCTTATAGGTTGTAGGGGCGGACGACCCTGTCCGCCCTGACGATGACCACAGCATCTCCGGTAGGGCCGACAGAATCGTCGGCCCCTACAAAGCGTCCATCAGAACTCCCTGTGATCACTCTTTCGCCAAATGCCGCATGGCGGCCTTCAGCATCAGCTTTTTAGTGCCCACCGTGTCGAATGCCACCTCCAGCAGCGCGTCGCCGCCCATGGCTCGCACCGACAGCACCAGACCGTGGCCGAATGCGGCGTGCTTCACGCTCTCCCCCGCCTTGATATCCATCAGGGGCGCGCTCTCCTTCTTCACCGCCGCAGCCGCCACATAGGTGGGCTTTTTTGCCGCCGCGCGGTCGCCGTCGACCGCCGTAG
>OLXB01000113.1_pt1 | contig 59114 bp, 55 predicted proteins | sample 1673681 | NCBI WGS metagenome assembly OLXB01 (sample SAMEA103958121, study PRJEB25191) | human gut metagenome
GTTCAAAACATAAAGAATGTACAGTTTGTCATAAGACACTTGTTACTGAAGTAATTAATAAATTAGGTCATGATTTAATCCATCATGAAATGTTAGATCCAACATGTACAACAAAGGGTCACACTGAATATGATACATGTAGTAGATGTGATTACACAACCTTTAAAGAGTTACCATCACTTGGACATAAAGAATCTAATTGGATAATCGATAAAAATTCAACTTGCTTAGTAGATGGTTCAAAACATAAAGAATGTACAGTTTGTCATAAGACACTTGTTACTGAAGTAATAGATAAAGTTGGACATAATATTGGTGAAACTATCGAACATTTGGATCCTACATGTGAGGCTAATGGATATGATAAGGGTAAGTGTGATAATTGTGGAGAAGAAATAATTACAGTTATACCTATGTTAGGTCATGATTTAATCCATCATGAAAAATTAGAACCAACATGTACTGAAGTAGGCCACACTGAATATGATACATGTAGTAGATGTGATTATAGTAATTATGAAGAGCTACCTGCTTTAGGCCATACAGAAAGTGATTGGATTGTTGATGTTGAAGCAACAACTAATGCAAAAGGACATAAACATAAAGAATGTACAGTCTGTCATGAACATTTAAAAGAAAGAGATATTCCAAGAGTTTCACAAGGAATGAATTGTAATTTAAGTAATGCTTTCAGATGTATAATGAATTCTTTAGTAGTTGCGGGATTTGTTTTATTAATTAGAAAAAAGAGAATAGAATAGGAGACACATTTTGTGTCTTCTTTTCGTAAGTAAAATTAATTGTCAAAAAAAATAGTTTAGTATATAATTATGGTATGAAACTATAGGAGGGACATATGGATTACGATATAGATGAATTATATGAAAGAAAAGTAGAAGAAAATGAATCTTATTTCTTTTTATTTATGAGAGAGCTTGAAGATGAGGGATTAGATGTAGGAGAAATAAAAAATCATTTAGCTAATGCTGAACTTTATGTTAATGATTATTTGAACTTTTATGAAATTAGGGATATGGAAGAAAGATTAAAGTGTGCAACTGACTTTTTTGAGGATTTTTTACCTAACAAGTGTGCTTTAAATAACCCTAATGGTTGTATGGAAATGATGGATACTTTATGTAAGTTTTATGAAACAATGGCCAAATATGGTTTTGTTGATTCTGATATGACTGAAAAGTTTGTTAATGAAATTAAAACTAATCAAGACAAATGGGTTGGATTAATTAAATTTATTGATGAAGAAAGTGAGAACACTGATAATTAATAACTAAATTTGAATGAAATGAAGGAATTGCATGAAAATGGAAAAAATGCTATTAGATAAACTAGAAACTGCACAACAAGCAATTGATAATAAAATAAAAGAAAATGAACAATATTTTATCTTATTTAAAAAAGAAATGGAAGCTGAAGGGTTGTGCAAAAAAACAATAGAAAAACATTTAAGTAATGCTGAATTTTTTGTAAATGATTATTTGAACTTTTATGAGGTTAATGACATGCCATATGGATTAAAATGTGCATTTGACTTTTTTGAGTATTTTTACCCACGTAAATGTCTTGGATCTCCTTATTCATGTGGAGTAATGATGACATCGCTATGCAAATTTTATAAAGTAATGGCTAAACATAATTTAGTTGATCTAGTAGAAACTGCTGCTTTTATTGATGAAATTAAAGACAGTAGAAAAGAATGGATGGAATTAAATAGAATTGGAGAAGATGACGATGAATGTATTGATGATTAATGGTAGTCCTCGTAAAGATGGTAATACTACAATAGCCGTTAATGAGATGGTTAAAATTTTTGAAAGTGAAAATATTGAAGTTGAAGTTGTTCAAGTTGGAACAATGGATATAAGAGGCTGTATTGCATGTGGTAGTTGTCATAAAACTGGAAAATGTGTATTTGATGATATTGTTAATACTTTACATGATAAACTAGCAGCTGCTGATGGTGTTGTCATTGCAAGTCCTGTCTACTATGCTTCAGCAAATGGTAGTTTAATATCATTACTTGATCGATTGTTTTATAGCAATAGAAGTGATTTGACCATGAAAGTTGGTGCAAGCATTGCTATCGCAAGGCGAGGTGGTGCATCCGCAACCTTTGATGAATTAAACAAATACTTCACAATTAGTGGAATGCCAATTGTTTCAAGTTATTATTGGAATAGTGTTCACGGACGTGACAAAGGTGAAGCAGAGGAAGATGTAGAAGGATTATACACGATGAGAATGCTTGCTAAAAATATGGTATTTTTAATGAAGTCAATAGCTTTAGGCAAAAATGAATATGGAATGCCTGAAAGAGAAACTAGAAAAGCAACTAATTTTATTAGATAATGTTTATAATATTTGGGTAGAAATGAGTTATTTCTATCCTTTTTATTGACAAAGTGTTGGTGTTCGTCAAAAAAATTAATAAATGAATAGTAAAAGTTTAAAACATGTGGTAAAATAGTAAAGATTGCACAAAATAATAAAAGAAGGAGTAAGACTATGATACAACTTGGCAATTTCTATTATTTTATGTATATGATCTTATCTTTAGCTATTATTGGGGTAGTAACTTATATTACCCAAAAACAAAGTAAGAAAGTACAAAAAACTATAATTTTAGGTATTCTATTTTCAGGTTTTATTCTTCACTTTTTAAAACTTGTTGATAAAGAATATTATAATGATTTACCATATTCTTTAAGAAAGGTTTCATTTGAAAATATTTGTGCAGTATCTACTTTAATTTTCCCTTTTATCTTTTTAACTAAAAGTAATAAATGGAAAGATTATATGTATTGTTTCGGTATTTTAGGCGGTTTAGGTGTTTTGGTTTATCCAAATCCAGCTGTTGGTCATGGGGCATTTTCGTTTGAAACCATTAGGTGCTATTATTGTCATCTAGTACTGATTTTATCTAGTATTTTAATGGTTAAGTGTGAGTTTCATAAACTTGATTATCACAGATTATGGAAAGTACCATTCACATTTTTTGAAGTGTTAGTGATTATTTTATTTAATGAAATAGTGCTAATGGCAACTGGGCTTGTTGAACCAAATATTTATAATCTTTTAGATAGAGGATATCGAAATTCTTCATTTATTTTTGGACCAACCCATGGGTTTGATGCGATTAAACCGGCAATTGATGTGTTTGTTCCTAAAATCTTTAGAGTAGCGCCATGTGGACCATTAAAAGGAGAAGAACTATACTGGCCAATTATTTGGATGGTTTTACCAGCATATGTCGTTTTATATGGCCTAGCTATTTTAATATATTTGCCATTTGAAAAAAATCATATGAAAGATGATTTTAGATCATTTAAACAAAAATTAAAAAAAGAAAATGATTAGGAGAAAACATTATGGAAAAAACATTTGGAGGATTACATTTAATATATTTAGGACTTGCTGTAGTTGTAATGATATTAAGTAATATTATTTTAAAGAAGAAAAAAGTTAATGAAAAAACAATTAACTTAATAATAAAGATTGAAGGAATAATTTGGTTTTTAACAATTTTACTTAATCGTATTTTTGTTACTTATAATGATGTTGTTGTTGAAGCAAGAGATGGTTATACTTGGCTTAATTTATTCCCTAATACTTTTTGTGGATTATGTTCACTAGTATTATCACTTACCGTAATCTTTGGTAAAAAAGATAATTTTATTTTTCATTCGCTTGGCTATTTAGGCCTTGTGGGAGGAGTAGTAACCATGATATATCCAGATTTCTTGGACTCACAAGCTTTTGTTGATCCACGTTCAATCACGGGATTATTGCATCACACTTTTATGACTGGAGTTATGATTAAGGTATTAATCTTTGGTGGTATGAAACCAAGCATCAGCAAATGGTCATATTTCATTCTTGGATTATGTGTAGTTACATCAATAGGGGTAATTGAACTTGATGCCTTTGGCTTTAAAAAAGCAATGCAAATTAATCAACCATTAATATCATCACTCCCAGTTCTTACATCATGGTATATCGTATATCTTGTAATGATAATAGCTCATTTTATCTTTTTAGTGTTATATGAAAAATTTAAAAATGGGAGAACACTAAAGGAAATTTTCGTAAAGCTAAAATAAATGTTTGTAAGGTGGCTCTATGCAAAATTATGACATAATTTGTTGAATTATGGTATAATCGTTGGGCTTAAAGTATACAAGCAACAAAGAAGAGGAATTTATGAAAAAAACTTACAAAAAGGTTCTTGACTTAACAATTGTTTCAATCATAACCTTAAATATCTTAATGTTATTATCTTGTTCTGAAAATCATGAATCAGGTGGTGAAAAAAACTTACCACAAAAAACAACCAAAATTGATGGTTATACTGATCTTGAAATTATTAACAAGGTACTAGAAACACTTGCATTAGAAGATGCGTATTATGTTGAAACAACTGGTGAGACTGCCGCAAAATGTGTTATTAATTATACACAAACTACAAATACGGGAGTTTATTTTAAAGATAATAAGTTTTACAATGATATTGCTTCAAACTCTTCACTAGTCAATCACACTCACCAATTATTAGTTGATGGTAGTAGGGTTTATTATTACGATAGTGACAAAAAAGATGAAGGGTTAATTAGAGAAGATCTCGAGAATTATCGTAAAGTCTATGGGGTTGTACCTAGTCATGATGGAGTATTTCATTACGTAATAAGTGAGAATAACATCATTTCTTCTAAACGTTCTTTTACGGAAAATGAATTAATGATTACTTATACCTTAAAACCAGACCAATCAACTGAAAACATTCGTAAACAAATGAAAGTTTTTGGTGGCCTTGTTGAAGAGCCTACGTATGAGGCAGTAGAACTTACTATTTATATAGATGAGGCATTTAAACTATTATCATTTAGAAATAATGAAAAATATAAGATTGTTAAAAAAGTACCACTCCTTGGTAAAACTACGATGAATTGTACACAAACCTTATATTCAAAAATTTACTATACGGGTTATGATGAACCTGATATTAGTATGTTTAATGACTTAAAAACGATCAATTAATATTTGGTCGTTTTTTCTTTTCTTTAAGAACTGGATTAAGGAATTAACAAAGCATTTATTAATATAATTATTATAGAGGTGATGATTTTGACGATTTTTGATGATGATCAAGCCAGACTTGATTTTGAAAATCTAATTTGGTGTACATTTATTATAATAAGCATTATGAATATCATTGGTGATAATGATGAAAAGGCATTTTTAAATTCAAATGATTCATCATATAAACAAGAAGCTAATGAAATATTTGAACTCACCATCTCAGTCACCTTACTAATTTATTTATATTTTGGAATTCGAAATTATGATGCTTTACAAAAAGCAGATGATGATAAGAAAAAATTATATGAAATAAAGTTTTTAGGAAGCACTTTATTAATTGCTGGGGCAATTTGTTTATTGTATTTTCAAAAAAATCAAAAGAATTTCATTGGTTCACCAGCTTAATAAATGTAAAAGTTATACTTTAACTTAGGTATAACTTTTTTTCAGTGCTTATGTAAAAGAAGAAAAATTAAAATATGGTATAATAATATGTTGTATTAATAATGTGATAATATATGATTAACTTTATAATTTTGGAGGTACAAGATGATTAATCGCTATACACGCTTAGAAATGAAAGAATTATGGTCCGATAAAACCAAGTTTGAAACAATGCTTGAAGTTGAACTTGCATCAATTTACGCACATGTTGAAAAAGGTTTAATAAAAGAAGAAGAATATGAATTAATAAAGAATAAAGCCAAAGTTGATGTTGATCGTATTTTAGAAATAGAAAAAGAAACTAAACATGATGTTATTGCTTTTACAAAAGCTGTATGTGAAAACATGGATATTGAAAAAAGATGGTTTCATTATGGATTAACTAGTACTGATGTAGTTGATACAGCTAATGCATTACTACTAAAAAAAGCCAATGATATTATTGAACGTGATATCAAGAAGTTTTTAAAAGTATTAAAAGATAAGGCTTTAACATATAAAAAAACATTGTGTATTGGCAGAACTCACGGACAACATGCTGAAGTAACAAGTTTTGGCTTAAAATGGTTATTATGGTATGATGAATTAAATCGCGATTATAATCGTTTTAAAGAAGAAAGAAAAAATGTTGAAACAGTTAAATTAAGTGGGGCAGTCGGTAATTATGCTGATGTGGATCCATTTGTGGAAAAAAGGGTTGCGGAAAGATTAGGTTTAAATCAATCAACCATCGCAACACAAGTATTATCACGTGACCGCCATATTGGTTATATGAATAGTCTTGTCATGATTTCAAGTTTACTTGAAAAAATAGCAATGGAAGTTCGCCATCTTGCAAGGACAGAAATAGGTGAAGTTAGTGAAGCGTTTAGTACTAATCAAAAAGGTTCAAGCGCAATGCCTCATAAGAAAAACCCAATAGCATCAGAAAATATCTGTGGTTGTGCTAGACTAATGAAAGCATATCTTGGGGTAACATATGATGATAATCCTTTATGGGATGAACGCGATATTAGCCATTCATCTGCTGAACGAGTAGCATTAAGCGATGCGACTACATTAATTGATTATATGCTTAACCGCTATGCTCATGCCTTATCTACGCTTCAAGTAAATGAAGAAAGAATGCTTGAAAACATTGATATCACAAATGGTGTTGTTTATTCATCTCGCCTTCTACTTAAAATGGTGGAAAAAGGTATGCTTAGAGATGAAGCATACGATATACTTCAAAACCTTGCCTTTAAGGCTTTACAAGAGAAAAAGGCTTATATTGATGTTATTAAATCAAGTGAAGTAACAAAAACTTTATCAATTAAAGAAATCGATGAAGCTTTTAATCCAATGCTTGCTCTACAAAATATTGATGAAATTTATAGTAAAGTGCTTACTCCAAAATGTCGTACCCTTGTAGTACTTGGTAGTGGCTGGGGAGATGAAGGAAAAGGTAAAATCACTAATTATTTAAGTGAACAATCAGATTACGTTGTGCGTTTCCAAGGCGGTGACAATGCCGGTCATACAATTCAATTTAATGGTAAAACTTTTAAATTGCATTTAATCCCATCAGGAATTTTTGATGGAAAAATAAAGAATGTTTTAGGTAATGGTATGGTAATTAATCCTGAGGCTTTAGTAGAAGAATTAAATACTATTAAACAAGAAGGCTTTGTATGCAATAATTTATTTATTAGTGACCGTGCTCATGTTATCTTTAACTATCATAAAGAACTTGACAGATGTAATGAAATGGCTCTTGCGAATAGAAAAATAGGAACAACCTTAAAAGGTATTGGCCCAGCTTATACTGATAAAGTTTCACGTCAAGGCTTAAGAATGGTTGATTTTATTAGTGATGATTTTTCAAGATTATTTAGAGAAAACGCAACTGCTAAAAATGAAATAATTAAATCAATGGGAGGTAGTCCAATTGATGTTGAAACAAGTCTTCAAAAATATTTAGAAATAAGCAAAATTATTAAGCCAATGGTTGTTGATACAATTGATTTAATCAATAAGGCTTATGACGAAAATAAAAAAATATTATTTGAAGGAGCTCAAGGTTCACTTCTTGATATTGATTTTGGTACATATCCATTCGTTACTTCATCTAACCCTTCAAGCGGAGGTGTATCAACAGGTACAGGAATTAGCCCAACCAAAATTGAAGAAGTACTTGCGATTGTCAAAGCATATTCAACAAGAGTTGGTAGTGGAGCTTTCCCTACTGAGTTATTTGATGAACTTGGTAATTCAATTAGAGAAAAAGCTCATGAGTATGGAGCAACAACAAAACGTCCACGTCGTATTGGTTGGTTAGATGGTGTCGCATTACGCTATAGCACTAATATCAATGGCTTTACAAGCATTTCTTTGATGTTACTTGATATTTTATCAGGTATTGAAAAAATAAAAATTTGTACGGCATACGAATTAGATGGGAAGAAAATTTATACTATTCCTGCTAGTCTTAAAGATTATGAACGTTGTATTCCAGTATATGAAGAATTTGATGGATGGACTGAAGACATTAGTCATGTTACATCATTTGATGAATTGCCAGAGAATGCTAAAAAATATATTGAGGGTATTGAAAGAATAACCAAAGTACCAGTTAAAATCTTTTCAGTTGGTCCTGATAAAACTCAAACCATTGTAAGAGAAGAAATATACTAAAAATAAACACAAATGGAGGTGAAAAACGTGCGATATGCGTTAACTAACGGAGTTATTTTAAATGGTAAGAAAGATATGGAGCCACTAGAAGGGTATTCAATTATTGTTGAAGATGGTAAAATCAAGGAAATTACAAATCAAATGGTTAATGATATTAAAACTATTGATTTAAAAAATAAATATGTAATGCCTGGCTTAATTAATATGCACGTTCATTTACCTGGGTCTGGTATGCCTAAAGATACTGGCAAACAAAATAAAGAAAGTGTTAATAAACTATTAAGTAATCCATTAACTAGGTATATTGTTTATAAACTTTGTGCTAAATTTGCAAGAATTGAATTAATGAGTGGAGTTACAACCATTAGGACGGTTGGAGGATTATCAAATATTGATTCAAAAATTAGAGATAATATTTTACAAGGTAAAATAAAAGGTCCTAGAATATTGTCATCTAATATGGCTCTTTCGGTACCAGGCGGTCACATGGCTGGAATCCTTGCATATGAAGCAACAGATGTTGATAGTGCCATTAACTATATTAATAAAATTAGTGAGACTAAACCTAATTTAATTAAATTAATGATAACTGGGGGAGTGCTTGATGCGAAAAAGAAGGGTGAACCTGGAGAACTTAAGATGAGTCCAGAAATTATCAAAGCTTCTTGTCAAAGAGCCCATGAACTAGGTTATAAAGTTGCGGCACATGTTGAATCACCAGAAGGAGTAAAACTAGCACTTGAAAATGGCGTTGACACCATTGAACATGGTGCAAAATTAAATGATGAATTAATCGATCTATTTAAAGAACATAAAGCATCGTTAATCACTACCATTTCACCAGCCATTCCGCTTGCTAAATTTGATCAATCGATTACTAAAGCTACAGATTTAGTTAAATATAATGGCAATGTTGTTTTTGAAGGCATTGTGTCCGCATCAACTGCAGCCATTGCAAATGACATTATGGTTGGTCTTGGTACTGATACAGCATGTCCATTTGTTACCCACTATGATACATGGAGAGAACTTGCTTATTTTATAAAATATGTTAAAAACGATAATAAAGAAGCAATTTACCGTGCAACTTTAGGTAATGCGATAATCGCAGGAATTGATCATGAAACTGGTAGTATTGAACCTACTAAATCATGTGATTTACTTATTGTAGATGGTAATCCAATTGAAGATATTAAAGTTTTAAGTAATCCTGCTATGGTTGTTTTTAAGGGTAAAATTATTAAAAATCCTAAAGTTAAGAAATATAAATATGTTGAAGAATTATTAAACAAAGAATTAAATAAATAAGTATTTAAAAGATTAGGGAGAAAATAAATGAGAACAGTAGATATAATTACTAAAAAAAGAGATGGGGGAACTTTATCAAAAGCAGAAATTGATTTTGTTATTTCGGGATATGTTAAAGGAGATATTCCTGATTATCAAATTAGTTCATTATTAATGGCTATTTTCTTTAAAGGAATGAATCAAGAAGAACAATATAATTTAACTAAAGCTATGCTTGAAAGTGGTGAACAAATTGATTTATCCAAAATTAATGGTGTTAAAGTTGATAAACACTCAACTGGTGGGGTCGGCGATAAAACTAGTCTAGTAGTAGCCCCTCTTGCTGCAAGTTTTGGAATTAAGATGGCAAAGATGAGCGGAAGAGGACTTGGACATACTGGTGGTACACTAGATAAACTTGAATCAATTCCAGGATTTAAAATTGAAGTCTCACCAGAACATTTTATTAAACAAGTTAATGAAATTGGTCTTGCTATAATTGGCCAAAGTGCTAATATTACCCCTGCTGATAAAAAACTTTATGCATTAAGGGATGTCACAGGCACAATTGAATCAGTTCCTTTAATTGCATCATCAATAATGTCTAAAAAATTAGCAAGTGGTGCTGATCATATTGTTCTTGATGTAAAGGTTGGAAAAGGTGCCTTTATGAAGGACCTTGATAGTGCTACCGTTTTAGCTGAAGCAATGGTTGAAATTGGTAAACTAGCGTCACGTGATACCACAGCTACTTTAACTGATATGTCACAACCTCTTGGATGTGCTGTTGGTAACACTATTGAAGTAATTGAAGCAATTGAAACCTTAAAAGGAAAAGGACCAAAAGATTTTACGGAACTTTGTGTAGCCTTAACCGCCGAAATTCTAATGATCGCAAATCTTGCGAAAGATGAAAAAGAAGCAAGAACAATGGTAGAAGATGCCATTCATAATGGTAGTGGACTTGGGAAACTTCGCGATATGATTATTTGGCAAGGAGGTAATCCTCAAGTTATAGACGATTATTCATTATTTAAACAAGCAAGTGATGCAATCAATTTAGAATATTTAGAGGATAAAGAAGCTTATATTTCAGAAATTGATGCTTTAAAAATAGGCGAGGCCGCAATGCTTCTTGGAGCTGGTCGTGCTACTAAAGAAGATGTAATTGATGAGGCTGTAGGCGTAAAAGTACTAAAGAAAATTGGTGATAAAGTAACAAAAGGTGATATACTTGCAAAAATATACACTAATGGAAAAGGCACTAAAGCAGCTATAGACTTAATTTTAGATGCTTATGTGTTATCAAGTGATGAAGTTAAACCAAATAATATAATATTAAAAGTAATAAGAGGAAAATAATAGATGAAAAAAGCAATACATTTTACTCTTGTTATGAGTCTAATTTGCCTTATTATGGCATTTGCAAGCTGTAAGAAACCGGAAGATGAAGAAAAAGGCTTGGTGGAAATCACATATGTTGCAAATGGTGGAAATATTGAAGTAACTACTCATAACATTGAAGTAGGCATGATATCTGGACTTTATGTACCAACTCGTGATAACTACAAATTTTTAGGATGGTATAAAGAAGCTGATTTTTCAGGAGAAACCTATTTTAATTATGAAGCAACAAAAGCTGAAAAAATTACATTATATGCTAAGTGGGAAATAATCATTGACTATGATAAAGTAACAAATACTAAAGCTGCCATCAATGCTTTAGTTAAAATCATTTCACTAGAAGATGAAGACCAAATTATTTATGCTAGAACACTATATGATGATTTAAACATAGATGAAAAAAGATTAATAACTAATTATTCAGATCTTGAAAAAGCTGAATTATATCTTTCTTCATTAAAGCAAATTGAAGGATATAAAAAAGATGCTCAAACGGTAATTGATTTAATCGATAAGATTGGTGAAATAATTGATGAAAACGAAGAAGAAAATATCAATAACGCAAAAGCCGCATATGATGCATTATCTAAACCAGCAAGGCAATATGTAACTAATTATGATAAACTAACTGATAGTATGAAAAAATTAGAATCATATTTATTAAATCAAATGTATAGTGACGCAAAAGCAATGAATGTGATGATTGCGAAAATTCCAAGTATTGTTTCATATCCTGATAAAACTTATATTTATGAGGTAAAGGATGCATATGATAATTTAAGGCCAACCGCAAAAAAATATGTTAATCTATATTATAAATTAGAAAATGCTCTTCAAGCGATTGATGATATTGAAAAAAACACTAATCAAATTACTTATGTTTTAGGAAATAGTATTTATACATCACGTGAAGAATTATTTATTGCTTTTATGAGTGATTATTACTACTTTATTAATGCTAATTTTGGCAGTGTTACTCTTGAAACTAGAAACATTAAAACTTGTCAAGACTTTTTAGATTATGCTAGTAATTATAATGCTGGCCGTGGTCAAATGCGAGCAATCGGTGATGAATTTGCTGAATACTATTTAACGCGCGATGTTAATGGCATTATGGAAAATCAGTCTGCTAGTACTTTTATTGGATATTGCCTTGAAAATAATAAACACCGTGATTTTATTGATTTCTTAAGTAGATTTTTTGCTTATTGGCGTATTGATGAAGGCTATGCTAATAAAACTAATTATGGTGCGGATTTATATGCTGAGGCATGGGCTGCACTTGTTGATACTTGTAAATTCTTCTATTATACAGTAGATACTTGCTATGTTAAATCTGAAAGAATGAAAGATTGTTACAATTTCACATCATCAGTAGTTTATGGTGAACTTCCAACGCTACTTAGAGGTGAAGTAACGCTTCCAACTGACCTTAAACTTCGTGGATATCGTTTTGCCGGTTGGTATGATAGTCCTAATTATGATGGCGAACCAATTAAGGCAGTAAAACCAGGTCAAAAAGTGATTTTATATGCTAAATGGGAAAAAGACGAGAATCAACAAAGCGTTGATGCTGCCTCAAAAGTAGAAGTATATATCTATAATCTAACTACTGAAAAGGCTAATATTACATCAAGTACCATAGGGTATGTTAGATCAATGTATGATAATTTAACTGAATATGGTAAAACTTTAGTAAGTAATTATAATGAATTAGTAGAAATTGAAAATAATACTACTGTACAAATCCTTTTAGGTTATTATAATCATATTAGTACAGAATACTATTTGGAAAAGAACTCTAGCTTTTAGAGTTTTTTTCTTGATGTTTGTATAAAAATATTATTTCGTAAAAACAATATAATGTTAGATGTTATAACGCTATTTATGAGTAAAAAAAATAAAAATATTGTATAATATGTAAATGAAAAAAAGGTGATTATATGAAATACATTGACAAGATAGAAAACTACAACCCTAAACTTGATTTAACTGAAACAGAAATTGCGATTAAGTTTGTAAAAGATACCTTTGAAAAAGAACTTGCTAAAAGTCTTAATCTAATGAGAGTTTCAGCTCCTTTATTTGTGCTACCACAAAGTGGGTTAAATGATTATTTAAATGGCTATGAGCGAGTTGTAAATTTTGATGTTAAAGCAATAAATAAAAAAGTGGAAATAGTACAGTCTCTTGCGAAATGGAAACGAAATGCGTTAAAAAAATATAATATGAAGCCAGGGTTTGGAATCTATACAGATATGAATGCTATTAGAAGAGATGAAGATCTTGACGCTATTCATTCAATTTATGTTGACCAGTGGGACTGGGAAAAGATTATTGATTATAGTGATCGTAATCTTGATTATCTTTTTCAAACGGTTAGAACCATATATGAAGTGATTAAAAAAGTTAATACATTGGTTAAAAATAAATTTTTAACTCTTACCACGAATCTTCCATCTGATATCAAGTTTATTAGCACATCTGAACTTCTTGAAAAATATCCTAATCTAACTGCTAAAGAAAGAGAAGATGCAATTGTTAAAGAATATAAAGCAGTTTTTATTTATCAAATTGGATGGCCATTAAAAAATGGTAAATCACATGATGGTAGAGCCGCAGATTATGATGATTGGGATTTGAATGGTGATATTCTCGTCTGGAATGATGTTATTCAATGTGCATTTGAACTTTCATCAATGGGAATAAGAGTAGATGAAACTAGTTTAGTAAAACAACTAACTGAAAAAAATGAAATGGAAAAAATAGAAAACGAGTATTGTCAAAATGTAATCAATAAAGTTTTACCACTTACAATTGGTGGAGGAATTGGACAATCTAGACTTTGTATGTTTATGCTACAAAAAGCTCATATCGGCGAAGTTCAAGTTTCGGTTTGGCCTGAGGAAATAATCAATGAGCTAAATAATAAAAACATTAAATTATTATAGGAGGAATAAATGAGAGCAGCAGGAATACTATTACCAATCAGTAGTTTACCAGGAAAATATGGAATTGGAACGTTAGGCGAAGAAGCATTTGCTTTTGTAGACTTTTTAAGTGACGCAAAACAAACATATTGGCAAATATTACCATTAGGTCCTACCACATATGGAGATTCACCATATCAAACCTACAGTACATTTGCCGGTAGTGGTTTATACTTAGACTTGGAACACTTATATTCCGAAAAATTAATAACCAAAAAAGACTTAGAGTTCCAACAAACTACAATAGACTTTGTTAACTATGATAATTTAAAAGTTTCAAGAATGAATTTATATAAAAAGGCCTCCATAAAGTTCTTTAAAAACCCACCTCAAAAATATGAAGAATTCTTAGAAAAGGAAAATGAATGGGTTATTGGTTATGCCAAATTTAGAGCCTTAAAAACATATTTTAATGAAAAAAGCTTTAATGAATGGCCTGACGAAGTAATTAAAGGAAATATAAGTGAAGAAATTGCTAATAACATTAAAGATGATGTAAATCTACATCTATTCATTCAATATATGTTTTACACTAATTATGAAAGACTTAAAAACTATGCTCACCAAAAAGGTGTTCAAATAATTGGTGATTTACCAATTTATGTAGCATATGATAGCAGTGATGTATGGCAAAATCCTGAAGAATTTCAACTAGATGAAAATTTGAAACCAACAATGGTAGCGGGATGCCCACCTGATAGTTTTTGTGAAGACGGCCAACTTTGGGGCAATCCTCTCTATAATTATCAAGAAATGAAGAAGAACAATTATAAATGGTGGATGCGTCGTTTGAATCATTGTTTAAAAATGTTTGATGTATTAAGAATTGATCATTTTAGGGGTTTTGAAGCTTATTTTGCGATACCAGCAACTGATAAAACCGCAAAAAATGGCCACTGGGAAAAAGGACCAAATTTTGATATTTTCGCTGAACTTTTTAAAGAGCATAAACACCTTAAAATGATTATGGAAGATTTAGGTTATCTAACCCCAGAGGTTCATCGCCTTCTTAATCGTACAGGTTTTCCTGGAATGAGAGTTTTAGAGTTTGCTTTTGACGGAAGAAAAGATAATAATTATCTACCACATAATTATGTTGAAAATACTGTTGTTTATACTGGTACTCACGATAATCTTCCGCTTGTAGGTTGGGTTAAAACCTTAAGTGTTGACCAAATTGATCAAATTATCACATATTTTAATTTGGATGATGAGGATGAAATTCCAAGTGCTTTAGTCGAAGCAGCTTTAAGTAGTATTGCTTCCACCGCGATTATTCCCCTTCAAGACTATTTAGGCTTAGATGAATCATCAAGAATTAATACTCCATCAACCGTTGGATGTAACTGGAAATGGCGAGTAAATAAGGAATTACTTACTTTTGAGATTATTGAAAAAATAAAAAAATTAACAGAAAAATATTTTAGATAGGTGAAAAATGTTAAAGACAATACTTATAATAGTGGGAATCATTCTGTTACTGCTAATTCTATTATTACTTGTAGGAGCGATTATCGTTTTTAGATATTGTTATAAACGTTTCCCCGATAATAAAATTGATGATTATGATGAAAAAATAAGAATAAGAGATCCTGAATGCATTGAAGTAAGAGATATGTTGCGTAATATGCCTCATGAGACGCTTACCATAACAGGTTCTGATGGTCTTAAAGTTATAGGCTATTTTTATAAACGTAATCCAAATAATACCAAATTGGTTATCCTTAGTCATGGTTGGAAAGGTCAAGCTTTACGAGATTGTGTTTTATATTCTAGATTTTATTTTGAACGTGATGATTTTGATGTTTTAGTCGTTACCCATTTAGGCCATTATCCAAGTGAAGGAAGATATATAGGTTTTGGAGCCTTAGATGGGTATAACATTAAATTATGGGTTGATGAAGTTAATAAAATGTGGCCCCACAAATACGATATTTACCTTCATGGTGTATCGATGGGAGCGAATGCTGTTATGATGTCCGCTAAATTTGGACTTGATGAATCTGTAAAAGGAATTATCGAAGATTGTGGTTTTACAAGTGGTTATGAACAAATGTGCCATGTTTGTAAAGCTAAATTCCATATTCCGAGTTTTGTTCTTATGCCAATTGTTAGATTATTTGTTAAAATAATGGTTAAATATGATTGTAAGAAAGAAAATACAATAGAAGCTTTAACACATACAAATATTCCTATTTTATTTATTCATGGTGACAACGACAATTATGTGCCAACTTGGATGACACTTAAAAATTATGAATTATATGAAGGTCCAAAAGAGTTGATGATAGTTAAAGGTGCTGCTCACGCGAAAAGTTATCGTACTGATCGAAACGCATATGTTAATAAGGTTATAGATTTTTGCTATAGATATGAATCAAAAAAGAAGCAAAATGGGTGATTAACTTACCGCTTAATATTGTTTAATAGTAGCATTTTTTGTTATTTTATGGTAAAATGTAAAGAGGAGTTGATATCAATGAAACATTGCTTCATAATAAATCCATTTGCAGGTAGACATGATTCCACAAAAGATTTAGAAGAAAAATTAGAAAAAATATTTGAAAATAGGAGCGATACCTACGAAATTTATGTAACCACTGGTCCTAATGATGCGACTATTGAAATAAAAAAACGTTGTATTGCGAATGAAACAAAAGAAAAACCAGAAGATATTACTTTTTACATTTGTGGCGGAGATGGAACTTGTTTTGAAGCAATTAATGGAATTGTCGGATATCCTCATGCTCGTATGACAATTGTACCAGTTGGATCTTGTAATGATTTTTTGAAAAGTTATCCAGAATGTGATTTTTCAATTATTGAAAATTTAATAGATGGTGAAGAAAAAACAATAGATGTTTTAAAGGTTAATGACCGTTATTCACTAAATGTCGCTAACATAGGTTATGATGCGAAAGTTAATTATGACTGTGTTCGTTTTAGATATAAATATAAAACGGTTAAACAATCCTACAATCACGCCATAATTAGAAATATTTTAAAACCCCTTGGTGATATGGTTAAAATAACAACTGATAATAATGAAATATTATTTAATAAAAAAGCGTTATTAATTGTTGTGGCAAATGGCCAGTATTATGGTGGTGGTTTCAGATGTGCACCTTATGCTATATGTGATGATGGACTACTTGATATTGTAGTTGTAAAAAAAGTTAATATTTTAACTTTTGCTAGACTTATCAAATACTATAAGATTGGTGAACATCTTGCCAATTCTAAATTTAACAATATTATTACTTACGGAAAAAGTCAAAAAGTTACAATTGAAAGTGATGATTTGCTTTGCTTATGTTTGGATGGGGAAACTTTCCATATGAATAAAATAGAAATAGAAAGTGTGCCTAATGCGGTAAGGTTTGTATTTCCTAGAGTAAAAAGTAAAAATAAAGCATAGTTTGAAGCTATGCTTTTTAGTCAATTTAGAATTGATTCATAGTGATTGCTTTTAAATAGGATAAATAGTATAATGATGATATAAAAATTAGAGAGGGTTACTATGAAAAAATTGAGAAACTAATTGATTTAGGTGTAAACCTTAATATCTATGATTATCAAAATGAATGTACACCACTTACGGGACTCTACAAGACTAAACGTGATGACATTGATAAAGTTGCGATTTTCCTTTTATCAAGAGGTGCTAACCTTAACGAACTTTCAATAATCAATTCAGCATCATATGATCAAAATACAAAAATATTAACTGTTGATGTATGCGCAATAGATGAAGCACCGAGATTTGTGTATCATTTAAGTGAAAATGTTGTAGGTTACATTATAGATAATAATTCACTAGAAGATAAAACTCGATTCGTTACAATTGCTTTTGAAGGAATATATTTATCACTGTATGAAGAACAACAAAATAACATGGTGGAGATAATGGAAAATATGGAACTTTTAGATAGTTATGTTGACATAATTTTAAAACTTATTTCAATAGATATCAATGCTTCAGGACTTGAAGTAAGAGAATCACTAGAATCATTTTACTTAATTTTTAGCAGTATATTATCAAATATTGATGAAAAATATTTGACTAGCAAAATAGTAATAGATGATATTAGAGTATTGAAATCAATCTTGAAAAGTATTGAGGAAATAATAACAGTAAACCCATGTGACTAACATAAAAAAGTATTTTAATTAATGAAATTTATGCAACACTAATTTGGTGTTGCTTTTTGCATTATTTTGAAAGTTTTGACATATAATTTGGTGAGGTAATGATATGAAAAAAATAAGATTTATTATGAAAAGTATGTTATGCGGATTAGTCATCGTAGGTTTGTTATTTATAAAAAGTATGAAAAATACAAAAGCCGATGAAGAACTAGTGAAATATGCGAAAAGTGCCATTTTAATAGAAGTAGAAACAGGTACTATTTTATATGAATATAATGCACATGAAAGATATGAACCAGCTAGTATGACTAAAATAATGACAATGAAACTAGTATTAGATGCACTAGCATCAAAAAGAATTGAAAAAAATCAAATGTTAGCTACAAGTGAAAACGCCAAAAGCAAGGGTGGTACTCAAATATATTTAGAAGTTGGCGAAAAAATGAAGGTAGAAGATTTGTTTAAAGCCATGGTTATCGCATCTGCAAATGACGCCGCAACAACTCTTGCGGAAGGAATAAGTGGAAGTGAACAATTTTTTGTTTCACAAATGAATAATGAAGTAAAAAAACTAGGGCTTAAGAATACCCATTTTAGTAATGTTACAGGCCTTCCAACTGAAAACCATTATAGTTCAAGTTATGATATGGCAATGATTGCTCGTAATCTACTAGTTAAATATGAAAATGAAATAATACCATATACAAGCAAATATGAAGACTATGTAAGAGAAGATTCGGATAAACCTTTCTGGCTGGTTAACACTAACAAACTAATTAAACATGCTGAAGGGGTCGATGGCTTAAAAACGGGATGGACAGAAAGTGCAGGTTACTGCTTGACTTGTACGAAGAAAAAAGATGGCATGCGTTTAATTTCAGTGGTAATGAATGCCGATACTGTTCAACATCGCAGTGAAGATACTTTATCACTACTAAATTATGGCTTTGCAACATATGAAAAAATGGTAATAGTGCCTAAAAATACAGAAGTAAAAAAAGATAAAAATATTTTACTTGATCCTTCAGCTTATAATATAATTACAAGTAATAGTGTTGTTAAAATTATAAAGAAAAATACTAAACTAAATAATCCTAGAATAGAAATTGAGTATGATATTGAAAAAATTAACAACTTGAACCAATATAATATCGGTAAAATGAAAGTATATGTTGATAATGAATTAATTGGTGAGGCATCTTTAGAACTAGAAAAAACGCCAAAGAAAAATTCTTTTATTAATGTACTGCGATTAATAATTAAACAAATATTTTAATTATATTTTAATTTCTATTTAAATGTAACAAACTAATTGTTAAAATTGGTTTGTTTTTTCTTTTTGTATATTATCTGACAAAGTGTGAGTGTTCGAAAAATGTAATAAAATAGCAGAATGAATAAGACTTATTGAATATTGGTATATAGTTTGGTACAATATTTAAGGGGTGTAAAAATGGCATTAAATATGCAAATGGCAATAAGAAAAAATCGCTTATTTATTAGATTAAGCGGTGAACTTGATCAATCGGTAACCGAAAACTTAAAAATTCGGGTAAGTGAGATTATAGATAAATACATGATTAAACATTTAATTATAAATTTTGAAAAAGTAGCATTTATGGATAGTAGTGGAATAGGATTTATAATAGGTAGATTTTCACAAATAAGAAAAAGAAACGGAAAAATAGTAATTTGCTCAATGAATGAAATAATAAGCAGAATTGTTGCTTTATCGGGACTCAAAAAAATATGTATGATTGCTTCAAACGAACAAGAAGCTGAAAATTATTTGGAGGTAGCATAATGTATAATGAATTAAAAACTAGTTTTCTAGCCCGTAATGAAAATGTTTTACTTGCTAGAACAATTACAACTGCTTTTTTGGTAGAGTTAAACTTACCAATTAGCACAGTTAATGAACTTAAAACGATTGTATCAGAAGCCGTAACTAATGCGATTGTTCACGGGTATTTGAATGATAGTTCAAAAAAGGTAGAATTAAATCTACGCTTTGATTTAGAAAATATTTATATCGAAGTAGTTGACTACGGAATAGGAATAAAAGACATTGAAAAAGCAAAAGAACCATTATTTAGTACAAAAATAGATGAAGAAAGGGCAGGCCTTGGCTTTACAATAATGGAAGTATTCACAGATAGATTAGATGTAACATCACGAGTTAATGAGGGCACTAAGGTATTAATGGTAAAAAAATATCATGAACAAGGTGAATACTAGTCAATATGAGTTTTTAGTTGAATCTAACCAGCGATTAGTTTATAAAATTGCAAGGCGATTCAAGGTAAGTTCGTTTGATTATGATGATTTAGTTCAAGCAGGAATGATGGGACTATTTAATGCGGCGAAAAACTTTGATGTTACTAAAGGGGCAAAGTTTTCCACATATGCTACCTACTGTATTATAGGAGCTATTAAGGATGAACTTGAAAAACGTAGTTTAATTAAAACTAGCAAATACTATAAGAATCTAACTTCATCAAATGAAAAATCAATAGATCAAACAGATAGTTTAGTTGCGAGAGAATATTATCAAGTTGAACTAAAAGAGGATATGAATGATATCGCTGGAAATTACTTAAATTTAGATGCATTTAATTTTACGACTATGGAAAAGGAATTATTAAAACTTCGTTTAGAAAATCGATATAGTCAAGTTGAAATTGCGAAGGAACTTGCAATAAGTCAAAGCAAAGTTAGTAGAATGCTTAAAGAAATGCGTGAGAAAATTACCATCACTAAATAATATTGCATATATGTTGACTTTTACATATAATTATGTATAATATATGCGTATATATTCATATGTGAGGTATAACATGAATAAAAACACGTTAAATGAAAATGATATTTATGAATTATCAGAGTTTTATAAGAATTTATCCGATTTTTCACGAGTAAAAATTATTACATCATTATTAAAAGGGGAAAAATGTGTACAAGACATTGCAAAAGATGTTGACATGAGTCAAACGGCTGTTTCATATCAATTGAGAATCTTACGCCATGCTAGACTTGTTAAAACAAGAAGAGATGGTAAAATGATATTTTATTCAATTGTAGATGAACATGTTTTGCAAATACTAGAAATTACAATAGAACATTTAGAACATTTATAGGAGTAAATTATGCAGTATACATTTAAAGTTAAGGAACTTAAATGCCCTGATTGTGCAAGCTTGCTAGCTACAAACTTACAAAAAATCGAGTATATTAAAGAAGTAAACATTAATTATGACCGTAAAAAAATTTCAATTGAAGGCCGTAGAAATTTAACAGAAGATGAAGTTAAGATGATTTTATCTACAGTTGTAAACTTAAGCAAATGTCCATTTCATCAGAATGGTAAAGTTGTAGCTTCAAAAAAGCAAAAGCATCACGAACATAAACATGAACATGCTCATTGTGATTGTTGCGAGCATGAACATAATCATGAACATGATGAAAAATGCAATAATTGCACAAAGTATGAAAATGCAAATTCTGACAATAAAGAATTAGGGCCTAATATGGCTATTGATGAGTATATGTTTGAAAACATTGATTGTCCAAATTGTGCCCTAAAAGTTGAAAGAGCTCTAAATAAATGCAATGACATTATAGATGCAAAAGTTAATTTTGTTAATAAAAAAATCATTATTACACATCGTAATAACGTTGAAGTTTATGAAACTGTTTGTAAGGAAGTTAAGAAAATCGAAAGTGAAGCAGTAGTTTTAAAGAATAAGACTGAAAAAACTAAAAAATCTAAAGTAAGTTTAATTTTATTTATTGTGTCAGTTGCATTATTTATTGCGGCTTCATTGTACTGGATTATCGGAAAAGATGAAAATTTCTATATGTATATTATATTTGGAGTTATTTATTTCTTAATTGGATATAAAGTACTATATGAATCATTCAAAAACATCATTCACGGTCAAATATTTGATGAAAACTTTCTAATGTTGATAGCCTCAGTTGGTGCATTTATTAACAGAGAACCAATCGAAGCTATTATGGTTATCTTATTATATCGTATTGGTGAAAAGATTCAATCTCGTGCAATCGATAAATCAACAAAGTCAATTCAAGGTCTTATGGAATTAAAAGTAGATAAGGCAACTCTTGAAAGCGGTGAAGTAGTTGAATTAAAAGACGTCCATGTTGGTGATATAATCGTTGTTAAGGTTGGGGAAAAAGTTCCTCTTGATGGCGTTGTAATTGATGGTAATACTACCCTTGACACCAAGTGTTTAACTGGTGAATCATTGCCAAGTGAAATTAATATTGGTGATGAAGTATTATCAGGTTGCATTAATTTAACTAAAGTAATTAAAGTTAGAGTTACGGCAGTAGAAAGTGATTCAACAATCAGTAAAGTTGTTAAATTAATAGATGAAGCAAGTAATAAAAAATCAAAGACAGAGAAATTTATTACTAAATTTGCAAGAATCTATACGCCAATTGTTCTTGTTGCAGCGGTAGTTACAGGTCTTGTGATGAAATTTGCATTAAATATTTCTAATGCTGAAACTATTAATACTGTTTTAGTTTTCTTAACGGTATCTTGCCCTTGTGCGCTTGTAATTTCAGTTCCTCTTGGTTTCTTTAGTGGTATCGGTAGAGCTTCAAGTGAAGGCATTCTAGTTAAAGGTGGAAATTATTTAGAATATTTAAGTAAAACTAAATCATTTGTATTTGATAAAACTGGAACATTATCAGAAGGAAACTTTGTTGTTGATGAAATTAATGTTTTTGGCGGCTACACATATGATAAATTATTAGAGATAACCGCAACAATTGAATCATTCTCAAATCATCCAATTGCAAAATCAGTTGTTACTGCTTATCATGGTGATATTAATCAAGATAGAGTTACTGATCTTCAAGAACTTGCCGGTTTTGGCTTAGCTGCTAATTTTGAAGGTAAGAAAGTTTTAATCGGTAATGAACGTTTAATGAAGGAAAATAAGATTGACTATGTTCTTGAAACATGCCCAGGATCCGTTGTTTATATTGCGGTTGATGGCGAATTTGTTGGTAGTATTGTAGTTATTGATGAACTTAAACCTAGAGCTAAAGAAACAATTGAATATTTACGTTCTCAAAGTATTAATACTACAATTTTAAGTGGAGATAGTGAAACAATTGTGAATAGTGTTAAGAAAAAATTAGGTGTTGATGAAGCATATGCAAAATTATTACCTAACGAAAAACTTGATATTTTAAGTGATAAACTAAAACAAAATAAATCGATTGTTTATGTTGGCGATGGTATCAATGATACACCAAGTTTAAAAATGGCAACTGTTGGTATAGCTATGGGTGCTAAAGGTAGTGATATTGCGAAAACTGCAGCTGATGTTGTTATTATGAATGATGATATTGGTAAAGTAATTGATGCAATTGCTATTTCTAAGAAAACAATGAAAATTATTTATGAAAACATCATTGTGGCCATAGTAATCAAAGTTGGTGTTCTTGTTTTAAGTACTTTACAACTTCTAGGTTCGTATGGTATGTTAATTGGTGTATTATCAGATGTAGGCCTATGTTTACTTGCAATCTTAAATACACTTAGAATCATTAAAAAGACAAAGAAGTATTAGGGTTTCCTAATGCTTTTTTTATACATTTGCTTTTCAAAAGTGGTATAATAGTTTGGAATTTATGGAGGTATTATATGCAATTATTTATTGTTGTATTAACAGAAGATGTTTATGTGTCTTCAATATTAAAGAAATTTTCAGACAACAATTACCATGGAACAGTACTTTCAACTAAAAGTATCAGACATGCGTTAATGGATTCAATCGAACCTGAACCTTACTTTGGTGGTCTTACAAAAGTAGTAGAAGGTAAAGAAGTTGCACGTCCTATGATTTTTGTTGTTGTAAAGAAAGATGAAGAAATTAAAAAATTAAGTGGACTTGTAAAAGAAGTAGTAGGAGGAATTAAAGGTAAAGGATTTATGTATTCATTACCTATAAGTTATTTGGAAGGACTTGACGAATAATGACATCAGCGTACATATTATTAGGAATAGGTATTGCTTTAGTAGCAGGACTTATTTCAAATAGACTTATAAAGTTAGTTCATTTACCTAATGTTACTGCTTATTTAATAGTTGGTATTTTATTAGGACCTTATTTATTTAGTTTATTTAATTCCAAACTTGATGGAGTTATTAATAAAGAGATGGTTTCAGCATTTGGTATTATCGTTGATTTAGCTTTAGGTTTCATTGCTTTTTCAATTGGTAGTGAGTTTAAACTATCAAGTATCAAAAAAATTGGTAAGGGTGTTATCACAATTACAATTATGCAATCATGTATGGCCTTAGTAGCAGTTGACGTATTTCTTATCATTACATGTTTAATAGTTGGAAATTTAGAAGCCAATTTACCATTAATTCTTACACTTGGAGCAATCGCTACCGCTACAGCCCCTGCTGCAACGTTAATGGTTGTTAAACAATATAAAGCAAGAGGACCAGTTACTGATATCTTGTTACCTGTAGTTGCGTTTGATGATGCGATTGGATTAATTTTATTCTCAATTTCTTTTTCGGTTGCTCAAGTTCTTGCGAGACAATATGCAGGTGTTGCTGGCGCAACCATTAGTATTAAAAATATTCTTTTAATGCCACTTTGTGAGATTTTCTTATCTATTGCGATTGGAGCAGTTCTTGGCTTTATCTTAACTCTTGCGATGAAATTCTTTAAATCTAGAGCTAATCGTTTAATCTGTATGCTTGCAGCAGTAATTTTAGGAGTAGGATTCTGTGAATTATTTGCTGAAAAGTTTAATATGGAATTATCATCATTACTTACTTGTATGATGATAGGAGCTATTTTCTGTAATATGGAAAAAGATGCCATAAATATCTTAGATGGTGTAGAACGTTGGACTCCTGCTTTATTTATGTTATTCTTTATTTTATCAGGTGCCGAATTAGATTTCAGTGTTATGGGAAGTTGGACGGTAATCGGTATTTGTGCTGTTTATTTACTTGCAAGATCAGTTGGTAAATATTTTGGTGCAAGCCTTGGTTGTACTATGACTCATAAAGGAGGAACAATCAAAAAATATTTAGGTTTAACTTTACTACCTCAAGCTGGTGTTGCAATTGGTATGGCTAGAAGTTCATCAAGTACTTTTAGAAGTTTTGCCACAGCAGGTTTGAAAGCAGTTAATGAAAGTGGTTATAACTATTTAACTAATATGGCTTCTACCATTACAGCGGTCGTGCTTTGCGCAACTTTATTTTATGAGTTAGTTGGACCAGTTATTACAAAGATAGCTTTAACTAAAGCTGGTGAAATTCAAACCGTTAATAAATAAAAATAAAGTCTTTAAAGTAATTAGTGAATGTATTTGTTCACAATTTGCTTTAGAGGCTTTTTTAGTAGGCTAAATAGGTATATTTTCTATTAAAAATGGAAAAATAATCTAAAAAGGAGATAATAATATGGAAAATAATAGATTACAAAAATATCAATCAATTATTGAACAAAAACCAGTTAAACGGCCAGTTATTAAAAATGCCATTTTTGCATTTTTAATTGGAGGAATTATTGGAATTATTGCGGAAGGACTTATTACTTTGTATGTGAAGGCGTTTAAAATAGAAGTGTTAATGGCCAATAGTCTTATGTCTATGACTATAGTTTTCATAACTTCAATCTTAACAGGAATTGGCGTATTTGATAAGATTGGACAAATTGCTGGAGCAGGAACATACATTCCAATTACTGGTTTTTCAAACTCTATGACATCAGCTGCCTTAGAAGGAAAAAGTGAAGGTGTAATTCTAGGCATAATGAGTAATATGTTTAAACTAGCAGGTGCTGTTATTGTGGCCGGGGTTGTTAGTTCATTTGTTAGTGCCACCATTATTTATTTAATTAGATAGTATGAAGAAAATTGGTAGAAATAGTTTAAGTTTTGATAGTGTTTTTATTGAAAACACTGCTGTTGTGACGGGACCAAAAGAAAAAGATGGTCCAATAGGTAGTTATTTTGATTATAGTTATAACAACAATTATTGTAATGAAAAAACTTGGGAAAAAGCTGAGATTGCACTTGTTAAAAAAGCTTTTGAAATAATTTGTGAGAAAGAAAATATAAGTCCTAATGATATTGATGTGATGTTTGGCGGAGATTTAAATAATCAAATTGCGGTTAGTACATATGCAATGCGTAATACTTTTATTCCGTTTCTTGGCACGTTTGCGGCATGTTCAACTATTACTGAAAATATTATTTTAGGTAGTATTTATGTCGATAGTATTAAAAATGCTAAGGTTTTGGTCACTAGTTCAAGTCATAATGCCACAAGTGAAAGGCAATTTCGTTATCCTACTGAATATGGCGGACAAAAGCCTACGTCAATGACTTTCACCGCAACTGCTGCTGGTGCATGTTTATTAGGTATTAAACCTACGCATATTAGAGTAAAATCAGGAACAATTGGAAAGATTATTGATGTAAATCAAAAAGATGCTCAAGATATGGGACGAGTAATGGCTCCAAGTGCTGCTGAAACGCTTTTTGATCACTTAAGCAATTTTAAAGAAACGGTAGCTGGTTATGATGCCATAGTAACAGGTGATTTATCAGTATATGGTAGTGAATTATTTATTAAGTGTTGTAGTGAAAATGGAATTATATTAGGAAATAAGCATATGGATGCCGGCAAAAACTTGTATGATATTAAAAAACAAAAAGTATTTGCAGGGGGGAGTGGTTGTGGTTGTATAACGGCCTATTTACTTAGTTATATCGTTAAAGAATTAATAAAAGGAACATATAAAAAGGTATTAATACTTGCGACAGGGGCACTATTGAATCCCGTTATGGTGGCTCAAAAGGATACGATTCCTTGTATTAGTCATGCAATATGTTTGGAAAGGTGTGATTAAATGAAGTTTTTATTAGCATTTTTAGTGTGCGGATTAATTTGTATGATTGCGCAGTTAATTATGGATTTATGCAAATTACTGCCAATTCATTTAACAGTTATATATGTTATGCTTGGCTCATTTTTAGAATGTTTTGGTCTATATGATAAATTGATTGAGATTGCAGGTGGTGGAGCACTAGTTCCCATTTCATCTTTTGGACATTCCCTTACCCATGCCGCAATAAAAGCAGCAGAAGATAGTGGAATAATGGGACTTTTTACAGGTATTTTTGATATAACATCTAGTGGTATTTCCGCCGCAATTTTCTCATCATTTATTATTGCCTTAATTTTTAAACCACGTGGTTAAAATGAATAATAAACAAAATTTTCAGTCCCTTGATGAAATTTTAGGGTTAAATATAACATTTGATATTGTTAAAAGAACAATAACTAATCATAATAATTTAGTTTTTACGTTTTATTATGATTCGTTTTTATCAAATAGTCTTACTATTTCAAGATTAATTACGAGTTTTATTAAATTAAAAGATAAAATTGATGAGAATAATATAAAAAATGTAATAACTAATAATCTGATTGCTGAAAATTTGAAATTTACTTCAAATTTAACAGATGCAAGTCAAGCAGTATTTAATGGTGATTTAGTGTTAACATGTGACATTACCCCATTAATGTTTATAGCGGAAACTAAACAGTACCCCACACGTTCAATTAGTGAACCTGATGGTGAGAAAGTAGTAAGGGGAAGTAGAGATGGCTTTACCGAGAATTTCGCAACCAATATTGGATTAATTAGAAGAAGAATTAAAACAGGTAAACTAGGAATGAAAGTTTATGAATTAGGGACGGTTAGTAAAACAAAAGTGGCTTTAGTTTATTTAAAAGATGTGATTAAACCTAATATTCTTAGGACAATTATGGAAAAACTTAATAATATTAAAGTTAAAGAATTAACCATGAGTGATAAAGCTCTCGAAGAACTATTAGTTAATCATCGTTATAGTCCTTACCCATTAGTAAAGTATACCGAAAGACCAGATACTCTTGCGATTCATTTATATCAAGGAATGTTTGGTTTAATTGTTGATACTTCACCTAGTGCTATCTTAGGTCCAGTTAGCATTTTTGATCATCTACAACATGCGGAAGAGTTTAGACAAACTGTAGTAGCAGGTTCATATCTTAGGTTAATTAGAATAATAGGAATAGTTATCGCCTTTTTCAGTATTCCATTGTGGTATGCTTTAACAGATTATAATCTACCTAATATATTAAAACCGTTCATTCCAAGTAGTCATAATCACAATATTCTTTTTTTACAATTAATTACAGTACTAATTGGAATTGAATTAATTAGAATGGCTTCAATTCATACACCAAGTGCTTTGTCTACTTCAATGGGGTTAGTTTCAGGACTAATAATTGGAGATGTTGCAATAAAGGTTGGATTATTTACTGAACAAATTGTAATTTTAGCAGCGATTTCAGCAATTGGATCTTACATAACTCCAAGTTATGAATTATCGCTCGCCAATAAAATGGCTAATATATTTTTACTATTAAGTGTATATTTTTTTAAGATGCCTGGCTTTATCTGTGGAACTATTTTACTTATTATCTATCTTGCCTGCCTTAAAAGTTTCAAACGGCCTTATCTTTATCCCCTTATTCCCCTTAATATTAAAGATTTATTTAAACAATTATTTAGAGTTCCATACAAACATAAAGAAAAAACTAAACACTAAAATTTTGGTGTTTAGTTTTATATTAATCGCTTTATTTGAAAAAAAGTTGAAAAAATGGTATAATATATAAAAATATTAGTCTATTATATTAATGATTATAGAAATATAAAAGAAAGGAGGAACTAAAAATGGCAAATTTAAAGATAATGGCTTTAGGTGGGCTTGGTGAAGATGGTAAAAACCTATATGTTGTGGAAAATGATGAATGCATATTTATTTTAGATGCCGGATTAAGATATCCTGATATAGACATGTATGGGGTTGATGCGGTGGTGCCAGATATCAGTTATTTAATAGAAAGAAAAAATAAAATTGCTGGCATTTTTGTATCTCACGGTCACGAAGATAATATTGGGGCGATTCCTTATTTATTAAGAAATTTACCGATTAATGTGTATGGAACCCACTTTACAATTAGTTTAATTGAAACTTTATTAACTGATAACAAAATGGATATTAAGCAATTTCGATTATACCGAATTAATGAAAATAAAGTTTTAAATTTTAAGGGAACAAAAGTAGAATTTTTCAATACTACCCATAGCCTTCCTGAATCAATTGGGGTGGCGATTCACACTCCTGATGGAACGATAGTTTATGCTACAGATTTTAATTTCGCTCCAACCAGTGATGAGCATTATACAACAAGTTTCAGTAAAATTTCAGATCTTGGTAAAGGCAAAGTATTAGCTCTTATGAGTGAAAGTGTTGGCACAACCTCACTTGGTAGAGTAAATAATGATATGATGTTAGAACATAATTTTAATAATATTTTAACTCATGATAAAGGTAGAATTATTGTAACCGTTTATTCAACAGATTTAAAACGTATTCAAAAAATTATTAATTTAGCCATAGAAGAAAATCGCAAAATTGCTTTTGTAGGCTATAAAGGGGTTAAATTTGTTGAAACCGCCATGCTTAATAATTATTTAAAGATACCTGAACAAAATTTAGTAACTTTAAAACCTAATTCTGAAATTAACCATAACGATAGTGATAATTTAGTTGTAATTGTTCACGGAAAAAGAGAAGAAGCTTATTCAATGCTTACAAAAATGGTTTTAGGTGAAGACAAATACATTCATCTTACTACTAGTGACCAAATAATTATTATGTGTCCACCGGTTTCAGGAACTGAAAAATTAGCAACTAATGCGATTAACACTTTATATCAATATGATATGAATCTAACTGTGTATGATCGTACAATTTTAAGGCCATCACATGCAACTAGTGATGACTTAAAATTAATATATAGCGTTTTGAAACCGAAATATATAATTCCCATTAAAGGTGAATATCGTCATATGTATGAACAACTATTAGTGGCTCAAGATTTTGGCTATGACCGTAGTAGAGTTCTTTTAACTGATAATGGTGAAATCTTAAACTTTAAAGATGGCAAACCTGTTGATCGCAGCAAAATAAAAGTTGGTGATATCTTTGTTGATGGATCATTAATTGGTGACGTTAATGAAGAAGTTATAAAAGACCGTGAAACTTTATCAACTGATGGTGCTTTAATAATAACTATGTATTATGATGTTAGACAAAGAAAGGTTGTTAAAAAGCCAAATGTAATATCTAAGGGAATTGTTGGAAAAATGGAAGATGAGGAATTAACCAAAAAAGTTTGTGAACTTTCAAAAAGTATTTTTGAAAACTCCTTATGGCGTAAAAATTACTCGTTAGAACAAACTGAAAAAACAATTAATGATGAAATTACAAGACTAATCTTTAGAATGACAAAACATAAACCTTTAGTTGTTTTTGTTCCAATTGAGATTAACGGCCTTAAAAATAAAAATTAAAATGAGATTGACATTATTTAATAGTAATTATCATATACTTACACAGGTGATGATAATGAACTATTTAATAAGTCAATCTTTTAATATTAATTATTATGATTATTCGATTATTGAAGAACAATTTATTAAAAAAACTTATGAGTTAGGGACTACTTATCCCTTCAAGTGGTATGAGTTTATTAATAAAATAATTGGTAACAAAGAAGTAACATACTTTAAAGATACTACAATGATTATCAATTTATTGAACTTAGAATTATCACAAGTAAAAATCTTATTTGAAATATTAAAAGATTATTTAAAAAACAATTTACTTAAAAGAATACTTTACAAACGTGAATATATAATAGTTCATTTTCATACCATTAAAACCAAAGAAATTTTTGAAAAAAAGAATCTATGGATGGTAGTATGCTGTTATTATATGCTCAAAGATGAAAATAGTGATGCTGAAATATTTTTACGGGGAGTAATTCAAAAAGAAGACACGAAAGAACTAGTAGATTTAGTTATTTCTGATAATGATAAAATATATTTAATTAATGCGACAACGCCACTAAAAAATGTGTATGATGATAGTGAAGTAGTTTATTTGTATTATGAAAAAAGTAGAAATTTAAATATTCCAAGTCATACCAAGCTATTGCGCTTTTCATTTGATCGTAATCAATTATTAAATAATTTTGAACATATTAAAGTATTAGAGCGAATATCTAAAGAATAGATAATACATATTTTTGTTTTATCTTTCTTTTTTTCTTTCAAAAATAAAAAAATATGGTATAATATGAGAGTATAGGAGTGATATAATGGCTATGTTTGAATTATGGACATTTAATGATTTGCATGCTGAACAAATCTTAATAGGCCCACTAAACAAGAATATTAATCTTTTAGAAATGGAACTTAGTGTCAAAATAGATCACATTAATAATAAGTTATTAATGGAGGAAAATGATACGAATCGAAAAGTAGAACCATTACTTAAGGAAATAATTACAATGCTCAATGAATTGATAGAGGAAAATATTGCTTGGCAAGAAAGGGACTTAATATACATTATTCAATGTTTTAAAGATAGTAAAGACTATGAAATAACGCATGCTGGTATTAAGAATTTTTATCTTAACAAAAAAATCATTGTTCATACCCGTGAAGGACAAAAGGTATATCCTAAAACAATAAATCAAATGATTTATTTAGAGGCAATGCAAAAGAATAGCATTATTTTTGCGAAAGGGTCTGCTGGTAGTGGAAAAACCTACTTAGCTGTTGCGTTTGCGGTAAGCTTGCTTAAGAAAAATCAAATTAAAAGAATTATTATCACAAGACCTGTGGTTGAAGCAGGCGAAAAACTTGGTTTTCTACCTGGTGACTTAAAAGAAAAGGTAGATCCTTATTTGATTCCGATTTATGATGCTTTATATGATTTTATTGGTAAAGAACAAACTGAAAGATACATTGAAAAAGGAACCATTGAGATTGCTCCTTTAGCCTACATGCGTGGTAGAACTTTAGACAGTGCTGTAATAATTTTGGATGAAGCCCAAAACACAACAACAAATCAAATGAAAATGTTTGTTACACGCTTAGGCTTTAATTCGAAAATGATTATTACTGGTGATGTTACCCAAATTGACTTGCCAAATCGAGAAAAATCGGGTTTAGTTGAAGCGACTGAACTACTTCAACATTTAGAGGGAGTTTCAATTATTTCATTTAATCGTTTTGATGTAATGCGTCATCCCCTAGTATCTAAAATAATTTCTAGATATGAAGGTGGTAACCATGATTAAATTTAATTTAGAAGGCAAAATAAAAGAACTTGGAGTTACCTCGCCTAAAGAATTAATAAGAAAAATTCTTCATGAAGTGTCACTGCGTTTAGATATGAGGGGAAATCATATTATAAGCTATATTATCGTTGATAATGAAGAAATTCATAAAATTAATTTGGAATATCGTGGTATAGATAGACCAACTGATGTCATAACTTTTGCGGCCATTGATGATGAAAAACCAGGCAAAATTCCTGAAGAATTAGGTGATATTTTCATAAGTTACGAGAAGGTCGCATCCCAGGCTCTTGACTATGGGCATAGTAAACTTAGAGAATTTGCGTTCCTAGTTACACACGGAGTATTACATAGTTTAGGGTATGATCACCAAACTAAAGAAGATGAAAAAGTTATGTTCGAACTACAAGATGAAATATTAAATAAACTAGATATAAGGAGATAAAAAATGGATTTTGAAGAAAAATATAGACTAGTACACATAGGATATGACAATGCATATGCTAAATACTCACATTTCCAAGTGGGAGCACTAGTAATTTTAAAAGATGGTAATTATGTAATAGGATCAAATGTTGAAAATGCCTCATTTGGGTTAAGTAATTGTGCCGAAAGAACAGCTCTTTTCGCAACTTATGCGAAAGGATATCGTAAAGATGATATTGAAGAATTAGTAATTATGGGAAAAAGTGATAACTTAATATTCCCTTGTGGAGCATGTCGCCAAGTAATCAGTGAATTAATGAATAAAGATGCACTAGTAACATTAATAAATTTAGATAAGAAAACCAAGAGCTTTACGGTAGAAGAATTACTACCTTATGCTTTTGCTGAGAGTGATTTAAATGAATAAAGACTTTAAATCAGGTTTTGTGGCGATAATTGGTCGTCCTAATGTAGGTAAAAGTACGTTACTTAACCAATTTTTAAAACAAAAAATTGTCATAGTTTCACCTAAAGCCCAAACTACAAGAAATAAAATTCAAGGTATTTATACAGATGATGAATCACAAATTGTCTTTATTGATACACCAGGATTTCACAAACCCAAAACTGAATTAGGGAAAATAATGAATGAATATGTAAGTAGTGCACTTGCTGGGGTTGATGTTGTACTATTAATGTGTGATGTAACTAAAAAAATAACTGAAGATGATCAAAGAATGATTAATGAATTATTAAAAGCCAAAATTCCTACAATTTTAGTTGGCAATAAAGTTGATTTAATTAAAGACCAAACTGAATTAGTGGCTAATATGGAAGCCTATCGAAACATTTTTCCATTTGTTCAAGGAATTGCGATAAGTGCTACGAACAATTATCAAGTAGATGAATTAATAAAATTAATAAAAAGCAATTTAAAAAATGGCCCAATGTATTATCCTGAAGATCAATTATTAGATCAACCTGAAAGATTTGTTGTTGCTGAAATTATTAGAGAAAAAATACTGCTAAAAACTGATGATGAAGTACCACATAGTGTTGCGGTTGAAATAGAAAACTTTAAGGAAAATCCTAACAAACCTGGCCTTGTGGAAATACATGCAGTTATTGTTGTGGAAAGACAATCACAAAAAAAGATCATCATCGGCTCAAAAGGTCAAAAAATAAAGGAAATTGGCATTCTTGCAAGACAAGATATTGCTAAATTATTAGGTAATAAAGTCTATTTGGAATTGTTTGTGAAAGTTGAAGAAAACTGGAGAAATCATAAATCACAACTCTCAAATTTTGGATATACAAAAGATGTATAAAAAATAAAAAAAGATTCATCCTAATTTTAGGAGGAATATAATGAGTAAATTTGAAGAGACATTGTGGAATAAGTTTTTAAAGAGTGGTAAAATTGATGATTATTTGAACTACAAATTTTATATTAGAAAGAAAGAAGAACTAGAAAATGAAGCAAATCATCCAAACCGAAGGTATCGTACTGAAGGTAGTAGAGTATAAAGAACAAGCTGTTCTTGCGGAAATACTAACAAAAACCGGAAAAAAGAATTACATTATTAGAGGTGCGAAAAAAATTACTGGTGGAACAAGACTACTTGCCGAGCCTTTAACGAGAATAAGTTTTTTAGCAACCTCCAGTGATGGGCTAGACACTTTAACTGAAGGAACCATCTTAGATAGTTATTTACCTATTAAGCAAAATATTAATAAAATGTTATGCTTTTATCCCATTTTGGAAAAGATAATTGTTTTTACTCAACAGGTTACAAGCATTGATATATTTTATCAATTTGTACTTGACATTTTGGAATTATTAAAAGGAAATATTGAAGAAAAAGTTGTACTTGCTCTATTTGAAACCAAATTAACTTATCTAATTGGAATTTCCCCAGAATTAAGGTTGTGCTTAAAATGTGGTAAAAAAGTACAAGACGCTGTTTTTAGCATTTACAATGGTGGTGTTTACTGCTTAAATTGTGCAACTGATAGTTTTGATTTGACTAGTAACGAAACAAAGGTACTTCAACTTTTATATTTTGTTAAACTTAATAAAGTTGACAAGGCATTTGAATCAGTGGTAAAAGATGATATCTCAAAAATATTAAATATTCTAGATCTTTATTATCAAAAACATTTAGATTTTACAAGTAAAGCTAAAGAAGTAACCAGGGAAATTATGTAAGAATTGTGTAAATATTAGTCACAATTCTTTTTTTTAAGTAAAAATTCAATTAAAATGAACAAAATGTGGTATAATATTTTCGATATAGAGGTAATAAAATGAAAATACAAATCACTTTAAACACAGAAGACACAATTAAAATTGAATTATATCCAGAAATCGCCCCTAAAACAGTGGAAAATTTCATCAAATTAGTTAGAGCTGGATATTATGAAAATACCGCTTTTCATAGAATAATTAAAGGGTTTATGATTCAAACTGGCGGATACAAGATTGAAAATAACACCTTACTTGAACTTGGTGATGTACCTACTATTAATGGTGAATTTGCAAGTAATGGCTTTAAAAATGAGTTAAAGCACGAATTGGGAGTTATTTCGATGGCAAGAACTTCAGATCCTAATAGTGCTACTTCACAGTTTTTTATTTGTGCAGGAACCGCTACTTGGTTAGATGGTGAGTATGCCGCATTTGGTCGCACCATTGATGAAGAAAGTAATGAAGTGATTTTAAAAATTGCTAGTGTTCCAACTATGAACATCGGTGGCGGATTTAGTGATTTTCCAACTTTTGACATTAAAATTATTGATATCAAAGAAATAGAATAAATAATAAAGGAGAATAGTAAATGTTGAATTTTGATTTTTATTCCCCCACTAAAATATATTTTGGATCTTTCCGTGAATTAGAAGTAGGGAAAATCATAAAAGAATATGGTTATAGTAAAATTTTACTTCATTATGGAAAAGGTTCAATTAAAAAAAATGGGCTTTACGGCCGTATTATTGATGTCCTTAAACAAGAGGGAATTAAAGTATTTGAACTTGGTGGAGTTGAGGCTAATCCAAAAGTATCATTAGTGAGAGAAGGAATAAAACTTGCGAGGGAAAACCAAGTAGAAATGATTCTTGCAGTTGGTGGTGGATCAGTAATTGACTCAAGTAAGGCAATTGCTTGTGGTTATTATTTAAACTCTGATCCTTGGCTACTTAATGCCCACGAAATTAAGCCAACTAAAGCATTACCAATTGGTGTCATTCTAACTATAAGTGCTGCTGGTAGTGAATTAAGCAACTCTTGTGTTCTTACTAATGATGAAACAAAAGTTAAAAGTGGCTTTAATAATGATATTGTTAGACCATTATTTAGCATTATGAATCCGGAACTTACATTTACAGTTTCACGTTTTCAAACTGGCTGTGGAATCGTTGATATTATGATGCATACAATGGAAAGATATTTAACAAATGTTGGTAATAATGAATTCGCCTCTAGAATTGCGGAAGGACTGTTGAAAGCGGTTATTAGCGCAGGCAAGATTGCGATAGAAGAACCTGAAAACTATGAAGCAAGAGCAACATTGATGATTGCAAGTAGTTTTTCACATAATGGTTTAACTGGACTTGGTAGTAAAATATATTTTACTGTTCATAAACTTGAACATGAAATTAGTGGAACTTTTGATTATGTTGCACATGGAGCGGGTTTATCAGTTTTGTTTTTAGCTTGGGCAAAATATGTTTATAAAGGTTTTATCCCACTATTCAGCAATCTAGCATATGGTGCATTTGAAATTGATAAATCAATAGAACCAGCCTCAGCCGCGTTAAAGGGAATTTTATTTTTAGAATCATATTTCAAAAGACTTAATATGCCAACTACTTTATATGATTTAAATGTCGATATGAGAGAATTAGATAATATGGCTAATCGATTAACTAAAGATGATACAATTAAAATACCAGGTATTAGACAATTAAATAAAGCAGATATAATGGAAATATTTAGAATTGCTAAAGGAGGAAATTAAAATGGCAAAAAAAACTAGAAAAGAAAGAAAAGAAAAAAGGCAAGGAATATTAAAAGAATTTATTGCATTTATAAATAAAGGTAATGCCTTAGCTCTTGCGATTGGTGTTATTATAGGTGGAGCTTTTGGTAAAATTGTAACCGCAATTAACGTTAATATTATTTCACCACTTATTGCTTGGATTATTGGTGATACTGATTTAAGTAATTCATTAATTACCGTTTTAAAGAGTCATGATAAAGCAACCGCAGCAGATGTTACAGCAGGACTTGCTGATCATGTTGGTCAACCTCTTGATGTGCCAGTTAATGATATTGTAATATCATGGGGCGCTCTAATTCAAGCTGTTATTGATTTCTTACTAATTGCGATAATTTTATTCTTAATTATTAAACTTTGCTCTTCAATCGTAAGACATGCAAGAGAAACAGCTGAAAGATTTCGTAAAAAAGAGGAAGAACCAGAACCTGAAGTTGCCGAAGAACCAGCTCCAGCGCCAATTCCCGCTGATGTTGCTTTATTAACAGAAATTAGAGATTTGTTAAAAAAACAAGAAAAAAATGATGAAAACAAATAGTAGTATTTGACAATAAAACATATTTATGGTAAAATAATCATAGGTATGTGAAATAAGAGAGGATTAATGATATGGAAAAAACTAAAGTATGTCCTAAATGTATGAAAGAACAAAAAATTGATGCCGTAAAATGTGAACAATGTGGATTTGAATTTCACGTTAAAAAGCAAGAAACTGAAGTAACTGTTTCAAGTAATACTACAATTATTGATGATACAGTTCCTCTTTTTATCTGGCAACTAATCAGTTTTTTACTTCCTCCAGTAGGTTTTGTATTATATATAATATGGCAAAATAAATGGTCAAACCGTAGTAAAGCTTGTGGTAAAATGGCTTTAACAATGTCAATTGTATGGGCATTTGTAGGAATTGTTTATTTATTCCTTTCAATAGGCATTAAAAGCGGTGACGTATTAGTCTAATTTATAGTATATTGTGTAACTATTCTTGACCTTTTTTCTAGTAATGTAGAATGTTAGTAAAAAAAGTTTTTAATTGCTTGCTATTTTTTTCATAATGTAGTATAATATTATGGAATTTAGGAGGTAACATTATGCGTATTAATGTTTTATTAAAATGTACAGAATGTGGCGAAGAAAATTACCTTACTCAAAAAAATAAACGAAACACTCCAGATCGTTTAGAACAAAAGAAATATTGTCCACGTTGTAAAAAAGCTACTATTCATAAGGAAAAGAATAAGAAGTAGTAAATTGAAATCCATCAATGATGGATTTTTTTTCTTTTTGTCTTCTTTTTACAAATTTTTCACTTAAAATAGTGTTTAATATTATGTAGGTGATATTATGGCAAAAGAAAAGTTATCAGAATATGAACAAAAGACCAAGGAATTTATATTTGTTTATGAAGTAGCAGGAATAGTATGTCTATTATTTTCTTTGATCTCAATCGCAAGACTTGGAATTGTAGGAAAATATGGAATGTTAACTTTTCGCTTATTCTTTGGTGATTGGTATTTTATTTTTTTACTACTGTTAGGAGCACTAGGTGTTTATTTCCTTTTTGTGCATCATCGCTTTACTATAAAAAATATTAGATACCTAGGAACTGTGATGATTGCACTGGCGATAATTACCTTAAGCCATTTTGCAATGCATAATTTTGTCAGTAAATATGAAGGAAATAGTTTTAAAAATACTATCCTTTTATATTTTGACTATTTCAAAAATGGTCGTAATGATATGATGATTGGTGGAGGTCTAGTTGGCTGCATCCTTTTTTATCTTCTTTTTTTATTGTTTTCCAAAGTTGGTACTATCATATTTTGTATTGTCGTAATTTTTGTTGGCATTGTTTTTGTTTGTAAAAAAACAGTGTTTGAATTCTTTAAAATGGTAAAAATTGGCTTGAAAAAGTGTTTTGGAGGGGCTTTTAAATATTCTAAAAAAGTTGGTAGTAAATTAAAACAATTTAATGATGATTATATTGTTAAAGATAAAGTAACCAAACCACTACCATTAAGAAAACTTAATAATGAGGTTGTTGATACAAGTAAAGAAAATAAATTAATGCTAGAATACATAATGAATATAAAAAAAGAGTTAAGTCATTTAAGTATTTTCTATCAAGATATTAGTTATATTATTTGTAATCATATTAGTGTTATTTTTATAAAAACTTACCAACAAGTTAATTATGAAGTTTTAAGAATATCACTTTGTAAAATTTTAAATGAGCCATTTTTAATAAGGTATGATAAAAAAAATGATATGATAGTAATTGAAGTAAATAATTTAATAGGTAATTCATTAAGGATGAAAGAAGCGTTAATTCATTCCTCAACTGAAAATTTGGAAATAGTGATTGGCAAGGATGATCGAAATGACTATGTAATATGTGATGAAAACTTACTAATTATTTCTCAAAATGATAGTGTTTATCGTAATTATTTGACATCACTTATTTTTTACCCAAAGTTCCAAAAAACAATCAATGAATATGAAATTTATTTACTTGATTTAAATAATAATCTATATCAGTTTGAAAATTTAGGAATTGAGTTTGGTACTACTCTTGATTTTTTACGGACTATTAAGACTAAAATGGATGAAAAACTAGAAGTATTAAATAATAACAATACTAACAACATTGATGAATACAATAAAACTAGTCCTGAAAAACTAAAGAAGACATTAGTTTATATAAATGGTATTGAAAAAATAATTGATAGTTTTGAATATAATCAAATACTAGAATATTTGTTGATTACTGGTGGTAACATTGGATATAAATTTATTGGTGGCTGTACAAGTGGAGAAATAAACTTAGATAGTTTAATGAAGAGTTTTGCTTACCGGGTATTTTTGGATAATAACTTTAACAATGCTTTCAATTATGTCAATCGACGTATGATTAGTAGTATTAATAATAAAATAGAAGGATTTTTAAAATATCGCGATTTGTTAATAAGAATAAGCTTGTTAATGCTTACAAAAGAAGAACTAGATAAACTAAAAAGGTGAAAGTAGCTTACTTTCACTTTTTACTATTCTTTTTCATTTCTTCAATTTTGTTATATCTTTCCATTAGTCCAACTTCAATTTTTGAACTAGGCTTTGGGACGTAATATTTTGCATCTTTTAAAACATCTGGCAAGTATTGTTGATATACCCAAGCATTAGGGTAATCATGAGGATACTTATAAGGTGTTTGTGCGGGATTAAAGGAGTAAGTATTTTTAAGATGAAGAGGAATACTACCACTTTTGCCGTCATTAACATCTTGTAAAGCTTTTTCTACCGCGAGCATTGCACTGTTAGATTTTGGCGATAATGCCATTTCAATAACAATAACCGAAAGTGGAAGCTTTGCTTCAGGATTGCCTAATTCACGTGCAGCTTGACAAGCTGCCACAACACGCGGTCCAATCGTCGGATTTGCAAGACCAATATCTTCGTAGGCAATACAAAGAAGTCGCCTACATAGACTTTGAAGGTCATCCGCAACAATCAGTTTTGATAAATAGTGTAGTGCCGCATCAACATCGCTACCTCTAATTGATTTATGAAGTCCACTCAAAGTGTCATAGTAACTATCACCATTTGCGTCCATGCTAACATTAGCTTTTTGGATGGTTTTAATGGCATCATTTAAAGTTATATGTTTAGTAGATGATGTTTTGATTAGGGTTTCAAAACTGTTAATAAGGGTTCTAATTTCAAGATTTGCCATACTAATTAAATAATCATAGACATCACTATCAATTTCATAGCCTTCACCGATTAATGAGTATGCACGGTCAAGTACTTTTCGTAAATCAGAATTGGTTAGATCATTTAATTTGTAAATATGGCAACGTGATCTAATAGCAGGGTTAACCGCATGATAGGGATTAACAGTTGTTAGGCCAATCATGATAATTGTTCCATTTTCAACATATGGTAGTAGATAATCTTGAATATCTTTTTTCATACGATGAATTTCATCAACAATAATTATAGAATCAGTATAAAAACGTGACTCGGTAATTATTTGTCTTAAAGTATCTTTATTATCTGTCGATGCATTGAAACGGAACCATTTGAGTCCACTCATTTTGCAAGTTGCCTCAGCTATAGTTGTTTTACCACATCCTGGATTACCGTAAAGAATAAAAGAAAAAAGACTTTTCGTCTTTATCATTTTAGTAAGGATACCTGTTGGGCCAACTAAATGATCTTGACCGACAATGTGTTCATAATTTTCAGGCCGCATTGTATATGCTAAGGGTTTCATTATATCCCTCCTATTTTTCAAAATGGTGCCCCATGCCAGAATTGAACTAGCATCTTATCATTACCATTGATATATTCTACCATTGAACTAAAGGGGCAAATGATATGCGTAATAATTATACTAAAAAAACAATTAAATTTCTATTGAATTACATTTATAAAACGTATAAACATGAAAAATAGTTTCATAATAAGAGTATAAAAGAGTAAAAAGGATGATAAAATGAGATTATTAAAAAAATGTTTAGCGGAAGGAATTGGAACCGCCGTATTAGTTGTTTTTGCTTGTGGTGTTGCTGTATGGACCAAAGGTAATGTTATCGCAACCGCTTTAGCTTTTAGTTTAGCTGTTATTGCAATGGCATACTCTATTGGTAATATTTCTGGATGTCACGTTAATCCAGTAGTATCGTTAGTGTTATTTTTAGATAAAAAAATAAGAGGTAAAGAATTAATATTTTATATTATTTCACAAATTCTAGGTGCTATAATTGGAAGTTTAGTTTTAGCCCTTTTCTTTAAAGATGCAAGTAATTTAGGCAGCAATATCATCCAAAACTATTTAATAAAATATAAAGGTAATGATGGAAGTATGCTTTGTCCATATTTACTTGGTGTACTTGTGGAAATTATTTTAACATTTGTTTTTATGTTAGCAGTACTAGGAGTTTTATCAAAACCAGAAAATAAAAGAATTACAGGAATAATCATTGGCCTTTCACTTGGTTTAGTTCATTTACTCGGTTTAGCATTAACAGGAACCTCGGTAAATCCTGCAAGATCAATTGGCCCGGCAATAATAGAGGCTTTTAGCGGTAAAACTCAAGCATTAAAAGAACTTTGGATTTTCATTATAGGTCCTTGTTTTGGTGGCTGTTTGGCTTTAATAACACACAAATGTTTAACAAAAAGTAACAAATAGTGGAGGAATCTCCACTTTTTACTTCTATTTAAGCATAAATTCAGTATAATTTCACCTAATTTTAAAAAAAATGTGGTATAATAGTATAGTAATATCACACTAGGGGGTGAATTATGTATCAAATATTAATAGTTGACGATGAAATGCAAATCCGTGAATTAGTGAAAAAATATGCACAATTTGAAGGTTATGAAGTGAGTGAAGCTTGTAACGGCTTAGAGGCAATATCGAAAGTTAACGAAAAAAAGCCAGACATTATTATTATGGATGTGATGATGCCAGAACTTGATGGTTATTCGGCGGTTAAAGAAATTAGAAAAAATAACAAAATTCCAATTATTATGCTTTCGGCTCGGGGTGAAGAGTATGATAAATTGTATGGATTTGATCTAGGCATTGATGATTATGTAACTAAGCCTTTTTCACCAAAAGAGTTAATGATGAGAATTAATGCGGTTTTAACAAGATACCATTCAAAAGAGGCTTCAAAAGAAGAACCAAAGACCTTAACATTTGCAACTCTAAAAATTGATCTTAGTGCTCACATTGTTTATGTGGATGATGTTAAAATAGACTTAACCCATAAAGAGTATGAATTACTGTTATATCTTGTAAACAATGCTAACGTGGCCGTAACCAGAGAACAATTACTCGAAAAAGTTTGGGGCTATGGTTATTACGGTGATGACAGGACACTAGATACGCATATGAAGTCACTTAGAAAAAAGATTGGTAAGTATTCTGACAATATTATTACTATAAGAAGGGTAGGATATCGTTTTGAAACTAAATAAAATGAGCTTAAAGTGGAAATTATTCCTATATATTTTATTTTTCTCGGCGATTGTTATTTTAATTTTTTGTGTCTTTCAAATCTTGTTGCTAGATAAAGTATATCGTTCTACTAAAATTAAACAGACAAAATCACTCATGCAAGAAATTTATACAACCATTGATGGTAGTAATGTAACCGCATATGCTAATAACAATTCAGAAGAAGTAAAGAAGATAACAAATCTTTTAAAAGATGCGGAAGCTAGTGTTTACTTAGTAAAACAAGTAGTAATGAATCCACTTTTAGGAATTGTTGAATATCCTTTAATATATGGAGATGGTGATTTTAATACTAAAATTTTGAATGTTGATCAGTTAAATAAAGTGTATCAAGGAATTGAGAAAACTGGTCAACCTAAGTTTGTAGTCATAAAAGATGATACACGACCTGAATTTCAACAGGTGATAACCGATAAAGTTGATGTTATCGAAAATAATGCGATCATTTATTGTGAAAGGGTTAAGCTTGCCGATAATTATAGTGATTATATGATTGTGATGTATGCGAGGGTTACTCCGGTACAGCCAGCGATTGACACATTAAAGACACAATTGCTTTATATTACTTTAATTGTCATAGCACTCTCAATTTGTATTGCCTTATTAATGTCTAAAGCAATATCAAAACCAATTATTGAACTTACCACTGCCGCATCTTATTTAGGCGAAGGTGATTATGAAAATCTTGTATTTAATGCGGAAGGGTATAAAGAAATATCAGAATTAAATGATACTTTAAATTACGCGGTTGATGAATTAAAGAAAACCGAGACTCTTAATCGCGAATTACTAGCTAATATATCGCATGATTTAAGAACGCCTTTAACTCTTATCACAGGGTATGCGGAAATGATTAGAGATTTTCCAAATGAAGATCAAAATGCTAATGTCCAAATTATTATTGATGAAGCAAACCGCCTTAAAAATCTTGTTTCTGACCTTCTTGTTTTATCGAGAATTTCCGCTAGAACTGAGCCATTAAATAAAACAAAATTTGATTTAACTGCTTTAATTGAAACTATCGTAACTAGACAACAAAAGTTTTTAGAAGTAGAATCATTTAAGTTAACTTTTAACTTTAATGAACATATTTATGTTGTTGCTGATAGTGGTAAGATTGAACAAGTAATTTATAATTTTATTAGTAATGCGGTTAATTATAGTGGTGAATCAAGAACAATTGAAGTCAATCAAATCATTAAAGACAAAATGGTTAGAATCGAAGTTAAAGATTATGGCATTGGTATTAAAAAAGAAGAACTAGAATATGTATGGCAAAGATATTACCGAGTTGATAAAGGACATCAACGCCCTACCCAAGGTAGTGGTTTAGGACTATCAATCATTAAAGGTATTTTGGATTATCATGAATTTAAGTATGGAGTAACTTCAGTTGAAAATAAAGGTAGTACTTTTTGGTTTGAAGCACCAATTGCAAAGTAAAATTTACAATAATTAGGAAGGAAAAAGGAAATGAAGAAGAAAAGTTTATCAATTATATTATGTATTGTCATGGTATTTTGTTTAGTTGGATGCCGTGCTAATGGTTCAACAACTAATAATGTCACAAATAACATTACAAACGAAATTACCAATAAAGTTGTTAATTATGAAGATATTAAAATTACTGATTTGGAAAATGCTGTAGAAGAAACTGTAAAACGTGTTGAAAATGCAGTGATTGGTGTCATTTTAAAACAAGTAAGTACCGTTAGTGGTAATGTAACATCCGAAGATAATTATGGTATTGGTAGTGGTGTAATTTACAAGAGAGTTGAAAACTATAATGGTGAAACTTTAACGGGATATACTTATTATGCTATTACTAATCGCCATGTAGTAACTGATGAAGATGGAAAATTAAAAGGTGAAAGCAAGGTTTATGTGTATCTTGGCTCTCATGATTTAGAATTAGAAGCCAAGGTAATCGCATATGATGATAAAGATGATTTAGCTTGCATAACATTTAATTCAAATATTTTCATCCAACCTGTTGAATTTGCAGACAGCGACCAAATTGAGAAAGGTTCATTTGTAATTGCCGTAGGTAATCCAGAAGGCTTTGATTATTATGGTTCGGTTACTTTTGGAGTTGTTAGTGGTCCATTACGTTATATTTCTGCTGATACTGACGGTGATGGCACTAAAGATTTTTATGGTAAATACATTCAACATGATGCATCAATTAATCCTGGAAACAGTGGTGGTGGTCTATTTACTTTAGATGGTAAATTAATAGGCATTAATACTTTAAAAATTTCATCTAATAACGTTGACAATATGGGATTTGCGATTCCATCTAATGAAGTAAAACTTGTGGTAACTGAATATCTTGAAAAAAATATCAAGATAGTAAGACCAAGATTAGGTATTTCTGGTACAACAGTAAGAGATTTAACTCCAGCCACAATTTCTCAATTAGGTTTAAAGAGCATTCCTACATCAATTTATGAAGCAGGCGAAGCAGCTTATGGAATTTATGTTCGCGATGTAACTACTGGTGGAACTATGTCAAGTACTAATATAAGTTCTGATGATATTCTTTTAACATTCGATGGTGTAAAGTTAAAGAATATGTCAACTCTTTCAGCAATGCTAAATACTTTAACCGATTATAAAGTTGGTTCATCTGTAAAAATTACATATTATGATCGTTCTGAAAATAAAGTTGTTGAAACAAATATAGTTTTAAAAGCTTAAAGGTTAATATTATTAGAAAAACTTAAATAATGGATAAAGTATTTCATTATTTGAGTTTTTTTCTTTATCATAAGATTTGCTTTAATGCTCTAAATAAGTGATTTTTTCTTATTAAATAGGGAAAAATTATTTGCAAAAAAGGGTCGAAATATGGTATACTATAATGTAGTAATACTAGAGGTAAAATTATGTTAGTAACAGTAGAAAATTTAAATTTGACATACGATAAAAAAAGAATATTTAATAATGCAAGTTTTAGAATTCTTGAAAATGAAAAAATAGGCGTAATAGGAAATAACGGTGTTGGCAAGTCAACCCTAATTCAAGTCTTATGTGGAAAAGTATTGCCAGATAGTGGTACTATTACCTTTGATAAAAATCTAAAAGTAGGTTATTTAGACCAATATATGCATATTAATAAAAAACTTACAATTGAAGAATACCTAAAAGAAGCATTTAAAGAACTATATAAAGAAGAACAAATAATGAATGAAATGCTTGATGAAATGAAGACTATCACAGATCATACTCTAATTGATCGTTATGTTAGAAATACTAGTAGAATTAGAGAGGAACTAGAAAGTAAAGATTTTTACGCCTTAAATTCAAAAATTGCACGTATCGCAACGGGACTTGGGGTGGTTAATTATGGAATGAAAACCATAATGGAGCATTTATCAGGTGGTCAAAAAATGAAAGTAATATTGACAAAATTATTACTTGAACAGCCTGACTTACTTATTCTCGATGAACCAACTAATTTTTTAGATACTGTTCATGTTGATTGGCTCGTTAAATATTTGAAGGAGTATGAAGGAAATTTTTTTATTGTTTCTCATAATCAAGAATTTTTAAATGATGTTGTAAATGTTATTATGGAATTAGAATTTGGGAAGATTACAAGGTATAAAGGTAATTATGATTCTTACAAAATAAAAAAAGCTATGCAAGTTGAAAACTATGAACGTGAGTATCTATCACAACAACGTGAAATTAAACAATTAAATGATTATATTGCTAAAAATAAAGTTAGGGCCTCAACTGCTAAAATGGCAAAAAGTAGGGAGAAAAAACTTGAAAAAATTGAAGTAATGGAAAAACCCAAAAGTGGAGATATTCATTTAAATTTATCTTTTAATTATAAACCAATTTATTCTAGAAAGTTTCTAGAAGTAAAAGACTTAGAAATTGGTTATGATAAATCATTACTACCAGCCATGAACTTTGAAATACCAAGTGGCGAAAAACTTGCGGTTACAGGTTTCAATGGAATTGGTAAATCAACTTTATTAAAAACACTCGTAGGTGAATTAAACCCGATTGAAGGAAGTTTTAAGTTTGTTGATGATGCTTTAATTGCTTATTTTGAACAAGAACATAATTTTGAACATCCCGAATATACGCCAATGCAAGAAATTTCCAATATCTATCCTTTAATGGATGAAAAAGATGTTAGAACTAGACTTGCTAGATGTGGGTTAGTAGGCAACTTAGCAATGCAACCAATTAAAACTTTAAGTGGTGGTGAACAAGCCAAACTAAAACTTTGTAAAATTATGATGAAGAAGGCTAATGTTCTTATTCTTGATGAACCAACTAACCATTTAGATAAAATCGCAAAAGAAGAATTACTAGAATACCTTAAAAAATATCAAGGTACAATTATTTTTGCAAGTCATGAAAAAGATTTTATCGAACGTCTTGCCACAAGAATATACAATATTGAAGATTTGTTACTCTAAAATTATAGTTATATGTTTGATAAAAAAAGCATATTTTGATAAAATATACTAATAAGAATAAAAGGAGAATGACTATGGTACGCGTACATATGATGGTAGGAATACCAGGAAGTGGTAAAAGCACATATGCTAGACAACTAAGCCAAGAAAAAGGGTATAAGATAGTTTCAACCGATGTTATTAGAATGGTGCACCCTGATTGGGAAGAACCACTAATTTGGCCTGAAGTTTATCGTTTAACTGCTGAATACTTGAAAAATGGTACCGATGTTATTTTTGATGCTACCAACATTACTCCCAAGGTTAGAAATAGATTTAAAGATGAAGTAAGTAAATATTTCAATGAATTTGAAGTAGCAGCATATTATTTTGACACTTTACCAGTGATTTGTGCGAAAAGAGTTGAAATGCGTAATAAAATGGCTAATGAACTTTATTTGCCAGTTGAAGTTGTCTTTTCATATGGTGAAAAAATTGTTAAACCAACACTGGATGAAGGCTTTATAGAAATAATTAATGTTAATAACTTAGAAAGGAAAGAATATGAGTAATGCAAAGTGGCTTGAAACATTAGAACTTTCAAATATTGAAGTTAATGATGATATTAAAAATGGTGAAATTACATCAGTTAAAGTAAAACAAAGCGACAATTCATGGCGTATCTTCATAACTCTTGGACGTGTACTTCCATGGGATCAACTTTCGGATATGCTTGAAAAAATTAAAAATGCCTTTATGACAAAATACAATGTTTCTAAGGTGTTATTTACAATTAGATGGTTAGACACCACAATAACAAGTGAAGATTTAATTGCTTACTTTAATGCTGGTGTTGATGTATGTAAAAAAATTAAAGCTACAACTATCTTGCTAGCAGAATTTCCTTTTCAGATTAAAGAAAATAACTTAATTCTTAAAGTTCCTACTAAAGAAAATCAAAATGTAGTAGATGAACATTTACCATTAATTCAAGCTTTTTTTGTTAATTACGGAATTGGACATATAAAAGTGAGCAGTTCAATTGATATAGATGAAGTCTCTAAAGGTGATTTACATCATGAATCAATTGTCAGAATGGAAGACCAAAATGAAGCTAAAAGTGTTGAATTATATCAACAAAAGAAAGCAGAAGCAGCCGAAGGAAGAGAAGAAGCAACATTTTATCGTAATAACTTCAATCACGTTTTAACTATTGTTCTTCACGAAGTTCCGATGACTAGTATGGAAGTTGAAGAATTCAAACAAATCAATGGTACCAATAAAGTTGAAACTACTGGTATTGTTGTTAAAACTTCAACTAGAGAACTAAAAACTAGAGATGGTAGAACTTTAAGATTATTTGAAGGTGTTATTACCGATTTTCAAGATTCAATTATTATCAAAAGATTTTATCGTGAAAGTGATGCGAGAATATTTGAAGAAGATATTAAACCTAATAAACGAATTGTTATTCAAGGTAATATTCAATGGGATGATTTTGCCAAAGATGTTGTAATTATGTGTGATCGTGTTACTGTATGTGGTGTCGATGCATCAAGACAACGTTTTGATAGTAGTCTTGAAAAACGTGTAGAACTTCACGCTCATACTAAAATGTCAGTGCTTGATAGTATTTTAAATGTTGATGAATATGTTGAACAAGCAAAACGATTTGGACATCGTGCTCTTGCGGTAACAGATCATGCTAATTGTCATATTTTACCAGAGTTTTTCTCATTATGTAAAAAGAATGATATTAAGCCGATAGCTGGAGTTGAAGCATATTTTGTTGATGATACAAATTTAAGAATTGTTCATCCATATAGTGAAGATATAGACCTTAAAAAAGCAACATTTGTAGTTTTTGACCTTGAAACAACAGGATTAAGTGTCAACTATAATGAAATAATTGAAATAGGTGCGGTAAAAGTAAAAGATGGAATGATTATTGACTCATTTTCAACTTTTGTAAAGCCACGAAAGCCAATTTCTAGTTTTATAACCGAACTAACAAGTATTACAAATGAAATGGTTGTAAATTCCCCATACATTGAAAGTGTGTTTAAAGATTTCTTAGCCTTCATTGAAGGAAGTGTACTAGTAGCTCAAAACGCTGATTTTGATACTGGTTTCTTATATCAAACAATGCGCAATCAAAATATGGAAATTACGCGTTATCCATGCATTGATACCCTAGATTTAGCACGTACTTTATATCCAGAAGGATTAAAAAACTATAAACTTGAAACAATTGCTAAATACTTAAAAGTTGAAATTGAGCAACAACACCGAGCAATCCACGATGCGAGAACAACAACTAATGTATTTAATCGTATGCTTGTTGATTTATTTAATGAAGGAATTACGAAATATAATTCTATTAACACCCTAATTAAACCAGAACAACTTGCAAAAACAAAAAGACCAACACATTTATGTATTTTAGTACGCAATAAAACTGGATTAAAGAACTTTTATAAGATCATATCCGATGCTCATACGACTCACTTTAATCGTGATGCTTGTGTACATAAGACTGTTCTTGACAAGTATCGTGAAGGCTTATTAGTGGGTAGTGGCTGTGCTAACGGTGATATTTTTGAAACAGCTTATGAAAAGTCATATGAAGAATTATTGGATAAAGTAAGTTATTATGATTATTTAGAAGTACAACCCCCAGAATGTTATAATTGGTTGTTTGAAAACTTACCAGATGAAGAACGAATACCAATAATTCAAGATATTATTAAAAAAATCATTTCTGCGGGCAATGAGAAAAATGTACTTGTTGTTGCGACAGGTGATGTACATCAATTATTAAAAGAAGATAGTAAGTATCGAAGCATTTATCTTTCTGTAGCAAGACCTAATGGTGGTGGGCCACATCCACTATCAAGGTATGCACCTTTAAACATGCATTTTAGAAGTACTACAGAAATGCTTGATGATTTTAGTTTCTTGCCAGCTAATGAAGCGTATGATTTGGTAGTTACTAATACTAAAAAAATTAATGAAATGATTGAAGATTATCCGTTATTTCCAAACAAACTATACGTTCCACGTGATGACTTTATGAGTAAAATTGGAGTTCCATCGATGAAAGAGGCGGTATATGATATTTCTTTTGCTACAACTCGTAAGAAATATGGTGAAAATTTACCTCTTTATGTTCAAGAACGTTTAGAAAAAGAATTAGAAGCAATAATTGGTCACGGTTATTTTTCAGTATATTTCATTTCCCATTTACTAGTTAAAAACTCAAATGAAGCTGGTTATATTGTTGGAAGTAGAGGTTCAGTTGGTAGTAGTTTTGTTGCCACTATGATGGGAATAACCGAAGTAAATCCATTAAAACCACATTATGTGTGTCCAAAATGCAAATTTAGTGTTTTTAAACTAAGTGATGAAGAAAAAGAAAGATATCATATGAGTGTACCTGCAGAACTTGATGCTAAACTTAAAAAAGTTGGTGTAGGTATGGACTTAGAAGATGCATATTGTCCGATTTGTGGTGAAAAACTAAATAAAGATGGTGTTGATATAGCCTTTGAAACTTTCTTAGGCTTTAAAGGAGATAAAGTTCCTGATATTGATTTAAATTTCTCAGGAGAATATCAAGCAAAAGCACATTTATTCTGTCAAGATACATTTGGTATTGATAATGCTTTTAGAGCAGGTACGGTATCTACGGTTATGGAAAAAACTGCTTTTGCTTATACAAGGGATTATTACCGAAATAAGAATATTGAAATTAGAAAAACTGAAATTGAACGAATTGCTAATTTTATTGCAGGATCTAAAAAGACAACAGGTCAACATCCTGGTGGTATTGTCATTGTTCCTGATGATATTGAGTATACTGATATAATACCAGTTCAATATCCACCAGTTGATAGTTCAGAATTAGAAAATCAAAATTGGCGTACATCGCATTATGATTATCATAGCTTTGAAAGCAATTTACTTAAAATGGATATCCTAGGACACGATGATCCAACTGTTATTAAACAATTAATGGATTTTGTTCACGCCGAACCAGAGGTATTTCCATTTAGTACAGTAGAAGGAATTCCATATGTTGATGACGAGGTTCTTTCCCTTTTTAGTTCTAAAGAAGCACTAAAAATAAATGGCGATGATATGGATCGTTTCTCTAGTGGTACTAAAGGAATGCCTGAGTTTGGAACTAATTTTGTTAGAGGAATGCTAGAAACCATTAAGCCAAAAAGCTATGAAGATATTATTAAAGTATCGGGACTTTCTCATGGTACTGATGTATGGAACCGAAATGCTGAAGAATTAGTAACAGGATCTAATCCGCTATATCCGAAGGTTGAATTTAAAGAAGTAATTGGATGTCGTGATGATATTATGCTTTATTTATTAGAGAAGAATCTTCCAGCACATGATGCTTTCACGATTATGGAAGGCGTAAGAAAAGGAAAAGGCTTAAAACCAGAACAAGAAGCTTTAATGATTAAGTATAATGTTCCGGATTGGTATATTTATAGTTGTAAACGTATTAAATACATGTTCCCTAAAGCACATGCGACTGCATATGTAATTATGGCTTTAAGAATCGGTTGGTTTAAGGTTCATCGTCCAATTTACTACTATGCGGCATTCTTCTCTAAACGTGCTAAGGAATTTGATCCAGAAATATTAGCTAATGGTCGTAATGCTATACGTAATAAAATTACAGAGTTTGAAACAAAACTTTCCAAAAAAGAAGAACTTACTAATAAAGAAACTGATTTATTAGGAGTACTATATATTGCTTTAGAAATGGTACTTCGTGGTTATTATTTCAGACAAATTGATATTGAAAAATCAGAAGCTACTGATTTTGTGATTGCGGATGACAAAAAATCATTATATTTACCATTTATAAGTGTTGATTCATTAGGTGATGCGGTGGCGAAATCGATTATTGAAGCTCGAAACAAGCATCAATTTACTTCAAAAGCAGATTTTGAATACCGTACATCAGTAAATAAAAAGCAATATGCAAGATTAAAAACTTTAGGGGTTTTGGATAACTTACCAGAAAACGATACACTATTATAAAAAAAGGTATTGTTTTAATAAAAAATGATAAAATATAAAGGAGGATATTGATATGAAACTTGGAAATAATTTTGCATTTAAAAATGCGATGAAAGCAGAAGATACATCAAGTACTAGTGCTAGTATTAAAGGAATAGGTCTTAAAACTCTACTATTAGTATTTATAATGATTGTTTCAACTATCTTTATGATGTCTAACTTTCATCGTTTTGGTGGCTATGCTTTATACATTTATGTAGGTGTAGCTATCATAAACTTTATTTTACAATTTATAATTTGTTTTGTTCCTGCATCAACCAAAATACTTTCAATCCCTTATTCCATTTTTGAGGGTTTAATGCTTGGTACAATCATTGGAATTGTTGAACTAGTATTACCGGGAGAGGGGTTTCAATTAGCGGGACTTGCGTTAATTTTAACTATCGCCATATTCCTTGCGGCAACAATTCTTTATACAACTGGAGTAATCAAGGTGGGACATTTCTTTAGAGGCTTTATGCTTTCAGTTTTGCTTGGGATAATGATCTCATCACTTGTAATTAGTGTTATTGGTATATTTAATCCATCTATTTACACTTTATTATTTTCTAGTAAATTAGGTATTATTATATCAGTTGTAATGATTATAGTGGCAGGATTATATGTTGTTATAAGCCTAGATAATGCAACCCAAATTGTGCTAAGTGGTTGTGATAAAAAGTATGAATGGTATGCTGCATTTGGAATATTATTAAATATAGAATGGTTATTTATTGAAATATTTAGATTATTGTTGTATCTAAAACAATCAAGTGACAAATAATCTATATCAAAATAGTTGTAATATTAAGAAAAAAGTGATAAAATAATATAGTAAAAATTCAACAGAAATTTAGGAGGATTATAAAATGGCTGTAAGAATTGCAATTAATGGATTTGGCAGAATTGGACGTTTAGCATTCCGTCAAATGTTTGGACAAAAAGACTTTGATATCGTAGCAATCAATGACTTAACTGGTGCTGCAGACCTTGCTTATTTATTAAAGTATGATACTGCACAAGGTCGTTATAAAGACCACGAAGTAAGTAGTACTGATCATTCAATTATTGTTGATGGTCATGAAATTGAAGTTTATGCTATTAAAGATGCTAATGAATGTCCTTGGAAAGAATTAAATGTTGATGTAGTAATCGAATGTACTGGTTTCTATGTAAGCAAAGAAAAATCAATGGCACACATCAATGCTGGTGCTAAGAAAGTTATCATTTCTGCTCCTGCAAAAGGTGTTGACATGACTGTTGTTTACAATGTTAACCACACTAAATTAACTGGTGATGAACAAGTTATTTCTGCTGCTTCATGCACAACTAACTGTTTAGCACCTATCGCTAAAGTATTAAATGACAAATTTGGTATCGTTAAAGGCTTCATGACTACTGTTCACGCTTATACTGGTGACCAAAATGTTCTTGACGCTCCTCATAAAAAAGGTATTCAATCTCGTCGTGCAAGAGCTGCTGCTGCAAACATCGTACCTACTACTACTGGTGCTGCTGTTGCTGTTGGTGAAGTTTTACCTGAATTAAAAGGCAAACTTGATGGTATGGCACTACGTGTTCCTACAATCACTGGTTCAGTTGTTGACCTAGTTTGGGAACCTGCTCGTCCTGTAACTGTAGAAGAAGTTAATGCTGCTGTTAAAGAAGCAGTAAATGAGACTATTTATTATACTGAAGATCCTATCGTTTCATCAGACGTTATTGGTCAAACTTGTGGTACATTATTTGACGCAAAATGCACAAAGATTATGAATGTTGATGGCAAACAATTAGTTAAGATCATCTCTTGGTACGATAACGAAATGAGTTATACTGCTCAAATGGTTCGTACTGCCAAATATTTAATTTCTAAATAAATCAAAATCATAAGAAGGCTGAGAAAATCAGCCTTTTTTGTTTAGTTTTCAGTTTTTTCCATAAAATATAAATATAGTTAGATAATAGAAAGGTATAAAAAATATGGATAAAAAACTGAATAAATTACTAAAAATTTTATTATTGTTATTGATTACTTGGATAGTTTTTAATATATATCAAGAACTAATAACATTATTAAAAGTTGTAATTAACTTTTTACTACCATTTATTTTGGGGTTTACAATCGCTTTTTTATTAAATCCATTAGTTGATAAGTTAGAAACAAAAGGCTGTAATCGAAAATCTACTTCATGCGTCTTAGTATTTGGAATAATGATGATCATTTTTAGTGTTATTTTGTTTATTACACCAAGCGTAGTAGAAGAAGGAAATAAACTATTTGATAATCTCCCTTCATACGTTCAAAATGTGAAGGATTTGATTAACAAATTTTTTGGTAAAATCTTAAAAACACAAATTAATATAGATTTTAAGAAAGAATATTTTCCTATTGTTTTAAAGTATTTTGGTAAAATTATTCAATCCACTTTTTCCTATGTTGTTTCTGTAATTATTGGTTTTGTTTTGTCGTTATATTTTTTAATAGATTATCATAAAATTATTACGAAATTAAAGGATTACTTGGTCTTGAAAGGTAAAGAAAACGTACTTTTTTTATTGAGAGAATTAAATAAAACGATGTATGCATATTTTAAAGGGGTAGTTTTTGTGATAATAATTTTATCAATTTCCAGTACATTGTGTTTTGTATTGTTAGGAATAGAGTTACCAATTCTTTGGGGAATAATAATTGGGTTAACAAATGTTATTCCTTATGTAGGACCATACATTGGAGGATTTATCGTTGGACTATTTACTCTTGGTTCGGCCCCTAATAAACTACTCTATGTAATCCTTGTGGTTGTAGTATTACAACTCATAGAAAGTAATTTTATTACGCCAGCTGTTGAAAGTAAAACTGTTAATACACACCCAATAATTGTGATTCTATTTATGATGCTTTTTAGTGAAATGTTAGGGGTTGTAGGTATGTTATTAGCTGTACCAATTTTATCAATTTTGCAAGCTACCATAAAATGGCAAAAATCAAACTAAAATAAAGAAAAAAATGCAAAAAAAAGTATTAATCATTTTACAATAATGATACTTTATGGTATAATAGGTGTATAAAATGCTAAAAAATATAGTAAAATCGGCTGATTTTTCAAGGGAGTGAATGTATGTTATCAAAAGGTCAAAAAGTTTACATGTACATTAGTGCAATTTTGTCAATGTTAATTGGAATTGTTGTCTTTGTTCCATTTAGAACATTACCATTTTTGTGCAACATGGAAAATGTAGAAACTATTATGAAAGCAGAAATGCTAATTAAATTTGCAATTTTACCTGTTGTAATTATTGCATTATCTATTTATGCAAATGTAAAAAAATATCGTGATATACAAGAGTGCTTAGATAGATCTAAAGTAGTAAATGTAATGAGCTATTTTCCAATTGTTTCTTACTTATGTGCTATTTTAGTATTTGTTACTCACACATTAGCTTATAGCTGTGAACCTCTTGGATTTGGTCCATGGGCTGTAATAATGGTATTACTAATCTTATATTTAGCTTTCTTAGTTGTTGGATTCCATTGTTTTTCTAACTTATTATTTAAGTTAAATATTACTACAACTATAATATTAGACTGCGTTATATTAGCAGTAACAGCATGTTTTGTTATAGTTGCATGGAGAGTTGACGTAAATTACCTTGATGTATTTAAAGCAGAAGAAGCATTCGTTGGACATGGTGACCCAGTCTTATTCTTCCTATACATTATTACAGTTATTTCATTCATTGTTATTTGTGCAAGACTTGCAAGAATCTTTAAAAAAGACAATCGCAGCATTTATGTATGTGATGAAGCATTTGAAAGAGATTATGATCGTATTGTAAAAAGAGAATATAATCGTGCTTACAATGACATTATGGATGATTTTGAAATTTATTTTAAACATCATTTTGAAGATGAGTTTGATCCAAAAGGAAAAAAACCAGAAACCGAAAATGAAAATGAAGAAACATTAGATGAAGAACAAGCACCAGCACATTGTGCTAACTGTGGTGCTGAATTAATTCCAGGAAATGATTTCTGTACTAATTGTGGTACAAAAGTTGAAACTCCAGTAGAAGAGCAAACTGAAACTGAAGAATCAGAAGAAAACACAGAATCTACTGAGACTGTTGAAGAATAAGTAGTAGAAAGGAAAAATATTATGTTAAATAGTAGAGAGAAGAAAATAATGTTTATAAATAGTATGATTTCCGTTGCTATTGCTTTAGCAATTTGCATTCCTTGGGGATTAAATGGTGTTCCTCGTGTTGAAATAATTTTGAAAGTAATAGTTTTACCAATTATTGCATTAGTTTTATTTTTATTAAATTTATCAACAAAGTATCGTAACTACCGTCCATCATTACGTTACACAACTGTAGCTTGCTATATGCCGATTTTTACTGCAATGGCTGCGTTGTTATTCAATGGTTTAATGATGCTTGTAAGATCTGCTGATCCTTATACAACAACTCATTGGATTGTTAATGTAATGGTTTGTTCATTATTATTTGTTAGTATTGCGGTTGTATCTCATCAATTTTATAAATTTGTGGTAACATTTAGTAAAAATGAAATGATGTTAATTGATACAGCTATTGCGGTATTATTCGTAGGATTATTATTCTACATGAATAATATTGGAAATAAATATGTTGATTTAGCCGCAAACAATAATGCGACATTTAACTCATCTGTATTTTTCTTAATTGTCCCAATCGTATTTGGTGCTTTAATTACAGGTTTACATGTGTTATCAATGGTTAAACTATATAAATTAAATCCTGAATATTCAGTTGATTCAAGAGAACGTTTAATTAAAGAATTTATTGCAGCTCACAAGAGAGAATATGATAAAGCTGAACAACACATTCTTGAACAATTATTTACTTATACAAGAGACCAACTAGGATTATGTGGCTTAGAAAACGATGAATTAGAAACATTAAGACATGAGATTGAGGTGATTGAAGGTATGAAAACAGCACTTGAAGCAGAAATTGCAGAATTAAAGAAAAGTATCGCTGAAGAACAAGAAAATGCTCCAGCCGTTGATGCTAGAGTAATTGCATTACAAGATAAATTAGCTCATTTACAAGTTTTACTTGCACAAATGCAATTAGAATATGTTAATGAACAAAATAAAGTAACTCAAGAAAGAGCAGTGCTTGAAAATGAAAAGGCAACATTAAATGCTGAAAAAATTGCTTTCGCAAAAGAAAAAGCTGAATACGTTCCTGAAGTAATTGAGAAAGTAGTTGAAGTTGAAAAACAAGTTGAAGTTATGAGTCCAGAAGATAAAGCTGAACTTGAAACTTTAAGAAAATCTGAAGGTGAACGTCGAGCAGAACATGCTGAACTTGAATATTTAAGAACTTCAGAAGCAGAACGCCGTGCTGATCGTGCTGAACTTGATGCTTTAAGAAGAGCAGAAGCACAACGTATCGCTGAGCGCATAGAACTTGAAAAATTACGTGAAGCTGAAAAAGCACATGAAGCTGAACTTGCAAGACTTGAAGAAGAAGCAAAAGCTGCTGAAGAAGCACACCAAGCAGAAGTTGCAAGACTAGCTGAAGAAGCAAAAGCTGCTGAAGAAGCACACCAAGCAGAAGTTGCAAGACTTGAAGAAGAAGCAAAAACTATTGAAGCAGAACGTCAAGCCGAAAAAGAAGAATTAGCAACATTAAGAGAAGCTGAAGAAAAACGTCGTGCTGATCATGCCGCAGAACTTGCAAGACTTGAAGAAGAAGCAAAAGCAACTGAAGAAGCGCACCAAGCAGAACTTGCAAGACTTGAAGAAGAAGCAAAAGCAGTTGAAGAAGCAAGATTAGCTGAAGAAGCAAGAGCAGCTGAAGAAGCAAAAGCAGCTGAAATTGCAAGATTAGCTGAAGAAGCAAGAGTTGCAAAAGAATTAGAAGAACTTGATGCACTTAGAAAAGCTGAAGCTGAAAGAGAAGCTGAAAGAATCGCTAAAGAAAAAGAAAAAGAAGCAAGAGAAAAATTAAAGAAGAAAAAAGTATTTAAACCTTCTTATGAAAAAGTTGTTAAATATGCATCAACTATTCCTAATAAAGAAATTAGAGTTGTTCCAAATGCAAAAGGCAACATTAGTAGATATTTCTACGGCAAGAGATTATTCTTAATCACAATGTCAACAAATAATGATTACCGTATCACTTTCTGCAGTAATCAAGAAAAAGCTTTCCCACTAATCGTTGAATATCCTGGTACTATCGTTAAAGCTACAAGTCCTAAAGGTGAACAATGGTTTAGATTAGTTAATAAAGGCGAATTAGATGAAAAACTAATTAAGAATATTGTTAAAAATTCAATCGCATATTATGACGAAATAGATGCTGAAAAACAAAGATTAATCGAAGAAGAAAAAGCTCGTAAACAAGCTGAAAAAGATGCTATTAAAGCTGAAAAACAAAAGGCAATCGAAGAAGAAAGAGCTCGTAAACAAGCAGAAAAAGACGCTGCAATGTCTGCAGTTCAAGCTGAAAAAGATGCTAAATTACAAGCTGTAGCAGAAGAAAAAGCTCGTAAAGAAGCTGCATTAGCTGCCGAAAAAGCAGAAAAAGCAAAAGCTCTTGAAAAAGAGAAACTAGCAAAACAAAAAGCTGCTGAAAAAGAAAAAGAAAAACTAGCAAAACAAAAAGCCGCTGAAAAAGAAAAGTTAGCAAAACAAAAAGCTGCTGAAAAAGAAAAAGAAAAACTAGCAAAACAAAAAGCCGCTGAAAAAGAAAAGTTAGCAAAACAAAAAGCTGCTG
>OLXB01000124.1_pt1 | contig 55285 bp, 54 predicted proteins | sample 1673681 | NCBI WGS metagenome assembly OLXB01 (sample SAMEA103958121, study PRJEB25191) | human gut metagenome
CTGCCTGCCTGCCTGCCTGCCTGCCTGCCTGCCTGCCTGCCTGCCTGCCAAAATTATAGACTGCGTACTCATGGCAATGTCAACCCTTTGTAAAAATTAAGCGGAAAATATATTCCCGTTTGTATACTTATTTTATCACAGACGAGCTTATTTGTCATTACCAAAAATGCGCAAATTCTGCAAGTTATGTATTTTAGGGCGCAAAAAACCCGCCTTTTTAGGCGGGTCTCTGCTGTTATTTCTCCGTGCTGTCGGTCACAGGCTTGTATTCTACGTCTATCTTCTGCGCCCCGCCCAGCGTATCACTGCGCCATGTCTCATATTCGGATGCGCTGATATACCTTGTTTCCGTGCCTTCCGTAAGTATCACAACGTAACCGGCGTTTTCCTTATCTATATCGGCAGGGTATGGGTTGCCGTCCGCGTCCTTGTCGGCAAGGGCCTTGTCCCATGCGTCTACGGAATAGCGCATCTCGTACTCGTCCTTATCGGCATTGTAGAAGAACAATGAATAGGGCCACAGTCTGTCGCCTGCCCAGCCCTGATTGTGGGACCAGCCCACCTCAGCGATTCCGTTTGTATAGTAAGTTACCTGTGGAAATTCGTTGAGCTTCAGCTTAAGGGTACCGTCGGCATCATTATAGCCATATACCTGCTCCACCTCGCCCGCTACGGGAGCGGTAGTGAATGAGATTATAAGCTCATCTTTACCGTCGCTGTCCACATCCGCAATGGCATACCTGTTCTCACCCATATCGCCGAAGGAAGAGTCGTCAGCAAAGCCAGTGTCCTCCCCGTTTGGGAATACCTTGTCGTTTACCAGCTTTTCTACGGCCGCCTTATAGGCTGCCTCAGCCTTTGCATTGTACTCGCTCTGCTCTGCCGGTGCTTCAGCCGTGGGCTCTGCGGTGTTTGTGGGTTCGGCCGGCGCTTCGCCGCCCTGGCAGCCCGCAGCTGCAAGCAGCATTATCGCCGCCATGGCGACACATATGATGTATCTGATCTTCTTCATATTCCTATTTCCTCCTTAAATCTCCCGGCGCTGCCGGGGAGGTTATTGCCGGTGGACTCATATTCCATCGACAAGTAATTTATATTAGACTCAAAATATGAATAAATCAACACACCTTAGCCGTATTTTCATTTTGTTCACAAAGCCTTTGATGCCGTCCTTTCCTCCATAGGCACATACTTGCCGCGTATGGTCACTGCGCGGTATGCGGGACGCATTATGCGGTGGCAGGTGACGACTTCTTCTATTCGGTTGGCGCACCAGCCCGCTATGCGTGCAGAGGCGAACAACGGCGTGAATACGTCCTCAGGGATGCCGAGCATGGTATACACGAGGCCGGAATACATATCAACGTTGGCGCACATTGGCGCGTCGCTCTTTCTGCGCTCCTGTATGAGTGGGATACCCAGCTTCTCCACCTTTTGCAGCAGGTCGAAATCCTCGGCGTAGCCCTTTATCTCGGCCATGTGCCGGGCGTACTTCTTCAGCAGCACGGCTCGGGGATCCGACATGGTATATACCGCGTGGCCAAGTCCGTACAGCTTACCGGAGCGGTCTCCTGCCTCCCTGTCCAGCATTTTATTGAGATAGTCCTTTATGGAGCCATCGTCATGTGGGTCTACGTTTTCCTTTACGTAGCGGAACATCTCCATCACCTTAGCGTTTGCGCCGCCGTGAAGAGGCCCCTTCAGCGAACCCACTGCTCCCGCTATGGCGCTGTAGGTATCTGTGCCGCTTGAAGACAGGGCGCGGCATACAAATGTGGAATTGTTGCCGCCGCCGTGCTCCGCGTGTACCATCAGCATCATATCCAGCAGCTTTGCTTCCTCGTCTGTATAGCTCTTGTCCGGCCGCATCATTCTGAGGAAGTTTTCCGCCGTGGAAAGGTTCTCCACCGGGAAATGGATGTGCAGGGAATCTCCGTCAAAATAGTGCCGTTTTACCGCATAGGCATTGGCGATGATTGAGGGGAAATAACCAATGAGCCTCACGGATTGCATCAGTATGTTGTCTATTTCGATATTGTCCGGCTCCGGATCGTAGGAGTACAGGGACAAAATGCTCCTCTCCAGCTCGTTCATTATATTGCGGCTGGGGTGGCGCATTATCATGCCCTCCGTAAAGCCGTCCGGCAGCTTGCGGGCGCGGTTCATTATATCGTTAAAGTGGTTGAGCTCGCCCCGTGTGGGCAGATAGCCCATGAGCAGCAGGTACGCCACCTCCTCAAAGCCGAAGGTGTCCGCCTTTCTGTGGGCTTCCACTATTTCGGTAAGCTCTATTCCCCGGTAATACAGCTTGCCCGGGGCAGGCACGCGCTGGCCGTCCTGCATGAAATACCCCTGTACGCTGCCCACCTTGGTAACGCCTACCAGCACGCCGGTGCCGTCGCTGTTGCGCAGGCCCCTCTTTACATCGCCCTGATAGAACTTCTCATCGATTAGGTATTCCTTCTGTATACTGTCGGTCAGAGAGCCGGTGTATTGCTCAAGCATACCGGTAGTATCCTCAATCATGGCTAAGCTCCTTTTCTTTATCCTTCTATATGTCATATCATTGTACTGTCATATACTCCCCGGTGCAACGTTTATTTTTTTAGCATCTGTGTTTGCCAGCTCATTTGTGCTATACTATTGGATAATTTATTTTATACACCCAAGCTGTGAAGGGGGAGTTATCATGATAGAACTGCACGGCGGAGCAGTAGAGATAAAAAACGGGGTTCCCGTTCCCGCGAACAAGATCCCGGACCGGGAGGGCACCATGGCCTATAAGATACTCAGAGCGCACAGCATACGCCGGGAGAAGGGCCAGCTCCATATAAAATTCGACAGCCTCATTTCACATGACATAACCTATGTCGGCATAATACAGACCGCAAAGGCCAGCGGCCTTACCGAGTTCCCGCTGCCCTATGTGATGACCAACTGCCACAACAGCCTCTGCGCCGTGGGCGGAACCATAAACGAGGACGACCACGTATTCGGCCTTTCCGCCGCTGTAAAGTACGGCGGCTGCTTCGTGCCGGCCAATATGGCGGTAATACACCAATACGCCCGGGAGATGATGTCCGGCTGCGGCAAAATGATACTGGGCTCGGACAGCCACACACGCTACGGCGCCATAGGCACAATGGGCATAGGCGAGGGCGGCCCCGAAATAGTAAAGCAGCTGCTCAAAAATACCTACGATATAGCCGATCCTGAGGTCATCCTCGTATGGCTCACCGGTTCGCCAAAGCGCGGCGTTGGCCCTCACGACGTGGCCATCGCCCTCTGCGGCGCGGTATATAAAAACGGCTTTGTAAAGAACAAGGTGCTGGAATTCGCAGGCCCCGGCGTGACAAACCTGCCCATGGATTACCGCATAGGCATAGACGTGATGACCACCGAAACGGCATGCCTGTCTTCCATATGGGAGACCGATGGGACGGTAAGGGAGTATCTCGCGATACACGGCAGGCCCGATGAATACAAAAGGCTTTCCCCCGACGAGGGCGCTTGCTACGACGGCATGATAACCATAGACCTTTCCTCCGTGGAACCCATGGCGGCGCTGCCCTTCCACCCGTCTGAAGCCGTAACTCTGCGCGAGCTTATGGCAAACCCCGGCGACATACTGCGCGAGGTGGAGCTCCGCGCCGAAAAGCAGTTTGGCGGCAAGGCAAGGCTCAGCCTTACCGATAAGATAAAGAACGGCAGGCTGACCGTGGATCAGGGCATCATTGCAGGCTGTGCCGGCGGCATGTACGACAATATCGCGGAAGCCGCCGCCATACTCAAAAACCGCGGCACCGGCAGCGGATTCTTCTCCCTGTCGGTATACCCGCCCTCTGTGCCGGTAAACCTCGAGCTGATACAGTCCGGCATACAGCAATCGCTTCTCGAATCCGGCGCGCTGTTCAAGCCCTGTTTCTGCGGCCCCTGCTTCGGCGCGGGAGACGTGCCCGCAAACAATGCGCTCTCCATACGTCACACCACCCGCAATTTCCCCAACCGGGAAGGCTCAAAGCCATCTGACGGCCAGCTTTCCGGCGTCATACTTATGGACGCCCGCTCCATAGCCGCTACTGCCGCCAACGGCGGCATGCTCACCTCTGCGGCGGACGTGGACTATGACCAGCCTGTACAGCATGAACGCAGCTTTGACCGCACGGTCTACGACAGGCGTGTATACTTCGGCTTTGGCAGGGCTAAGAAGGACGAGCCCCTCAGGCTCGGCCCCAATATAACCGAGTGGCCCAATATACCAGCGCTTGGCAAAGATCTGCTGCTGAATGTTGCAAGCGTTCTGCTGGATCCCGTGACCACCACCGATGAGCTGATACCATCGGGTGAAACGTCCTCTTACCGTTCCAACCCGCTAAAGCTCGCCACCTTCGCACTCTCCCGCCGCGACCCCGGATATGTGGGCAGGGCAAAGGCTGTACAGGAATTGGAAAAGCAGCGCGAAGAAGGCATACTGCCCGACGGATTAAAGCCCGTGTTTGCCGCCCTCGGCCTGAAGCAAGATGACCTTGCGGATATCCAGATAGGCTCCGCCATCTACGCCAACAAGCCCGGCGACGGCTCCGCCCGCGAGCAGGCCGCATCCTGCCAGCGCGTGCTGGGAGGCTGCGCAAATATCTGCCTGGAGTTCGCTACCAAGCGCTATCGCTCCAACTGCGTAAACTGGGGCATACTGCCCTTTACCGTCGAAAGCGGCTTAGGCGTATCTGTGGGGGATTTCATATATGTACCGGATGTGCGATCAAAGGTGGAAACCGGAGATGAAGCCTTCGCTGCAAAGCTTGTCAGCGGCGAAAAAAAACGCGATATCACCCTTTACCTCAAAAACACCACTGCTGAAGAGCGGGAGCTGCTGCTCACCGGATGCCTCATGAACCACTATGCCGCGCAGAACAGGGAGTGAAGATATGAAAAAGATAAGCATGGCAAACCCCATAGCCGAACTGGACGGGGACGAGATGACCCGCATAATATGGGCCATGATAAAGGATGAGCTGATAAAGCCCTTCGTGGAACTGAACACCGAGTATTACGACCTCTCAATACAGAATCGAGAAAATACTAAGGATCAGGTGACTGTAGAGGCGGCTGAGACCATCAAGCGGCTAAAGGTAGGCGTAAAGTGCGCCACCATAACCCCGAATTTACAGCGCCAGCAGGAGTATCACCTGACAAAGCTCTGGCGCTCTCCCAACGCCACCATACGCGCTGCGCTGGACGGCACGGTATTCCGCGCGCCCATACTCATTTCAAAGGTAAAGCCGGTGGTGTCCTGCTGGAAAAGGCCCATAACCATAGCCCGCCACGCCTACGGCGATATATACAGGGCTGTCGAGTACAGGGTAGAGTGTCCCGGCAAAGCCGAGATGCTGTTCACAGATGAGAACGGCCGTGAGCTTAGCCGCCAGACCATATTCGACTTCAAAGGCCCCGGTGTTTTGCAGGCCATGCACAACAGGGACGATTCTATTTTGTCCTTCGCCCGCTGCTGCTTCTCCTACGCCCTTGACGTAAAGCAGGACGTATGGTTTTCCACCAAGGATACCATATCCAAAGACTATGACCAGACCTTCAAGCTGCTCTTCCAGAAGGTTTTTGACGAAGAATACAGCGAGGCCTTTGAGCAGGCGGGCCTGCGCTACCGCTACGCCCTCATAGACGACGTTGCGGCAAAGGTAATACGCTCGGAAGGCGGCATCATATGGGCCTGCAAGAACTATGACGGCGATGTGATGAGCGACCTTATTGCCGCCGCGTCCGGCTCCCTCCCCATGATGACCAGCGTGCTGGTCTCCCCCGACGGCTGCTTCGAATATGAAGCCGCCCACGGCACGGTAGTGGATCACTACCAAAGGCACCTCAAGGGCGAAAAGGTCTCCACCAACCCCCTCGCCACTATCGCCGCATGGGCGGGCGCGCTGAAAAAGCGCGGCGAGCTGGACGGCAATGCCGAACTCGTGAGCTTTGCCGAAAAACTTGGCCGCGCCGGCATAGAGGTATTCGAGGAAGGTTATCTTTCCGAGGATCTTGCCGCGCTCTGCGACCCCACCGAGTTCAGGGAAATGCCTGACAACGAAAGGCTCATGGGCCTGATAAGGGAAAAGCTGACGGAAATGATGCAGGGATAATTGCGGTAACAAACAATAACAAACAAAAAGGCGGCAGGATGAAACGATATGGCTCCATCCTGCCGCTTAGTTTTTATGCTTTTTATCTTATCTCGTTGTCTGCGATATTCCCTTTATCGCGCACAGCGCCCAGTCGTGCTCGTCAAGCGTTACCACACGGCCACAATACGGGCACTTTGCCGTGGTGTTAATGGAGAGCGGCGCGCCGCAGCCCGGGCAGGATACGCTCTGCATGGCGCCCTCCCTGGTGGTCACGGAGCCCTCCGCGCGGCACATATCCCATTCGTAGGTCATAAACTTTTCCCGGTTCCTGTCGCCGGAGACCAGCTTCTTGTCGGAATCCTGCACGGTGTAATCCACTATCCTCGTGCGGAGCTCGACTATGAGATGCTCGTCGCCGCCCTGCTTGTAGAACCCTCTGAGGTTCACGCCAAGCACTGCTATGCGATCCACATGGTTGGTGAGTCCCCTGCTCTTGAGGCCGTTGAGCTGCCTTTCCATCTGGGTAAAGAAGGCGTCCGTAAAGTACGGCCTGAGGGATTCTATATTCTTATCCGTCCAGCAGTTCTGCATCTGAACATACAGGTTGCTTATCTTCTCCTGCATGGCGTTGGCGTCAAAGCTCGGGTCGGTCACGGCAAGGTCGCCGAGGGGCTGCAGACGGGAATCAGGCGTGCGCTGCGCGCCCTGGGGCCTGCCCTGTGCGCCATGCTGCTTTTTCTTCTTCCTCTTCTCTGAGACGTCAAATATCAGGCTTAATACCACTATTGCCGCCATAACGGCTAAGCTTATCCCGATATCGATACCGCTGACATCGCTGTCGTCGTCATAGTAGCTGCCGGAGCTGTAATCCGAATCCCAGCTTGACGAGCTCCAGTCGGAGCCGGAATCCCAGCTTCCGCCGTAATCGCTGTCGCCGCTGAAATCGCCGAAGTCCGCTCCGGCAAAGGCGGGGAGCATCATCAAAAGAATACAAAGGACAAATACCAGAATTTTCGCAGTCCACTTCATTTTATACAGATTCCTCCGATATGGCATTTGAATTAGAGAAGTACCTCTGCACGGGTACTTATGTTTTTATATTCTACATTATATTATTGGTTTTGTCACCATAATAAATGGCGCAGCCTTACGTCGCCGCGCCTTTATGCCGCACCATCGGCGGTTCTTTATGCAAATTCGCCCATGGGCAGGGTATGCCCGCAGGCCGGCCCCTCCGTCATTTGGAAAGGCTGTCCACGGGGATTATGGGCTCTTCCTTTATGAATTCCATTATCATGTTGGATTCCGTCTCGCCAAAGGAACGGAGCTCGTCCACAAGCTTATTAAATTCGCTGGTGCGGCAGTACACGTCCAGCACCATATCCTTGCTGCCCGCCACGCCGTGAGCCCCTGCGATAAGCTGGTTCTTCGATATATACTCTAACAATCCGGGACGCTTGTTCTGGTTTACCTCCACAAATATATAAATATGCATATCGTAGCCCAGCGCAATATAATCCACCACAGCCGCATAGCCCTTTATGACACCGGCTTCCTCAAGCCTGCGCACCCGGTCTATAGTAGAGGGTGTGCTCATGTTTATGAGTTCACCCAGATGCTTCATGGTTATGCGCCCGTCCTTCTGCAATATTGATATGATTTTCCGGTCGGTAAGATCAAATTGCATCGCCTTCGCCCCTTTTCAGAGTATTTCAAAAACTTCCATGTATATCATTTTATCCTCACTTTGTATACCTTGTTAAGTGTAAAGTTTAGGTTTAATTAGGCATTTGCCTAATATTTTAAGGTTGAAATTTTATACAAAAGCCACCTCAAAGGTGGCTTTCCCTGAATCAATAATTGGGCTTTTCGTAAAGGTTTCCCTCGTACTTCTTGAAGTGCTCCTCCCACTTGTCCTTATCTACTTCCTCAATGGATACGGAAAAATATTTTTTGTCCATTTTGAGAGTCTCGGCGGCACAATCGCGTACATTCTTCGCAAGTTCAGCCTTGAGTTCCTCGCTGCGGCCAGGATACATGGTTATATCGATATGGGGCATGGTTAAAACCTCCTTATTGATTATGCCTAAAGTATATATCCTTCCAACAATCAATTCAATATAGGCCGGTGCAATGATAAAAATTTTTTTGCCCGGCCCTGCCGTATGGGCATAGTCTATACTTCAGTCTGTCGAAAAAAGCATCTGCCTTTTATTGTTTCCCGGATCAACGGTTGTAGTGGCTGAACATGGCGTCGGTGGCCTGCCTTATGGCCTTGGTCACCTCCGCCACCTTATCTTTATCCCACTTATCAGGCTCGCTGCGCAGGAAGGAGGTCTTGTCCACCCTGTTGTCGAACACTCCTATAGGCACATGGTAGGTAGTGCCGTGAGCCTTTACGGTGACGGTGTTCTCCACATCAGTGTTCTTGATGAGATACTCCATATCGTCACAGCCATAGTCTCCCAGCATTACCGCCATTGGCACTCCGTGATGCAGGTTGGAACCGGGATCGTTTGGATCCGCCCTGTCCGCGTTCTTGCGGCGGGACTCCTCGGGCGTGACCCAGATATAGAGTATCACGGAATTTTCCAGTATCTCTGGACAGAACATGGGCAGGGAATACTGATAGCCGAAGGTGCCTGTAAGGGGCATGGAAGCGCCGTCCGGGCCGCCCCGGGCGCATTCTATTATGATTGTTTTATTCTCGAAGCTCTCTGGATACCCTGCATGCTTCTCGTTCAGCATGATCCTGGCCTCTTTTTCCAGTATGCTTGCCAATTTATCGCGTATCTCCTCCTTGAGAAGACCCATTCTGGGCTTTATGCCGGCGGCAAGACCTGCCCGGTCTAGCCTGTCGAACAACAGCTTTGCAGCGGAGTCGGTCTTTATAACGTTGCGGTTCATAAGGTCGTGATAGTCCTCATTGAGCAGGTTACACAAAGTGCCCCAATCCCGGCCGTCCTTGAAGGGCTCTTCACCGGGGTAAAATACCCGCTCCTGCCCCATGGCCTGCAGCTCGTTGTCTATGCGCCGCATCATATGGACATAGGGAAAGTCGTCCAGCTGAAGGTTTTCACCGATATGGAATTCCTCCTGCAACCTCCCGGGCTCCACATGGGCCATGAAGTTTCTCACCTCGGACTTGCCGGAGGCCGGCAGGGCCTGCAAAAGTACTACCTTGAATACGTTGTTTTTCATGATTGCTCCTTATACTTTAATATATTACATTAAGCCATTTTGTCTTATCAACCGTTATATCGCGATGCCTGTCCACATAGGCGATTATAAGCTCCGCTATCTCCGTAGGCTGCTCTCGTATCAGAGGGCATTCCCTGTACACGTCATACCCGCCTGCGCCGGTAGCTCTGTAGTTATTCAGGCACAGGGTAAGCCGCTTTCCTTCCGGCAGCTCCTTGCCCCTGTATTTTATTGACACCACCCTGTCGCCTATTGGCCTGCGGATATCCTCCGTCACTTCGACGCCTGATATATAGTCGTAGTTGAAGTGCTGCTCTATAGGCTTCAGGAAGCACTCGCTAACTGCGAGCCCCCCTTTTTCCAGCACAAAGTACTCCGCGCTGCGCTCCAGCGCTTTCTTTAGCTGCTCCCGGCATACCTCCACTGTCTTAAGGGTATTCGGAAATACGTATGTGGATACTATATCCCTTATTGTGACGTCCTTACCCAGGCCCTTCACGCTGTTGCCCAGGCTGGTGGCGGATATGTCCGCGCCAGAGGCCTCAAGCTGCACCTGATTAAAAAAATTGGCTATAAGGGAGCCGTTTGCCGCCATGTCTATATGACGGGAGGGCAGCAGCGGCGTATCCAGATGCCCCATAGGCGTATCAAACCACGCCGCGGCCTGTTTTTCTGCTGGAAGAAGCAGCGCCTTGGCCTTGGCCTGGGTGACGTTTCCCGCATCCATGAGATGCTGTTCCGCCGTAATCTGGCCGTCCACGATCACGTCCATCTTGATATACTGCCGCGCCTTATCCGGGGGCTGGCAGGTATATGTGCCGTTTATCCTTACATTTTCTGCCGCCGTGTGCTGGTGCCCGGCAAGGAGTATATCAAAGCCCAATTCCTCGCAAATGCGCCAGCCCTGATTCTCATCGGTGTCCGACAGCACCTTTCCCGTCTTAACGTCGCGCTCGAAACCGCCGTGGTATATGCATACGGTAATGTCGGCCTTCGCCTTCAGTTGGTCATAAGCCTCTTTTGCCGCCGTAAATGCGTCGGTTACAGCTATTCCGGCCAGATTTTCCGGTTTCTCCCATAGCTTCACATAATGGGTGGTAACGCCAGCCAGGCCTACTCTCAGCCCGTTTTGCAGTGTGACTATGGCGGTCTTTTCAACGCCCCTTATGCCGGCTATATTGGCGCATAAGCACCTGGCGTCCAGCGCAGAGATATACTTTTCCAGCTCTTCTTTGCCGTAGTTGAAGTCGTGGTTGCCCAATGTGACGAAATCATACCCGCCAATATTCATTATCTCTGCGGGCAGACAGCCATCGTCCTTACGCTTATTGTAGAGATAATAGGTGAACGGGCTGCCCTGCAGGATATCCCCGCCATCTATTATCAGCGTGTTGCCGTCCTTCTCAAAATTGCTTATGCAGTTGGCGAGTCCGGAGGATATCTCGTTTCCGCTGGCGTAGTCTATCGGCGAAAAGTACCCGTGAACATCGCTGGTATAGTATATGGTAAGCTGTTTTTTCATCTTATGCTGAAGTTTATCCCTTTGGCCAACAATGCCCCCGCGCTGATGGCGCCGGGGCATTGGGTACTGCGGTTATTATGCGCCGTGTGCAAGCTTTCTGCGGATTCTCGTGGATACCAGCTCTATTATAAGCACCAGCACCATGAGTCCCCATACGAAGGCGCCTACCATAGCCCAGCGGCGGCTGTTCAGGCACTGCACCAGCGATGCGCCTATGCCGCCCGCGCCGACGATACCGAGGGTAGTAGCGTCCTTAAGGTTGATATCGAAGCGATATATGGTGGTGGAGATAAAGCTGGCGGTGAGCTGCGGGATAACGCCGTAGCGTATCTTCTGGAAGGGGGTGCAGCCCATTGCATCCAGGCTCTCCAGTATGTGGGTATCCAGATCCTCTATGGCCGTGATATACATCTTGGATATCATGCCTATGGAGCAAATTGACTGGGTTATTACGCCGCAGGCAGCGCCGGGGCCGGTAACCCGTATCCACATCAGCGCCCATACTATGCTTGGTATGGTGCGTATCATCAATATCAGCACACGAACCACATATGCCACGGGCTTAGGCATGATATTGAAGGAAGCAAGGAACGCGAAGGGTATGGCCAGTATGGCGCCGAACAGCGTGCCCAGCACGGCTATGGCCATAGTTTGCAGCAGCAGATAAGGCACGTCGGTATTCGTGGTGCCGAACATAAGGTTGGTATCCGGGTGGAATACGCCGTGGAGAACGCCCTTTGCTACCTCGGTACCTGTGGCAGTAAGGCCTGTGAACTTGATATCGGCGGCGGACCAGCCCACCAGCGTCACTATTATAAGCACTATGGCGGTATATACTATCCACTTGTGCGGCCTGTTGGCGTATACCTCCGCTACGGTGAGCTTCCTGTCCAGCATCTGTTCTATTTCTTCTATGTTGAGTTTTTTCTTTTTATCCATATTGCCCCTCCTGTCAGCTCAGCTTCCTGCGCAGGTATTCGCTGAAGAAGTCTATGGCCACAACTACCACGAACAGTGAAAGGAGTACCATGCCAAGGCTGTTGTAATCCCTCCAGCCTATGCGCTCGTTGATGGTTATACCCAAGCCGCCGGCGCCTACGTAGCCCAGTATGGCAGAGGCGCGTACGTTCATCTCAAAGCAATAGAGGCTGTGGCTGAGGTAAACAGGCAGTATCTGCGGCACGCATGCAGACCAGAAGGCTTGGAACTTGTTCGCGCCCAGCGCCTCCATGGCCTCGAAGGGACCCATGTCTATAGTCTCTATGCTCTCGAAGAGCATCTTTGCTACGATACCAAAGGTAAATATAGCTATTGCAACGGTGCCTGAAAAGGTTCCGAGGGAGAATATCAGAGCGCAAACCAGCGCTATGATAAGTGTAGGCAGCGTGCGGATAAGTGCCAGTATGAACCTGCAAACGCTCACTATGGGCAGGTTGTGGTTTATGTTGCTTGATGAAAGTATGGCTACGGGTAGCGCCAGAAGGCAGCCTATTACAGTGCCCAGTATGGACATCTTTATGGTATCTATAAGGGGAGATACCACCTTTGGGAAGAATGTCCAGTCGGGCCGGAGTATCTTCTTCATCAGGTCCAGCATCTTGCTGAACTTGCTGACGATAATGCCCATGTCAAAGCCGGTCATCTCCAGTGAAAGGTATATGGCCAGAGCCAGAAGCAGCACTATCAACGGCGTGCGGCTCCTGCGGCGCAGTACGCTGTGGCCGTTGGCAAGGGTTATCTTCTGGGGCTTGAACACCTTGTCATACAGCGTTTCTTTTATGATGGCGGAGCTGTTTTCGTTTTCCATATTATCAGCCCTCTACCTTATTTATTTGGTGAAGTTCTCCCTCGCCTTCGCCCATGGTGGGAACCTTCGTGCCGTTGTATACCTCGTCTATCTGCTCCTGATTTATGGTACTGGCAGGACCGTCGAATACTATCTCGCCGGCGCGTATGCCTATTACCCTGTCACAGTACTTGAGGGCGAGGTCTACATGGTGAATGTTGAGCAGTATGGATATCTTATATTCCTTATTGATGCGCACAAAGTCCTGCATCACCTGCTTTGCGGTAATCGGGTCAAGGGAGGCCACAGGCTCGTCCGCAAGGATTATCTTGGGGTTCTGGTTCAGCGTGCGCGCAAGCGCTACGCGCTGCTGCTGTCCGCCGGACAGCTGGTCGCAGCGGGTATAGGCCTTATCCAAAATGCCTACCTTATCAAGGCTTTCCAGCGCACGCATCTTCTGCTCCTTGGAGAATATGCCCAAGAGAACCTTGAAGAAGGGCATGTCTGGCACATCTGCCGTGAGCACGTTCTTTATGGCAGTACTGCGGGAGACGAGGTTAAAGCTCTGGAATATCATACCTACCTTGCGGCGGTACCTTCTGAGTTCTTTGCCCCTGAGAGAGTCCACGTCCACACCGTCCACCGTAAGTTCACCCTTTGTGATGTCGTGCATGCGGTTGATGCAGCGCAGTATGGTGGATTTACCCGCGCCGGAAAGGCCTATGATGGCCACAAACTCGCCCTGTTCGATTTGCAGGCTTATGTTCTTAAGTGCCGTAAAGCCGTTTGGATAAGTCTTATACACATTCTTGAATTCTATCATGCTGCGACTCTTTCTATATTTAAAATAATAAAGTAATGCTAAATAATGCCTTGTATAAAATAATTAAGGGAAAAGCGCCCTGTTTACGCAGGGCGCTTGGCTTTGGATATAATTAGTCGGAAACAGCCTTGAGGGCAGCGCGTGCGCCGTCGTAATCAGCGTCGGTGGCCTTGGCGTAGCCGGTGTGGCTGTATACATCAAAGATAGCCTTGCCTTCATCAGTGTTGATGATGTTGATAAAGCAATCCTGAAGTGCAGCTACGATCTCGGGAGTGTAATACTGGCTGGCCTTGGATATAGCTACGGTGTCGTTGTAGATACCGTCGGTCACGCCGATAACATTCAGCTCGTTCCAGATGGACTCGGTGCGGCCCATGCCCTGCTTACCGGTCTCATCCTGCTTGTCGGTAGGCAAAGTCCAGCTTGCCTCGTAGTCGTTACGGCCGTCGGCATAGCATACGATGATGTCTACCTGCTCGGCAGCGGCATAGGAGAAAGCGGTGCCATAGCCGGAGTCAAGAGGGATTACATTTGAAAGGTCGGAGATCTTCTTCCCGTCATAGTTGGCCATAAGCCACATGGAGGGGTAAATGTAACCTGCTGAAGATGAGGTCTTCTGAACTGCCCACTTTGCGCCGTCCAGATCTTCCCAGGTCAGGGCCTCGCCGTTGTTTACCTTTTCAGCAAGCTTCTTGCCGTACTCGGAAGGGGTGGCGTAGATCAGGGAACGATAATAGGTTACCTGAGGTCCGTTCTTCTGGGTGGCGTTAGCTTCGCCGTTCCAGGTCTTGGGGTCGGTGCTGTCGTTGGACAGGCCGTTGCGGGTAGCGGTCAGGATAACGTCGGTATCGTCGGAATAGAGGGCGTAAGTACCGCCGGGCAGCCAACCGAGGTCGATAGAGCCTGCGGACATAGCTTCGCCGGTAGCATCATAGCTGGTGCCGACAGTGATGTCTACTTCGTCGATATCATAGCCGAGGTTGGACATTTCCGCCTTTACGAGCTCGGGCAGGTTCTTGGTGCCGGTGATGATAACGTCAGCATCCTTGGAGGGAACAAACTCGAGGGTCAGCTTGTCGAAGTGAGGCTTCTCAGCAGGAGTCTCCTCAGCAGGGGCAGCAGTCTCGGCAGTCTCTTCGGTTGTTTCCTCTGCGGGAGCAGGCTGGCTGCAAGCGCAGACGGAGAACGCCATAACAAGTGCAAAAAGCAGTGCTACGGTCTTTTTCATTTTTGTATTTTCCTCCATAATATTTATATTCATGGCACATGGCCTATGAATCGCTTAAGGATAGGTAATTATTTCGATTTTTTTGTCAATGTCAATATAATATCACATAAAGTATATATTGGCAATGAGTGACACATATGGCTCTTAAATATTACCTATAAAGTGCGTTTTTAATACGGCCGATAGCTATATAGCCGTTCAAAACAGCCCATACATCAGTACCTTTCGGCGCATCGTTCGGGCCAAGCAGCTTTGCGAATGGAGTAAACACTATTTTCCCATCCCGCTCTAACTTCTGATAATCATTTTCAAAGAAAAAACTTTGCGCAGCCTCTGTGCCGCGTATTATGCCCTTGAAATCGCATGCCTGACCGCCCGGAAAGTTCACATTCCATATTTCCCCGGCATTGGACTTCTGCATAAGTTCCTCGGCTATAGGCATCAGGTACTTGTCCGTTATTTCATAGCTGCCGTCATGCTGAGTCGAAAATGCTATAGCCGGTATGTCGTGCAGCACAGCCTCCATAGCCGCCCCCACAGTTCCGGAATAGGCAATATCGTAGCCAGCGTTAAAGCCGGCGTTTATACCGGAGAATACGTAATCCGGCCATACAGGCAGCAAAGATTTGAGGGCTACCTTGACGCAGTCCGCAGGCGTGCCGCTTACGCTGTACGCAGCCCTTACCGTCGCCGGGAATTCCCTTTCCTGCACATTGAGTTCGCTGAAAATAGTGAGCTTCTGTGACATTCCGCTGCACTGTCCCTCAGGAGCGACTACCCAGACATCGCCGAAGTTTGCCGCCATAGCCGCAAGTTTTGCTATGCCGTAAGACTCTATTCCGTCATCGTTAACTATAAGTATATTTGTTTTTTTGTTCATTGTTCAATGCTCCTTACTGCGCCGTTTGACTATATTACCACAACCGTCATTGATTAACAACAGCCAAAAGTGACAGGAAAATATGAATCTACAAAAAAGTCCCGCACAGCGCGGGATTATCTTTTTCGGAAAAAGAAAATATATTTATTTACAATTTGAATAAAGCATTCTGAATGTAATTCACCTTGGGGGGGCTCAAATCGCGTCACCGGCGCGATTTGCCCCCTCCCGGGGTCGCGCCCTTCAAGTCTCAGTTGGCCGTTTGAACTAATAAAAAGTGAATACCCTGTGGGTATTCACTTTTTATTGGTGCGGCCAATGAGACTTGAACTCATACGGTCTCCCATACGCCCCTCAAACGTACGCGTCTGCCTATTCCGCCATGGCCGCAATATTAAGTTTTGCAACAGGAATTATTATAATCAAATCCCGCGCCATTGTCAATATCAATTTTATTACGCCGCACTTTTTGACGCAATTATTATTGCGACTGTCGGAAAAGTGGCACCCAGTCACTTTTTCGGCACTCTGATTTATTCCCTGTCATATTATATAGCAACCCCATGCCGCGTTTTCGCCGCGGCACAAGAAAGGAAAGAGTTTTATATGAGCGCAAGAATCAATTATGCAAACAGGGACTTTCCCAACAGACCGTCCGCCGCTCCCGCAGAGGACACCGGCCGCACCTGCAACGAACCCATAGCGGCGTCCGCCAATACGCCCGCCGGCTGCGACTGCTCCTCTGAACCCGACTCTGCCTGCAGCTGCGGCTGCGAAAGCTGCACCCCCTGCTCCAGAATCGTAAACTTCTGCGAAACCATCACCCTGCACGAATCTTTCGACGCCAGCGACGTATGCTCCTCCACCGCCAAGATCGCCTACGATACTTCCTTCTTAGGCTATACCGTAGAGGAGATGACCATGAGTGCACAGCTTCCCTGTGGTGGATGCTGCCCCGTTCAGGTGTACCGTATAAGCCTTACCGGCGCTATCCCTTACATAATCAATGTAGGCAGCGTAAAGAGCGGCTGCGGCAGCAGCGTCTGTCTGTCAGTTTCCGGCAGCACCATGGTAGACGAGGTGGTGGGTTATGCCTGCGGCGGAAGCGAGCCCGACCTCACAGAGCTCTCCTGCGGCAGCGTCACTCCCTCCGTAAATGTCTCCACCGAGCAATGCGGCTGCAGCGGCAAGACCAACGTAACGGTATACGGCTGCTTCGAGTTTTCCAACCTGCCAAGCCTGATGTAACGATCTGCTTCCGGTATACGGGCGGAACGCCCGTATTTTTTGCATCACTTTGCATAAAATAGACAGACAAAGTATTTCCGGAGGCACTGCTCTATGTGGCAAAAGCTTAAACCGTATATAATATTCGTCGGATCGGCGCTGGCTGTAGGCGGCCTTTCCGCCCTGGTTACATGGAACAGCATGGATAACTATGCAAGGCTTGTCCAGCCGCCTTTCGCTCCTCCGGGTTGGCTGTTTCCAGTAGTATGGACGGCGCTGTTCATACTTATGGGCATCGGAGCCGCAAGGGTATATATCGCAGGTGGCCCGTACAGATCCGTTTCCCTCGCCCTGTTTTTCACCCAGCTTGCCGTAAATTTTTGCTGGAGCATATTCTTTTTCAGGCTGGAGGCGCGGCTGTTCGCCTTTGTCTGGCTGTTGCTGCTGCTGACGCTTGTGCTGTTCATGACTGCGGAATTCAAAAAGAGCGACAAGACCGCCGCCCTTTTGCAGATCCCTTATATACTGTGGCTGTGCTTTGCAGGCTACCTGAACCTCGTTATATACCTGCTGAATGGTTAAGCTTCGCCGCTTAGCAGCATCTCCACCGCCTCGTAATATCCTTCCGCCCCGTGGCCGATTATGCTTTTCGCGCATACCTCCTCAGTCACGGACACCGCCCTGAAGGGCTCTCTGGCTCGTATATCGCTCATATGCACCTCTATCACGGGCATTTCGCAGCAGGCGACAGCGTCGCGCAGGCTGTAAGAATAGTGCGTCAATGCACCGGGGTTCATCACTATACCATCGCATTCACCCATAACCTGCTGTATCTTATCTATAAGCGCCCCCTCATGGTTGCTCTGGAAGCACTCCAGCTCCGCGCCATGGGCTGCAGCGATATCCCTGCACTTTTTCTCTATGTCGGCAAGCGTCGTCCTCCCGTATATCTCAGTCTCCCGCCTGCCCGTAAGGTTGAGATTTGGGCCGTTCAACAAAAGCAGCTTCATTTAGATATCGAATTTTCCTTTCCTTTGTCTCTTTTATGATATAATAGCATAAAATTACTTATTTCAAAAGGCAGGAATGAATGAAGCATTACGCTCTCATAGGCGACCCTGTAGGCCACAGCCTCTCCCCCGCAATATACGGTTTTCTCTTTGAAAAGTACGGCATCGACGCAGACTTTTCTCTCATACGGCTTCCCAAGGGACGCGCCGGCGACGCTGTATGTATGGGGCTGGACGGCTTTGCCTGCACCATGCCCCATAAGCAGGATATAATACCCTTTCTCTCCGCCCTCTCACCGGACGCAGCCGCAATGGGCAGCGTAAATATCGTTAACCTGGAGGAGCATGGGTATATCGGTTACTCCACAGACGGCGAGGGGCTGCTTTCCGCCATACGCCCAAAGCACGCCGCTGTCGGGCAAAATGTCTTTATAATAGGCAGCGGCGGCGCGGCCCGTTCTGCGGCCTACTCTCTTGCAAAACAGAACAGCGTTACCCTTTTCGCCCGCAATGAGGCTGCCGCCATCAATGTGGCCGCAGCAGCAGGAGCTTTCTGGCGTCCCCTTTCCCACCTCATAGAAGACGTCGCGGACTGCGATATTCTTATAAATGCCACTCCATTAGGCATGTCTTGCTGCGAGAGTTTTAACAGCCTTGCTTTTTTGCAGAAGCTCAACCATTCCTCCCTTGTGTGCGATATGGTGTACATGCCCCGTGAAACGGATCTTCTCAAGGCGGCACGGGCCCTCGGCATTGACACCGTAGAAGGTATAGAGATGCTGATAGGCCAGGGATTTGCCGCCTTCGCCATATGGACCGGTATATTGCCCTCCGACTTGCTAAAGAGGGATTTATACATTAAAATATGTAAATAGGTTTATTGGGGAGGAGACACCATGCCGGTAGGTTTCAGCATCGCGGTAGCGATAATATTCATAGCAGGCGGCATATACTGCCGGGGTTCAAAGCGGCTCCGCACCACCAGCAAGTGTATGCTTTTTTTCGGCTGCCTGATGGCGCTGTACAGCATACTTACAATAATCATGCTGCACCGGGGATAGCTTCAGCTAACATTTGCAATTTCCCTCGCCATGCTGTATAATTCTCCTTGCGCACTTGGCGCTGCCAACGTGGAGCGGTATCGAAGTGGTCATAACGGGGCTGACTCGAAATGCGCGTTGGCTCTGGCCGTTTTCTCCGCTGAAAACCCTTGATTTATAAGGGTTTTCGCCGGATCGAATTTCAAAATTTCATATTGTTCTTGCGTGTTTTTCTTGCATTTTCTCAGCGCACGGAAAACAGTTGAGATATACGGAGGGCTATCGAAGAGGTCATAACGAGAACGACTCGAAATCGTTTGACGGCCAAAAACCGTCCGTGGGTTCGAATCCCACGCCCTCCGCCAGCGAAAAACCCAGTCATATCAAGGCTTTGCGCCCATATGACTGGGCTTTTCTTTTTGCTAATCTGCCATTGCTGCACATGATTTTCGGCAAGAAGTCATGTCTGCCATCCGACGGCCTCGGTTTCCGGCAGGGTCAGGACGTTGTCCATTACGTTTGCGGACGTAAGCTTGGACTTATAATCCAAGTGGCTGTAGATGTTTGCCGTGGTGCTGATATCGCTGTGGCCCAGCCATTCCTGGATTTGCTTCAGAGGCACATCGTTTGCCAAAAGCAGTGAGGCGCAGCTGTGTCTGAGGTCGTGAAAGCGAATGTGCCGCAGACCATTCTTGACAAGTAGCTGCGGGAAAGCCGCTGTGATATAGTTTGGACTTATTCTTTCGCCAATCGGATCGACGCAGATATAATCCAAGTAGTCCTTGCAATAAGAGCGCCCACATAATCGTTTATACTCCTCTTGCTGCTTTTTAACCTCTAACAGCTTTTCACGAAAGGCCGGCACTAACGGCAGCGTTCTGAGGCTTGCTTTCGACTTTGCGCGGTCTTTCGCTTCTATCACCTTCTTGCCGTCGATAGTACAGCTTGTGACGGTATGCTTGACGGTGATTGTGTTGTTGGTAAAGTCAATCGCATTCCATTTAAGCCCCACAATTTCGCTTCGACGCAATCCATAAAATGCACCGAGCAGGACTTCAAGCTCAATGGGTGAGCCTTTTGCGATCTTAAACAGTTCGCTGATTTCCTCACCGCTGTAAAAGTCCCCGATATACTTTTCCTTTTTCGGGCGTTTCACGCGGTCTGCGGGATTTGCAATAAGCAACTCAATATCAACGGCGTATTCCAGTGCGCTGTGAATATTTGCATGGTATGAGATAACTGTTGTTGCCTTCACCCTTTTTAGCTGTTCGGTATAGAAGTCTTGAATGTCTTTCGGCGTAATCTCGGAAAGCATAATCTCCCTTTCCCTGAAATACGGGGCTATAATACTCTTGACGTTGCAGCAATAACCAGAGTAGGTTATTTTCTCTATGGTGCATCTTGCCACTTCAAGCCAGTCCTCCATAAAATCAGCGAATGGGATCTCTGACGCTCTCCTCTTTTTCTTTTCGCACTTTTCAATGCGTTCCGCTCTTTGCTGTTCCTGTATGCCCGTGTACTCCCGGCGCATATCGTTCAACATACGCTCAGCTCGTTTCTTATTGCCTTTGACGGGCAAACCAGTCTTAAACCACTTTGGTGTCCTATTCCCATCTTCGTTTTCAATGTTCAATACTACATAGAAGTAGCCTTTCTTTTCTTGCAGATGTCCCGCGATAAGCGATTGTGCCGCCATATTAATTGCCTCCTTTTTACGGTTTCGATTCACCTGCCGTTGACGGATACAGCGTATCACGGCGGTAAAGCGTATGACAAGTGTGCCAGATTATTCAGCGCCACGGCTTGACTTGGTTAAATACTGAACGAGGAATGTTTTGGGGATACGATAAGCACGCCCTACTTTCAGTGCCGCAATTTGATTACCTTGAAGCAGTTTATATGCTGTCTTTTTGCTTACGGCTAATACGGCACATAGGTGTTCAATATTCATAACGTCGGGTAAATCCCGGATCAATATCTTTTGTGGGGTATGTTTGAAAATTTTATAGCTTGGCATAATCCGTTCCTTTCCAAAAAATAAGAAGCGGCGGTCTCATGTGAAGCTGTACATTGGCAGAAAAGGACCGCCGCTTTTATTTCCATATATCTTCACGCGCTTCTATTCGACACTACTCCCCGAAGCGCACGGGCAACACATCAGACTGACGGAGCATCCGTCATCATTGGGCTTTCACCACCCCGGCAACGCCCGGGCTGCGCTCTGGAACTTAATCTCGACTACGCAGAAGTATCATTATAGGCTGCACGGGTCGTGGCGAAGCTCCCTTGCTTCTTGGAAGATTGGCAGCGATACATATTGTGCCGTATGCGACGCTGCGCTCGCCGTGCAACGAACGGGTCTGACGATGTTGGATATTCGGTTTTCAATGTACGGTTGGCTGTCTGCCCGTCAAAGCCCGCTCTTGTAAGTGGACTTTGACAGAAAGACACGGCTAAAAGCCCGCAGGAAGGAGCGCGGAAAGGGACGCGCTCCTGTCCATACGGGCGGGGTTGTTAAGCTGTAAGTCTAAAGGTCAATATGCGGGTTATGAGCTTGGTTTCAAGCCTGCGGCGCATTTCCTCGTCAACGCACCAATGAGAGCAGCCTTTTTCATCATAGAGCTTTCTCATGGATAGGGCGGCAATATAGCCTTCATAGTGCTTCAGCACCGAATGGATGGCGTCTACGTTGCCATTCATAGCCGCGGCAATGACAGGGAAAGGGAGCAAGCCGGATCGTGCTTTGGCAGATTTGTTATTCATCAGCTGTTTCCTCCATGTACTTTTTCATGCTTTTGAGGGTGCTTGTCCGCTGATACTGAATCGTGCTGCGAACAAGGTTGAGCTTTTCCCCGATGTCGCCATCCGGCATTTCCAAGAAGTAGGAAAGCAGGATTATGTCGCGCTTTTGCTCGGGCAATGCGGATAACGCCTTGCCAATCAAATCATTTCTGACAATGACCTTTTGCCCTGCAACGCAGAAGCTGTAATTGTCCGAAGGGTACTCATCCATCGCGTAAAGCTGCGCCATATCCTGCGGTGACAGTTCCGAAAATGTGGTTTCATACTGGCTGCGTCGCGCAAGCTCTTTCTTCCGCTTGTTGGCTTCGCCTGCCAGCACCATCTTTGCGAATCTGTCAAACTGGTGCTGAATGGTTTTGCGCTCGGAGGGAGATTGCTCCAAAGAATTCACCTCCTTCCGTTCCCGCAAGGCGGTTTCATTCCCCTTTCGCTCAATATTCCCCTCGAAAAGTGCCGTTCTGCCAAAGTCCGGCTCATTATTTTGAGAAAAAGTTTGAAATGCTGCTCTGTCTATATCTGAACGAGTTGTTTTCATCAGTGAACCTCCGTAAAAGCTTGATTTTCATGCGGGAAATCAAGAGAAAACGGAGGTGAGCGGGCGCGCCGTGGAACCGGATGCAAACAAAAAGCGCCGTGAAACCATACGGCTTTCACAGCGCTTGGCAGACGGGTTTCATACTCCGTCATGCGTTCTTTTAAGGGTAATGGAATTCACTCATCCATATTGGTTGAGCATTTATTTCTTTATGAAAATTCATACGGTAAGCTGTCATAAACTCTGATTTGATTTGCAAAAGGAGAGGAGCATAATGCGGCATACACCGCAGCAGCAAACAACGCATATTTCGTTCGGGAAACGTTGAAAAAGAAAAGCCGCCATAGAGGAACCGACCTCCACAGCGGCAAAAACGTTATTTCATCTTCATCATCCTTGCAAACCTGCTCACCACAATAACCGCAACTATTATCGCAATGACTGCGAACGCCGCCAACGCGCTTATCCACCATTGGCTCATGGCGCGCTTCTGCTCTTCCTCGGCCTGCTTTTCGGCGTCGGTCTTTTCTCCGGCGATCACCGGCTGCTTTATCTCGGTGGAAAGCTGCTGCTCGGCGGTGTGGGTTTCGCCCGCGTCGTCGGTGTATGTAACGGTGTAGACGACGCTTGTTTTGCCGTAGCTTTCGGTGTAGCCCTCGGTCATGGAGAGCATACCCACGAATACCTTCATTTCACCGTAGCCCGCCTGCCCCGGCTGAATATCCCCAAGGAACACGCTGGAGGTGGGGAAAAGCCCCGCGCCGGTCAGGTTCACGGTGACGTTCCTGAGCGGGCTTTTGCCTATGTTGAACACGTTGGCGGGCAGGGTGAAGGTCTCGCCTGCGGTGACGCTCTTGGGCAGGGATATGGAGTCGTATGTCATCTCCGCAGGCTGGGTGACGTTCACGAGGAACTGCCGCGTGGCGGTGTAAACGCCGCCGTAAAGATCGACGTAATCCAATGTTATGAAAAACGCCCTGCTCCCCGCTATTACGTCCTTGGTGGTCCTCATTTTAAACGCGGCCTCGGCGCCTTCGCCGGAGGCTATGTTATCGAGCAGTATGGCGTTGTTTGTGTCGTAGGGCAGTATGCCCTCGGCTTCGCTGCCGTATGTAAGCCTGACGCTTCTTGCGCGTATGCTGCCTATGTTGTCTATTTTGACATTCACGGAAAACTCCCCGTCCCCGCCGACGGTGTCGGGCGTTATCTCGCAGGCGGATATGAAAAGCTCCGGCTTTTCGGCGGCCTCCTTTGCGTCGGGGTCCTTGGGCTTTTTGCCGTCTGAAACCGTCACGAACACGGTAAAGCTCTGCTGCTTCTGCTGACCCAGCACGTCGAGGTAGTCCGCCTTCAGCGTGACGGGATATGAGCCGTTTATCCGCCCCTTTACAAGCGGTATTTCAAACATGAACACATACCGTCCCCAGCCGGCGGCGGTCTGGGAATAGTTGCCGAATACGAAGGGGCTGTCCGCCGTCGCGCCGAGGTCGGCCGTTACCGTCACCTTGCCGTCATAGGTTTCGCCGATAAGCGGGAATATAATGTAGCAGCAGCCGTTCACTATGCGGGGCACATAGCCCTGCTGGTATGTTTTATCCATGCCGTCGTACAGGCTCCAGCTGTCTATAATAAGCTGCTCCACAACGGGCGTAGGCTGCGGCGTTGGTTCGGGTGTAGGATTGGGCGTAGTTACAGGCGCTTGGGTCTCTGCGGGCGGCGTTTCCGCTCCCTCAGCAAAAGCGGCGATGGGCAGCGCAAGCAGCAATATAGCCAGCAGCGCCGCGAATAGTCGGTTCATATACTTTCCTCCCGTATCATGGTCATAACTCCCGCGTCCATCTCGCACACGGTATCGCAAAGCTCGTCTATATCCCCCTGATTATGGCTGGCAAGCAGTATTGTCTTGCCCTGCTCCTTGAGCCCCTTTATGAGCTGCCGCATCTCCCGAACGCCATGCTTGTCAAGGCCGTTGAGCGGTTCGTCTAAAATGAGCAGCGCGGGATCCTCCATTATGGCCTGTGCTATGCCCAACCTCTGCCGCATACCGAGGCTGTATTTGCCAACAGGCTTTTTCATAAGCGGGTCGAGCCCCACGCGGCGTATTGCGGCGGCTATCTCCTCAAGCCCTATCTTTTTATTCAGCGAAGCCAATATCTCAAGGTTCTTCACGCCGGTCATATTGGGCAGAAACCCCGGCGTTTCGATTATTAGCCCCATGTCCCGCGGGAAGTCTACATCCACGCCAACGCGCTCGCCGTTCACGGTTATGCTGCCGCTGTCGGGTATCAGGAAGCCGCATATGCACTTCATCAGCACGGTTTTGCCGCTGCCGTTGTTGCCCACGATGCCGTGGATCTTTCTCTTTTCAAAATCGCGGGTGACGTTTTTTAATACCCGCTCCTGACCGAAGGACTTGGATAGGTTTTGAACGCTTATGGCTATCTTTTCGTTTCCCATGTTTAGCCCTCCGTTCCGGTAAAATTGAAGTTATAGTTCCGCACCGCCCGAAGGGAAAGGAAAAAGCACAGGGCGATGAGAAGTGCGAATATAAGATACGTCTGCCATAGCCTTGGCAAAAGATCGTAGCCGAAGTTGTGCATGTGATATGTGGCCTGATTCAGCGGCGATAGCCAGCCCACCGCCACGTTCGCCTTGTACATAAGCTCATCCGGCAGCTTGAATATGGCCTTGATGGTCTGCGGATTAAGCAGAAGGCCGAACAGGCTAAACGCGAACACGGCGGCTATCCCCGCAAGCTGCCCGCGCCTTAAGTTGAACAGCAGCATGACGAACACCATCAGCAAAGTGTACAGCAGCATCAGTAGGAATATGGTCGCCATGCATTCATACGGGCGGCTCATCTCAAGCGTTTTCACCAGCGCTGGCAGGGCGACCTTTTGCCCCGCGCCGGAATAGCCGAGGATGGCTGCGGTTTCGCTCCACATGTTTCCTATGAAGCTCTGCCGCATACAGACCAGGGAGGTGGAGATCAGTATGAACGCGAGGTATATAAGCGTGGCCAATGCGATATACGCCGCCTGCCCCGTGAGCCAGGTCTTGCGGTCTATGCGCATGAGGTAAAAGGGCGTGGCGCTTGATATGAACGGCATGTCTGCAAAGAGCAGCAGGAGGAGCAAAGAGGAGAGCAGTATGGAGTTGCTGTCCCCGAACGTCCACACAAACGCCTCCACAAGCTGCATGGTGGTATCGTATTCCTTGGCGAACTTCACGGCCTTGTCGGACAGCAGGAAGCAAAGCACTAAGGCGAGGCAGAAGGTGATTGCTATTCTTGGGTTTTTGTGCCAACGGCGGAAGTTATACCGGGTTACGGCAAAAATCTGTTTCGGCTTCATATCCTCTCCAGCCTCCTTTTCGCGGCGTATGCAAAGGCAAGGGCCATCAGCACGCTGAACTCCGTCAGCAGCACCGCCACGCCTATTTTGCCGAACACCCATCTTGGGGACGGGTTCAGCCACTCCCGCGGATACAGCACGAAAAGCTTATCGAAGTACCGCTCATACAGGATTATGAGCAGATAGAACAGCACGAAGGGCGAGGCGTATGCCATGTATTTGCTGTCGGTAAGCGCGGCAAAGGTCATGCCCGTCAGCGACCAGAAGGCCCCCGAGGCAAAGAACATGAGCGCAGTCTCCATTAGGTTGCCAAAGTAATTCGGTACGGTTTCTCCTGCCTTTGGGTAGGTCTCCATGGGCAGGAACATGAGCGCGGCGAAGCCGTAGGCTATGAATATCCCCAATGCCAGCGTCAGCCCGCCGGAAACGGCGCAGCCCACGGCCTTCCCCGCGATATATCGCGGCACGGTGGTGCGGGGCAGGTATTCCTTTATGAAGCCGCTTTTAACATCGTCAATGAAGGATGCGGTATACGGCAGCGCGGCGAGTATGGGCAGGGCCAGCGCCATGGCGTCCGACGACAGCGCGCCCATGATAAGGTCGCTGTGGAAGCCGGGGGAAAGCAGCTCCGCCGAACGGAAGGCGCTGAGCATATCCTCAAAAGCCGCTAACAAAAGCACCACGACGACACCCGTAAAGGCGATTAAGAAGCCAAGGCTTAAAAGAGCCTGCTTCAGGCTGGCAGTAAGGGTATGGGACATGGGGATGTTGCTCCTTTGCTGGAATTATTATTTACCCATTTGCTTATTCCGCGGTTGAGTTATCGTCACTTACGATTCTCGGATCCATCAATGCGCCTGTTTCTGCATTCAGAACCATGACAGCCTCGGTTCCTTCACCGTTTTCCTCTGCAAACTCCCTATACAAAACATACCATGCCGGCACAAGCCGGGCTCTTTCGGCGTTTCCTTTTACTCCTGTAATGCAATAGCCAAATTTTATTTTGTCAATGCATATATCAATCGGATCAATACGGGCGTATTTTTCATCCTCTAAATAGGAATAGCGATATTTCATCTGCTCTCTTATCCGAGTCTGTACTTGTGAAAATGGTATTAGCTCGCATTCGGATTTATCAACGTAGTCTATTTCGCTTGCGCCGTTCCACTCACACCCTATGACCCCATCGCGGCTGACATATACCAGGATAATATCCTGGGGCCATGGCGCAGCATATTCAGAAGCCGCAGTAGTAGGGTATACAGTATAACCCGTGCCCACGTCAACCGTTGATAATCCATTGTTTGTTTTGCCGTATACCATCACATAAAGCGGTATTATATATTCATTGCTTGGTTCTACAAGCTGTGCTTTTTTTGTATCGATTAACGCCATATTGTCGCATGGCAGACTGCTGACGAATAATTCCGCTATATCGGCGGCCTCCTGTTCGCTGATGCCTATATCGTCGATTTTAAGTATTCCATCGCCCCAATCCAATCCCTCATATTGCGTTACCCCGCCGGGCGCTATATATAACGACATCCCGTTCATTATTCCGAAAATGATAGTTTTCCTGTTATTCAGCAAAAATTCACCTATATACTCATCACCCTCTGATTTAGAATTAAAACTAAGGATTCCTTGCTGCTTGGTTTCCGGGGCAGTTTCAAGCCTTGAGTACAAATCGTTCAGAATAGTATTTATCTCTGCTGACGACATGTCTCTTTCTTCTGATTTTTGGGCAAGTTGACGCTCATAAGCAATGATCATCTCTAAAATTTCCTGTTTCGTAAGGTTAATATCTCGCATATATATCTGCGACATATCTTCAACGAATAATTTAGCTATTTTTTCTATCTTTGTGCTATCAAACGGGGCACGTTTAACGATTATATTGCGACATTCGGTAATGTGAGGAACTTCTATACATGCATCAGCCGAAATGCGGTATTTTTTTGATGTTTCCATATCTTTTTCAATCCAAATTTCAGGAATGATCAACTCGCCAATCGTGCATTTGGCATCCGCACTTGTATAGTTCGGCTCGCTGCCGACAACAATGCTGCTCTCCGGCGTGGGCTGGCAGGCGGCAACGCCCGCCGCCACAGCCATGCAAAGCAGAATCGCTATATATCTTTTCATAATTGCCTCCTCAGTAACCCCTTGCCAAATCGATTATGCTGCCGTCGATGGCGTTTATCATCAATATTGGTTGTTCATATAGTCCGTACTTTATTCCCTGCTCTTCAATCCAGTCCCAACTCCTGTATCCGTAAAATGCCCAAACCGGCACGAGCAGCGTGTTGCTTGCGTCATTTTGCTGCTGAATCAGTACATAATAGAGGCCCGCTTTAGTAATTTCTATATTTAGCGGCTCCTGAGAATTTACGAGTTTTGCCATTGGTTCATACTTAACCAACATCATTTTCGAAAAGATGTCTTGAATATCTTCAAATGCAAGCAGGTGTGAGTTATCTACTTTAATGCCTGCTGTTTTATATGGCGCATCCCATGTAAAGCTTTGAATGCCGGAATCGTTGATCCTTATTTTTATCTTTTCATAATTTATGGGAGTCTGAAAGGCATCCTCGTCTACACTATCAATAGTCGGTGCAAGGCTGATCCCATCATACGATGGAAAATAGAACAGTTCATACGCCCATTGGGAAGCTTCTTTTTTATCTTTGTTGGAGTTGTTTATCAACATCATGCCGCCCAGTTGATATTCATCACAGCCAATGCTATGCAGCAGATCCTCTGCATCATTTTTTGCATCGGCAGGACTTTTTTTGAGCTTGCAGCCTTCGGGGATTACGGAAAAATCGCTGATAACAGCAGCGCCATATAACCCAAAGATGTTATCTGCGCCTTCAGCGAAAAACAACACAGTTGCTATGGGACGATGTAAATACCATGAACCGCCGCCCTCGTCCGGGATGGAGATGTCAGCGGTTAAGGTATCGCTATTTCTAAGATATAGCCGATGCTGGATATCGCTTCCGGCATCCCACACTTCTATGTAATCATATTGTCCGGCAATACGTCCTTTCCCATCGGTTATATCATACGTTTGAAAGGTTCTGTCAAACGGTGTTTTTTCAACTTTATCCGGCGCATCGGGCATAAGCTCGGTATAATATTTAATTGCCGATTCGATAGCATCCTGATCCTCCTCGGAGCTATATTCAGGCAGAGTTTTTCGCTGTTTAAGCTGAATAATAAGCGATTCCAACTCTGCTTTTGTGAGTGCGTTCCTGTTTTGAATAAGTTCTTGTGCATCTATCATTAGCTTATCAACCAGCGTTAATGCCTGTTCAAGCGTGAAATCCCTTGGTTCTGCCTGAAAAATAGATACCTTCGGCACTTCAGGCAGGTTGAGCTGCACATTAGAAGAAATGGATAAGCTATCGCTTGAATAGTTAAATACAAAGTTATCAGGAGCCTGCACTGCATCCTTCAGGGCTTTTTCAGCGGTACTCTCATCAGAAGTCATTGCCTGCTCGATCATCCTTTCCGTATCCTTCTTTACCACAACCGCCTTCTCCGGCGTGGGCTGGCAGGCGGCAGCGCCCGCCGCCACAGCCATGCAAAGCAGAATCGCTATATATCTTTTCATAATTGCCTCCTCAGTAGCCCCTTGCCAAATCGATTATGCTGCCGTCGATGGCGTTGATAATAAGTATGGGAAAAGGTTCTTTGTTCCAGGAGCTTGCGCTGCTGCCGTGAGAATCATAACTGACTTGACCATCGCCGTAGGTCATTTTGTTGTTCCCGTAAAACACCCATGCGGGCACCATAAGCCCCGTCGCGTTGTTTACGTTGGGCTCGCGTACGCGCACTAAGCCAAGCTGAATGGCGCTTATATCTATGTCCATTTCACCGCGGCCGTCTGTCCATTGGTCAACATATGCTTCGTATTCGGTTTTGACCATTGTTTCAAATATGCCTATTATTTCATCAAACGGCTTCATGGCCGAGCTTTCCTGCACAGTCTCCAGCGCGTTTGTGGGGTTATGCCACTCAATGCTGACTATGCCGTTGTTGTTGACGGTAAAGCATATGCATTCGTAGCTCCATGGTATTGACGAATCATTATCCGTCAAACCCCAGTCCGTGTTTACGAATGAACCTACCCCCTGCACATACCTTGTATAGTAAAGCTTGTAGGCATAATTCTCGGCAGGTGCGCCTATCTTTTTGCCATCGCCTGAGAACATACCCGCACCCCAATCGCCCACCAAAAACCCATATCCGAACCGTATTTCCGAAAGGCCGATGGATGAGAAGAACTCGTCGCACATCAAGCGCGCGTCGTCAATGCCGATGGTCAGCTTGCTGCGCGCTTCTTCGGGCAGGTCTGCGGCGTTGTCAATGCGGACTATGCCCTGTGTATTATAGTTTGGCAGAACATCTCCATGCGGATAATAATTATAAAAAAGATGCGTGCCGAAACCGCTTCTTCGGGCGGCCTGTGAAAAGGGAGTGCTTACTGACAATGTGCGGTATGTGCCGTCCTGCGCTTCCCCCTTTGTGCTCACGTCAAGGAAAAGATATTCGCCCGCGTTCTCCATGTTTTTCAGCGTCATATCGCCGCTTGAAACAGGGCTTTCAGGAACGGTATCGGGAGCGTTTCTGTATTGATCCTCAAGCTCGGCTATAAGGGCTTTGCACTCATCCTCGGTATAGCCCTGCGCGGCATAGCTGCCGTTTTCAAGCCGCTGTTTGGCTTCCAGCAAAAACTTCTCGGCATCGGCCTTGGCTATAATATTATCGCCGGATTCATAGGCGGTTTTGCCGGCAAAGAGATAATTAAATATTTTCGTGACAAGTTCCTGCGAAAAGCCGCCCTGCTCCACCCGCACAATAGGCATGGCCTGAGCAGCAGGCGCTTCAATTTCCGCATCAACATTTATGCGGAGCCGCCCGTTTAGTCCCTCGGCAGAAAAAGTGTATCGCCCTTCGGGAATACCCACTTCATCTATTGCCGCACCGTTTGACGGCTGTGCCGCCTGCTCAATCATCCTTTCCGTGTCCTTCTTCACCACAATCGCCTGCTCGGGTGTGGGTTGGCAGGCGGCGGCGCCAAACGCCACAGCCATGCAAAGCAGAATCGCTATGTATCTTCTCATAATTACCTCCTCAGTAGCCCCTTGCCAAATCAATTATGCTGCCATCGATGGCGTTGATGCTCAACAGCGGGCCGCCATCATATGGGGCGTTGTCATAGGTTTCGCCGCTTGCATAGGCTGAGACCGCTCTGCCATAAAAGTTCCATACGGGAATCAACAGTCCGGAAGTAAAATTGTTCCTTTCCATTACACGCTGTAAGGAAAGACGCGCCCGCGTCAGTTCTATCTTGTAGGAGACTATTCCTTCACCATTTACGAGCGGCATATATTTCACGGACAGCATCTTCAATAACGTGGCCTCCACCTCCGCCCAAGGCAGCAGGTTGGCGTTTTCGGTTATGGTATCCGTCACGGCAAGCGGTGCGTGCCAATACAGGTTGACAATGCCCGAATCGTCAATGGCGATTGTTAGGTATTCATAGTCCCATTCTTTGCCAAAGCCCATCTCTTCCGTGCTGGCTTGTGAGGTTCCGAAAGTAGATGCGATGGAAAACCCCTGCACTGTTCGCAGCAGGCTAAATACATAGGCGTATTTCTCGTTAGGTTCCTTGTCGGCAGGTGAGACTGCCGGATTTGTGCCCGGTATGGGCGCAGCTTCGTAAGCCGCTCGTTCCGAATTGGAAAACAGTATTATGCGATCTATGATAAACTCGTTCAGTCCCAGCGTTTCCATCAGCGCTTCCACCTTTGCCCGCGCCTCCATTGGAGTTAGGGCGAGCGCTGCCTGCTCCGTCTGCCCTCCGGTGAGCGAAAGCATTGTAACATCCGCGATTCGCGTGCCGTCAGCAACATCCATGCGGAACGGCTGATACCCGCTTCGCTGAAAGGATAGGTTGGAACCGCTTCGCGGAATCTTCGGATGCATATTACCCTGTTCGTCCACATACACAGATACATCCGTGGTTTTATAATCCGCGTCGTTGTATACGCCGAAGGTCATAGCGTGGTTGCTACCTGGATTGGAGGTGGCACGCAGATCTTTACTGGTTCCGATAACGGTATCGTCAGAGGGGTCATCAGAGGTGATTTCCCGCTGGAGCAGGGTCCCATCGGAGGCAATAAGCTCGTTTTTTTCCGGCGCAGACCGATACATCTTTTCCAAACGCGCTATTTCCTTATCCCAAAACTCGCCGCTGCCCCTGCCCGCGGCCTTTTCAGCCCTGCAATCGAGGATAGCTTGCTCTATCTGCGGCTTATCCATCTGTTCATGTTCGAGGTACATCGGCTTGCCCGCGCAAAGTGTGTTAAAGAAGGTATATACCTGTTCCTGAGAGAACCTTTCGGCTTCAACGTACATCATGGGAATACCGCTCGTTTCCGGTACCTCCAGCGGCACGTCAGCTACGATGGATAGTTTGCCTGCTTCTTCGTTGAGTGTTAGTCGTTCAGGCACATTCAGCCTTTCGCGCAGCCTTCCCACGGCGTTAGCGTCCTGCGGCTTGGTACCACGATCTATCATCCTCTCCATATCCTTCTTCACCACAATCGCCTGCTCGGGTGTGAGTTGGCAGGCGGCGGTAGAAATCAGCATAAAAAGGGTCAGGAATATGGTAATAAGCTTTTTCATCGCTTTGCTCCCTTCATCGTGTTTATACCATCATCTCATATAGAAGGGCAAAAGTTGTTCTCAAGTTGTAATTATTTTGTTATCATTTGGTTAGAAAGACGATTTTTATTGCTGTGAACTCGCCGGGTATGCTTTCGGCGGTGAGCGTCGCGCCGTGGGCTGACGCTATGCGCTGCACTATGGCAAGGCCAAGCCCGGCGCCGCCCTGCTTCTTGCTGCGGGATTTATCCACCATGTAAAAGGGCTCGGTGATGCGTGGCAATTCCTTTGCGGGTATGCCTTGCCCAAAGTCGCGCACTTCTATTGTGTTGTTCTTTGCGGAAAGGTATATGGTTTGCCCGTCACGGCTGGCTTTGCGCGCGTTTTCTACAAGGTTTACCAATGCCGAGCGCATCAGGTCAAAATCCATTGGAAGGGTATCCATTTCGCAATTCAGGCAAAGCTTCATGTTCTGCTTTTCCAGCTTGTCCGCCGTGCTTTCCTTTACCGCTTCAAGAAGCTCCGCAACGCTTTCTTCCCGCAATGATATTTCGCCCTGCAAAAGCACCAGCGTCATAAGCTTGCCCGAAAGCTGCTCAAGCCATTTGCATTGGTCATATATGCGCACAAGTGCGTTTTGCGCGGCATCCGGCGGCACGCTGCGGCTCAGCAGCGTTTCCGAAGAAAGCAATATGGAAGTGACAGGGGTCTTTAATTCGTGGGATAAGTCGTTTATGAATGCCTGCTGCCGCTCTGCTCTTTCGTTCAGCTCCTGCATATTGCCTTCGATTGCCTCCGCCATGCTGTTGAAATCGGCTGCCAGCTCGGAAAGCTCATCATGCCCGTGAACGGGTATGCGCTCCGCGTATTTCCCGCCGGAGAGATGGTTTGCGCCCTCCTGCAGCGCCTTTATGGGAAGAAGCGATCTCAGGACTATCAGGTGCATCGCATATGCCGCTATTGCCGTGATAACTGCGCCGACAAGCGCACATTTTGCCGCAAGCGAGCGCACGCTGTTTATCTGTGGCGTCACGTTGCGCATAAGGGACACATAATAGTCCTCCTGCGCTATGCTTGCGGGACTTGCGGCTATGAAATAATCCGCGCCGTCTATCCTTGCCAATTTGTATTGCGTGCTGCCGCTTTCGGAAAGCTTGGCGGCTTTGCCTGCGGGTAAGATGCTTTTCACATCGAAGCCCGTGTTGTTCACCCAAAACTCGTCGCCTTTTTGCAGCACAAATTCACCGGCGTCTGCCAGCGAACGGAATTTGTTTATTATATAGCTGCGCCTTACTATGGGGCTGTCGGGTATGGTATCCGTTGAACTCCAAACGAAGTCTCTATATAGGTCTTCAAAATCTGAAATGCCGGTGGAGGTTATGCTTTCAACTTCACCCAGATATGCAAAGGAAATTATTATAGCGCAGCACAAAGCTATTGCGGCAGCCAGCAGAAGAATTGAAAATACGGTCAGCTTCGTGCGCAGCTTCATGGGACTAATCCTCCAGCCTGTAACCTATGCGGGTAACGGTAACGATGACGCCTTCAAGCCCAAGCTTTTTACGCAGGGAGGCAACATGTGTATCCACGGTCCTTGTGCCGCCGGCAAAGTCAATTCCCCATATTTCGCTCAGCAGCCGTTCGCGGCTCATTGTGCAGTTTTTGAACTTGATAAGCTTGACCAAAAGATCGAATTCCAGCGGTTGCAGCGCCACGGCTTCGCCGCTTTTTGTTACGGTGCGCTTTTCGGTATCTATCGTAATGTCGCGGCAGCGCAGCACCTTGTTCAGCTTGCCGGCCCTGTCCAGAACCTTTTCTATCCTCACCAGAAGCTCCAGCACCGAAAACGGCTTAACGATGTAATCTTCAGCGCCGATCTTCAGCCCCTTTATGCGCGAAGGCACATCCGCTTTGGCAGTCAGGTATATTACGGGGATATTGTATTTTTGCATATGCTCCATCAGCGCAAAGCCATCGAGCCCGGGCAGCATAACATCAAGCAGCGCCAAATCGAAAGAATGATCCTCGCTCAAGCGCTTCGCCGCTTCAAGTCCATCGTCTATTATCGTGTAATCATATCCCGATAGTTCAAGATTCAGGCCTATACTGTCGGCAATATCCTTATCGTCCTCAATGACCAAAATGCGATTTTTACTCATATGCCACCTCCCATTTTATAAATTTTATCATATGGAAGAGTAGCTGGCAATTATTCGGCGTAGCGTGTTTATTCATAAAGAGGGTCGATTCTTGTACCATCTACCGCATTTATGCATAGCACCGCTGGAAGCAAAAAGTTCTCTTCGATGTATGGCGTTGTAAAATAGACAATCCAGGTGGGAATCAGAACGCCGCTTGATTGGCCGGTTGTTTTTATAAGGGAATGTGATAGTGTAATACGCGTGATTGTAGGCACGTCCTCTTCTACAAGATTAACCCTTTCATATCCTGCTTTAAAGTAATCAATGATTATCTTCTTGATTTCATCCAGCGGGAGCAGTTTAGCCTTTTCGATGCCAGTGACTTCTATTGGATTACAAAAGCGAAAATATTTAATACCTTCGTGATCTATAAACATGTCTAATCTTTGAGGTGGCCATGGCGCTGTATATTTACTGGACTGAAATTGCATATCGCCATACGGTGATGCATATGCGGTATCGAATGGAATAGAAACACTATCGAAGATGTATGATATATACCATCCCTCAGTTATGGTGTGGTTATCAGGAGCAAGAATCCTTGCCTTGGTCGTGTTAGATAATACAGCGTTGTTAATTTGTAATGCAATAATAGTTTTTTCAGAAAGTTCTTCAGCTTCATGTTGCTCTATTTTTACATTGCTTAATAAGGTACCATATGGTTCTCCGGGATAGGCATTGCCGGCAACTATCCAATCTTCTAGCTGAATAACGCCGTAAGGACCTAGTTGAACGGAAAAATATGTCGCTGTTAATACTACAGATGCTGCAAGACCGGAATTAGTTTGACAATCTGCAATAAAAGGGAATGAGACGAAAGAGTCGGTCGAAACACCAAAGTACATCAAATACCGTTTTAAATTCTTAATGTTAAAATTAACAGGTACGACATTATAGATCTGCATAGGCGCACTTATGTATTCAATAGAAGCATTGATGTTGCAAATTGATGAACCTATTTCAAAAGTTTCCTCCCAAAATTTATTTTCATTCGTTAATTTAGGTAAACTTTCTACAAGTGAATGAGATTTACAAGAACTGCTTGTAACCAGCGTGAGAATAAACAGAATAATTAAAAGTCTCTTCATAAACATAAAATTTTCCTCAAGACTATTGATAAATAAGCAATATGCCCATATTACTAAAATGGTTGCTGTTTTCGCAGCAACCATTTATAGCTTGTGACATTAAGAGGCGGAGTTTTTCCAGCTTCCCGAACTTTCGATATTTGTTCCTCCGTTGTTGTTCTGAATGTAGAGCTTAATGGTATTCCAATTTGTGTTGGTCATGCTTGAGTACTTTGTACCGGTTGATCTGAAATAGAGGGTGCCTCCGCTAACCTGCTGATTAGCGTTAACAGGGGTTACCTTGATTTTTGTCGCTCCCGTGCTCTTGAGTCGAGATACGCTTATGGTTGTAGTAGCACCCCATGTACCGGAGGAGGATTTGGTAATGGATCCAGTAGTATAAAAACTACCAGTCAAAGAGGAGCTGTCCCAAGTAGCAGCAAAAGCCGTAGAGGTGACTGCCATTATCATGGCAAAGGCGAGGACGAAGGAAAGAATCTTCTTCATTTGTTTTCTCCTTTCAAATACCGTAGTTGTTTTTTCGTAGAACATAAGATACATTTTAGTCATACCCTTGCAAATTGGCATCGCATTTCAGCGATGTGAGCCGCCCGCTCGCAATATGCAGGGGTATTTTTATATGTGGACAATCATAGGCGTCACTCATGACTAATTGGAAACGACGATGAAGTAATCATTTATCCGTCGTTATATATGAGACAGTTCAGCATACTAAAATCTGACACCCATTTGCCTTAAAAAAATCAGTTTTCTTGTGATGCTGCTGTTTGTGGATCCTTTATCAAAAAACAGTTGCTGTTGTGCGATCGTATAATGCTGGGTATTTGTGATACGTACAGTAGTTAGGAACGACCAGCAACCAGCAAGGCGAATTCTGATTGAGGAAATGTCCGGTGCGATCTGCTCTCTTGTGCTATTCAGTAGCCATTACTCAGATCGATTATCGTACCGTCTACAGCATTGATTACGAGCATCGGGAAGGGTTCCTTATTCCAGGAGGATGCCGAGCCGTCGCTGTAATCGTATCGAGTGAATCCATCCTCCGCGATTATCCTGTTGTTTCCGTAAAATATCCATGCAGGTACTAACAACCCAGTAAGGCCGTCGCCATCCTTTTCGCGCACCCTTACGAGGCCCAGCTGCATCGTATCAATGGTTATATCCATCCTACCGGTGCCGTCGGTCATGCGGTTTGTAACGTCTTCGAACTTGATCTTCATCATGGATTCAAATGTATTCAATATTTCGGAGAACGGCTTTAACACCGGATCGGTATGCACGGTATCTATTATTTCCAGCGGAGATTCCCAGCAAAGCTGCAGCCCTCTGCGGTCCACAGTAAAGCACACCGTTTCATAGGGCCAGGGAATGCCGTCGGACATGTCGTCGATGCTCTTGCCCTCGTTCACAAGGCACTTTACGCCATTGACGACCCGGGTATAATATAGCCTGTATGCGTAGTTTTCCGCCGGCGCCCCCAGCTTCCTGCCGTCCCCGCTGTATATTCCCATGCCGGTATCGTCCACCAAAAAAGAATATCCCAGGCCATATTCACCGGCCAGCCCTATCGCCTCAAAGAACCCGTCGCACCTTTTCTTCGCTTCCGCAAGGCCAAATCCGATATTGTCCAATGCTTCGGGGCTTGTATCGCCATTTGAGCTTATCCTGATGCAATTTTGTTCATTATAAGCCGGTATGGGCTTTATTCTCGTGTGGTAGTCGAACTGCATCAGGCAGCCGAGGCCGCTGCTGTTCTCGGCACCGGCTTTCGGCGTCATAACATACATATTCCAGTATAAATCCTTTGGCTCCGTTGAGTTGTCCGGCGCATCGGCGTCTAAAACCAAACGGTCGCCGAAGCCTTCTATCCTTTGTGCGGATAGAGTACCGTCGGAAGGGATGAGCTCATCGACCGATGCATCGTAAGCTGCATACACCCTTTTGTCGCCGAACAGGCAGTTAAACGCCTTTGATACTACGTCCTGCGTGAAACCGCCCGCCTTTACCCGATAGATGGCTATGCTGTCCACATCGGGCCGGTCTATTTCTGCCGACACGTCTATACTCAGCCTTCCGCCGAGCCCTGTTGTGCTAAACACATACTTGCCGTCGGGAATATCCATATCCCTAAAATGCTTGCCGTTTTCCTGCATGCTGGCCTGCTCCAAAAAGCTGCCCGTATTCTGTTTTTCCGTGATGGCGGGCTGCTCAGGTGTGGGCTGACAGGCGCACAAGACTAAAAACGAATGGAGGATTAAGTATACTACCCACTTTTTCATTAGAAACTCCTTGTTCATTACTTATAAGCATCAATTTGGATTAGAAAAATAAATCAGAGGTTCTATCTTTCACCGTTGATTGCATTGAATGCCAAGAAGTAAATGATTTGTTGGTTTATCTACTTCAATAGGCACTTCAAACTTCAAATGAAAATCGTTAATAATTCCGTCAATATTAAAAGTAGTATTAGAAACTTCTGAATATACGATGCTGCAACCACAATAGTTGAAATATGCACTATTTGCTTGTTCGCAAGTAGTTATGTACATTGCAAGAAGTATTAGAGTCAGTGTTAGTGTAAAAGCTCTTCGATGCATAATAGAACCCCACATTGTTAAGGCACCATGAATATACAGCCATTCTGATGGTGCCTTTATGTTACTTTTATGATGCAGTATTATAGAATCTTCCACTGACCGCAGCCGTGCCACCGCCGCTTGTCTTATTTTTGATTAACAGATGTACTGTATTGCAATTTTGATTTGTCATATGGCTATATTTAGTGCCGGCACTACTAAAAGTCATTGCAGCGCCGATAGCTTGGCCAAGTTCGTTAATAGGTTGGGCTGATATTACTCCCGTTATGGATCCTACATATATATTTGTAATGGTACTCCAGGTTTCACTAGTGGCTTTAGAGAGGTAGTCAGTGGTTTGAAACTCATGGGTAAAATTACTACTACTAAATCCCGCAGATCCTTTATAGGCAAATGCGGTAGACATGGTGAACATTATCATGATTAGTACTATAATTGTGCAAAACAGTTTTTTCATAATAAACCTCCCATAATCATTGATGATTTTGACTTACATCCTAAATGCAACGTTTCGTATATTCAACGGAATCGCCCCCTTACATTCTTGCATTATTAAAAGCAGTTTCTCTTTCAGTTGGTTTGCAATTGTAGGGTACTTTAATATAGAGACAGATTAATATCCTTTCAAATATGATATTTGTCTTTTTGTAGATCGTAAGAAACATTTTAAGTGATGCCCTTACAGATTAGCGCTGTTTTGGCGCGATGAGAGCCGCCCGCTCATGAAATGCAGGGGTATTTTTATATGTGGACAATCATAGGCATCCCTTCTGACTAATTGGAACCGACGATGAAGTAATCATTTATCCGTCGTTATATATGAGACAGTTCAGCATACTAAAATCTGACACCCATTTGCCTTAAAAAAATCAGTTTTCTTGTGATGCTGCTGTTTGTGGATCCTTTATCAAAAAACAGTTGCTGTTGTGCGATCGTATAATGCTGGGTATTTGTGATACGTACAGTAGTTAGGAACGACCAGCAACCAGCAAGGCGAATTCTGATTGAGGAAATGTCCGGTGCGATCTGCTCTCTTGTGCTATTCAGTAACCATTACTCAGATCGATTATCGTGCCGTCCACTGCGTTGATTACGAGCATCGAGAACGAGATTTGAGCCGTTATGATATTTGTTGCAGTATTCAAGTACACCCTGTTGGTAATCGCTGAATTCACCAGTCGCCGATGCATACGCCATTGGCAAAATACCGATGACAAATATCTGCGCCAGAAATATCGATATCACTTTTTTCTTCATATCCATCTTCCTTTCTGCTCACAATTCGTAATTATTTATGGCCGAACTCAGTTTGCTGAAAGCCTCATCTACAATAATGTCTGATTCAAATAAGAATCTGTCTATTGTCTTTTTCTCAGCCAACATTGAGCGTGAACCTATAACATGTAGATGGAACATCTGCTTTTGTTCCCGACGTATACCTGAACGGATGGTATACAACATATGCAATGAATTCATATTTGCCAGGAACACTTGGCGTGGTCACAAAAAACTTACCATTTGCAACGCAATCTGGTTTTAAATGGAAAACAGCGTATTTTTGATTAAATATTGGCTCTTGCCTATACCCAATGGTAATAAGAAGTATAGCCTCTGAATATCGTAAAGAATCCGAAATGTTATACATAAGGGCTAAAGCTTCATTAGTTTTTACCGCATATTCCTTGTCCGGCTCTTTAATCCATTGATAATGTGCTGCATCATTTGCATAGTCCGTATTTATTACCACGTCCAAATGATCAAAAGGCAAATCATTATCTTGTTCCGACAATGGATATATTGGTTCGACTATTTCCGTTGTACGGCTATATGCTTCTGGTGAGAATGATAGATCAAATAATGAAACATGGCCATATTCAGATGTTACATCATTTTTGTCTGCAGCATATTCATCAGGTCCCGCAATGAAGCTTAGCAACAGTTTATGTGTTTTGTTGTCGGGTACTATGTCTGGGGACAAGAATAATGGAAATTCAATCTGTTCGTTATCGTTCATCTCAAAAACATATTTATCTAAATACTCTCCTTGGCTGCCAACACGAAAGCGTGTTTGAATATAATCGAAAAAAACACAAAGTACAAATTTTCTATTCTTCCCATGTTGATGAAAAAGAATTGATATAGGTTCGTTTGTATTTGTGATAAACAGACTATTCTGCAATTGGGGGATCCCTTCAGGCAATGTGGTGGATGCATATATTCCAGTTGCTATGGATCCTTTATCTATAACAACGGGATATGGGTACTTATCTTTAACTACTTCCGATTGATTGCATCCAGTAAATACTGTAACAAAAAACATTAGGATAAAGATAACAATTATTTCTTTTTCCGTAACCCTAGCTTTCACAATTACTCCTCTCAGATATTACACTATGGGCCTGATAATTTTATGTATCAGACCCAATATTACTATTTAAATACAAAACGCATATGGCAATCTAAAGCCTATTAAAATTCTTTTGATGCGGCATATCTCTCAGTTCCATTATAGTTACCAATAATTATGTGGTAACTTTCTGCCTTCCGATTGCTCGCCGAAGAATACACCTTTTCCGTATTTAACACTCTATCTTTGGTTGTACCATTATAGGTTTTCTCTTTCTCGTTTGTACCACCTCCCACAGTCGCAGTAAGTTTTATCGAAGCATACAAATAGGTTGCATCCGCCCATGGCCATGCATGAGATTTAGCTGAAGCCCATCCCTGAGACGCATGGTATAACAATTTTCCCTCTCCACCATAGGTCGTCATTCGAGTAGATGCTCCTACCGGAAAAGCAGAAATCTCCTTAACACAATCAATGTTTGCACCATCACTTGCCAACACGGTATTTGTAACCATCAAAATGACTATTGAAACAAAAAAAGCAATTGCTCGTTTCATTATGTGAACCTCCCTTTACTTAGCATATTAGCACTTTGCGCATTAAAAATAGTCTTAACAGTCAAACAATATTTGTTGATTCATCGACCATCTGATTAATGGTACTTCGATTTGCTTATTTGTCCAAAGGTAACACCGCCTTCCGAGTTGATACATTATTCATTCCCTTTTATTCCTATGCTCTCCTTACTAAATGCGGCATTGGCGACCATACACACAAGAAATCCCATTTGTTAATCCGTATCACCATGTGGCGATGCGAGCCGCCCGCTCATGAAATGCAGGGGGTATTTTTATATGTGGACAATCATAGGCATCCCTCCCTGGCCGCCGGGTCATAAACGGCTTTTGTTGTTCCAATATGCAACCAAGCCTCACACTGTTTATTGCATCTCCATTAACTGCCGTGTTGTCATTCGAGGCTCAACATATCTGCCGTCAATGGCCGAAAACACCATACAATCTTCAAAATAGAGCTCCGGGATGCCGTCTATTTGCAGATCATAGAATACATACCACGATGGGGTATATTGTCCCTGCTCTTGATTTGTATTAGCCGATGCCAACAAGCCGGTTCCCAAACATATTTTGTTTATTGTTATTACGCATTGATGCTCAGGATTGCCTTTATTTGCATGGCAGTATTTCATTTGATTGGTAACGATAGATATCAACTCGTCAAGCCCTACCAAGCTCCCACTGTCGCTTTTTCCGATTTCCTCGACCGCTCCTTGCCAATCAAACACAGCAACGCCTGTCTCATCAACGAAAACCTCTATCAGCTCGCTTTCCCACGGTGCAACCAACGCTGGGGAAACGCCGTTGTTTATCCTGCAATCCCTGCCTATCAAATAGGCCGTTAGCCCTCCTATCCTTTTTGCGTATGTGAAAAGCCAGCCATTAGTGATTATTTCCCCCGTATATGGCGTGACAAGTCTTGCTTTGGAATCGGTGCGGCTATACGACCCGCCGCAAATATCATTTACCAATTTATCCGCCTGGTCTGCCGCGGCCTTTTCGGATACCGTTACCGATATGGTGGTTCCGGCGGGTTCGCCGCTTATGGCATCTCCGGCTTGAACCATACTCTCCGCCTGCAATACGGAATCAGGATATTTTGCATAGTAAAAGTAATTTCCGTTCCTCTCAAACTGGGCTTGCTCCCATCCTCCGTCATTCTCAAAGTCCACTATACACAGTTCATTTTGGTCATGATTTTCCCAGCCGAATGCTGTCCTTCCTGTGGACTCAGGTGAGTTCTTGATTTTCTCCTCGATTTCACGAACGACCGAGTTCACATCAAATTGTTCGTCATAATCCCCGTTTGCGCTTTTCTGCTTAAGCCTTATCAGTACATTTGCCCAATATGCTTTATTCGCCTGAGCATACTCATATAGACTTGCGCCCTGCGAGAACATATTAACGAGCCTAATATTTTCATCGTCTGAACGTTTAAGCCTCTGCACGGTATATATGGATGCTCCTTCAATTCCCTCTGCGCTGATATCTGCATCGTAGCGAATTATCATATTGGCTTTCGGGAAGTCGATTTGGTCATTATATTTTTGCGGGAAACTGTCCGCACTGGCCTTTTCACCTTTTTTGCCGTCTGATCCTTGTCCGCTGATTATTAAGCTATCCTTTCCGTCCTGTTCGCCAACGATGGGCGAAATGCTGGGCGTGGGTTGGCAGGCAGAAAATATTAACAATATATTTATCGTCAATACGAACCATACAATCTTCTTTTTCATCTATTTTTCAATATGCCAGCAATGCAAATCACCGTATGGCTGTGCACATTGTTTGTTCTCCTTTCATAAATGTCGGAAGTCAGCAGGTATATTAAGCGCATGATGCGGAAAGCATCATGCGCTTTTACCTTAGGAATTAAGCGGCATAAAACTTGCCTACGGCGTAAAAGTAACCATAAGACGAAATAGCAGACAGCCTTAACTTAGCAGAAGAGTAATTATTGGCTCCGCTTTTAAAAGTTAAAGTAACACTGTCGCCGCCCCATACGGTTAATTCGTTGCTGAGCGCTGTACTGCCACTTACGACCTTTGATTTATGCGGAGAGGCGTAAGGACTGTCTCTTTCAGTTGCACTACTTGTGCATTCGTCTCGCGCGTAGCTCCAAGAAGTACCAACCCTATCCAGTGATCTGGTATCAAAGTAGTTATTTGCACCGCCGGAGTATTCATGGTATCCGGCAAATGCAACGGATGACATTGAAAAAATCAAAACTGCAACAATAAGGAAAGCTATTATTTTTCTCATTTTAGTATCCTTTCAAATACGGTATTTACATTTTTGTATATCATGGGATACAATTTAGCCATACCCTTGCAAACCGGCATCGCCCTTTCAGCGATGTGAGCCGCCCGCTCATGAAATGCAGGGGTGTTTTTATGTGTGGGCAATCATAGGCATCCCTCCCTTACCATTTTCCGTTCTGCAAAGACCGCCAGGAGATATACAGCAGGAAACAGCCCAGCATGGATAAAAGGATATCGTCTATATTGCAATAGCCGGTCCGCATGATAAACTGCAGAAATTCTATCAGGCCGGATATGGCGATCATACAGCCCCAATACACCAAAGGCCGTCTAAACTGCGCATAGAGGAGCAGAAGGTTCAATGCCAGCGGGACAAGCAAAAACAGTTGATATATCAAATGGGAAAGCGCCGTACCTGTGTGCAGCTTGAACAGGATAGACCGAAAGGGAACTAAATTAACGCCTGAAGCCGTGCCGGCTACATCTATATAATAATTGCGGAACAGGAGGCCATATAGAAGCATGCAGTGAAATGCCAGACAGATATACAGGGCAAGCTTCCATATTTTTTGCAGGGCTTGTTTCTCACAGCGGGAAAGGAAAAGTATCCCTAGGAACAAAGGAGCATACACCGCAAAGCAGAGAAGCGCAATGTCTGTAAATGTATCAATAAAGTGACCGGAGAATACAATATAAGCCAGATATAAGACCCAACCTGTTGCAAATAGAGCACAGAGAGAAAAAACAACTTTTTTCCAAACTGCTATGTGCATACCAACTTCCTTTCTGGACGGGTTCCCGAATTATTTTGGAAGCCCGTCCCGACTTTTCTTCAAAGCACGATGATACTAATCCGAGATCGTAAAAGTACCGCTCAAATAGATATCATCTTCTGCCTTATCAAATCTGAGAAAATACTTGTTACTGCTGCTGAGATTTGAAAATACCCCAGCGCCCCCATAACGGTTCATCGTTAATGTATCAATATGGGTGTATCCAACAAAATCCTTCCTTGCACATTTAACAAAAAAGACATTATTGGTTACATGATCCGCATCGGGCTCACAGTCAATAGATACGGCAATTCTAGATACATTCTTAAATAATACGTCAGTGTAGACGGCCAACCTGAAATAAAATGAACCCGAATAATCTCTCTCCGAAAGGTCCCAATCAGCAGTGGGAATATCTGCACCACGGTTCAGAATTGTATCGGTCAAATAAATGCTCCCTGGAGAGCCTTGCATATCCATCGCATATGCTGTAGAAAATGCAAATAACGCACAACAAATAAAGAAATACGCAAATCTTTTCATAAATGATTTTTTCTTTCCTCGTCTCATCATCTTAATAGTATTTGAATCAGGCCGTGGTTAATCCTTATAAAATCTATACCGTATCATAGGGCATAGGGCTTTTATGGTATGATTTTATAAGAAATAATGACTTTTTTGCTCGCCCAACGGTGCCGCCCCCTTTCATATGTTTCTATATATAAGACGCAGCAACTCATAAAAATCTGTCACGGAAAATAGATAATACCTGAAATGCAGGGGTATTTTCATATATGCACAATCATAGGCATCCCTCCTTCCGTTCGTATGCACCAATGTCCACGACGGAGTGCCCCTTGCCTGTCGCTACATGTATGAGACAATTTAGCGAAGCAAAATATGACAGAAAAAATAATTTTTTCTTGTCATATTTCACTCCTCTGGTTTGTCTCATTAGCAAATAATCCGAAAGGAAGGAATACTTATGAAAAAAAGATTGATCTCGTTACTGTTGATCGCCACCTGCCTATTCTGTTTTTGCGGCTCTGCTTTAGCACTGAAAGAACCGGAAGTTAAATCCGCGGGTTCGGTATCAGCGGGACTGTCAAAAGTTAGCGGCAGTACGTATGAATTGTGGGGACAAATCAATGGGACAGCCGGTGAAAACTTGACTATTAGGGTAAAGCTCTATAAAGGCAACACATATATAACCGAAATTTTTAATAGCGGTAAGGGCCCCACCGTGCATGCAAGTAAAAATGTAACACTTAGCAGTGGTGAATACAGGCTAGACATAACCGGTACCACGGCAACGCATACAATCACAAATACGATATATAAGACAATCTAAATACTTATAAAAGATGGTATTCTTAAGCTAAATAATCAGCGGCCGCATACTATTATGTGCGGCCGCTGTTTTTTATCTATCCTCAAAAATATAGTAACTATAATCAACGCCATCATCGGCGATTATTGTAATCAGGCTATCATCAATTATACTTACGGCAAGGAAGGAACCATCAGTACTGTCAATAAAACAGTTGAGCGTGTTACCATCAGACAGCTTATGCGTCCATTCTTGTTCACAGTCTGAAACGGATCCAAAATACTCGGACGTAATCTGCCAGTGCTGATAAATACAAATCCTGTTACCATCGTTCAGAATAAATGTGGCATATAGACTAAATCCGCTATTGCTTTTTACTGCCATAATATCCTCAACGGGCAGCTCCAGCGTGTTTTTGAACTTGTATGCTTTATATCCGTTATCCTTTTCGAACTCCTCATAACTGCTGTAATGCTTTTCCTTATAATCAACCGCAGGAAAATCATAAGGAATCTCGGGAGATATGGTATATCCGCCGTCATGTACAGTCAGAATAAAGCTGTATAGTTGCTTCGCCCATGTCCGGCCGGTGGGCGTAACAATAAAGAATAATGTGATAAACACGATAAGCGCCATTAATATAACAATCCCGCGGCGCATGCCGCCTAATGCCCAGACAACGCTTGAGCTGCGCCTATTCGCGGCGGCTTGCTCCTTCTCGATGAGCCTGTCGAAGGGCTCCCATTCGGAATCCGGCAAATCAGACCTTTTTTTTGCTCGGTCAACTATTTCTTCAAGAGAGGCATGGCCTCCTTTCTCGGCTATTATTTCTTCAGCCTTAGCTTTACTTATAGCAAACCGCCCATCGACAAGGTTGGGATACGATTCAACCAGTTTTTTAAACTTGCGTTCTAACATTTTATGCCCCCATTACTTATATTTCTATATTTTAAAAATGAACGTTATCACAAAAAGCCATAATCGCATGTCGCTTAAAGCCAGTGCCTTGCGTAGTCGTTTGAATTTCTGAGCAAGTGTATTGGATGGGAGCCCCATTTGCCGTGCCACCTCCTGAAGGGGGTAGCCGTCAAGGTACCTCATATAAAAAGCTTCTGCAAGGTCGGGCGGATACTTTGCCAGCTGTTTATTTAAGCTTAAAAGGAACTCAATATGAGCCATATCGTTAGCACTCTTTGCAATAATCGAGTTTAACTCTGTGCCAGTTGGGTCTATGCATATGCACCTGCCTTTACGCAAAGAACTGTTATAAACCATATGTCGAAGGCTGGTGTTGAAGAAGGCCCTTGGAAACCGGATTTCCTCGACATCAGTATTTCTTTCAAGAAGGGCTATGCACAGATCACTGACCAAGTCTTCAGCGTCTTCAATGTTTCCCGTCAACGAGACGGCATACCGTTCTAAATTCTCCCTGCACTTGCTGAACTCTTCAATTAATTCATTCTTGTCCATGTAAATGCTCCTGCTTATGTACGTATTACAAATGCTCTTATATTAGCAAATATATATTACCATACATATAAGTGACAAATCAGAGAGCAAAAATATGACATCATTCTATATTTATCTCATAATTCATATGTTTTGCCCGCCTTCCTTGCATGATAAAATTTTTAATGCCAAACTGTTCACTCTTTTTTCCATATATGAGACCGATAAGAGGACCAGAATATGACACACAATTTAAGATATAAGCAATTTATATAGCATTTAAGCAAGTATAATATAGTATTTTAAACGCTTCTTTTAAAAGAACGAATGTTATAGCATTTAAACATATAAAATATAATATTATATCTTTGCAGAGGAGATAGATGAACAAAAAAGAGTCCGGCAAACGCATACAAAAGGTGAGAAAAAGCCGTGGCCTTACGGCAAGAATGTTGGCTGAAATGATAAGTATTGACGATACGTTTTTGCGGCAAATCGAAGGTGGACGTGCGTTGCCTAGCCTGCCGGTCTTTATCAGCATTTGCAATGCGCTGGAAGCATCTCCGGATTATTTTCTCAGGGACTCAATAACAACAAACGAGCTTACCAAATGCGAGGAACTTCTTAAAATGTGGGAAGATGCTACGCCTATGGAGTCGCAATTGATAGTCGACATGATAATGACGGCAAGAAAATACATTGATTGAGCCATGCAGCCATAGTCCTGCCCAAATCCCGCTGTTTCCATTAACCCAGGGTACTCTTTTATCAGTACTTTAGCGACAATAAACCGCCAGCTATGCCGGCGAGAATAGGAAGCTTTAACCGGGGAGCTGCGCCGTCACCACGCATTTCCCCGGCGCATGCCCGCTATATCTGAAGGGATAGCAGGTCACCAGCACAAGCGTTTTGCCATCCACAGTAGGAAGCCGCAAATCGTCGGTACTTTCGTAAATTGTGATGTCCGAAACGGTGTAGGCGTAGGCAATGCCATCCATCGTAACCGTGATCGTATCGCCGCGCTCAACCTTTTCAAGCACCTTTAGGTGATTCCGGTTACGATGGCCGTAGACAACGCACATTCCACTCTCACCGGGCAACACAGAGGTCGTAAGCCAACCGGGAGTTTTCTTGAGCGTTGATTCTTCTACGCCGTATGCGACGGAGATGGTATCGTTCAGAATATCCAGCGTAAAGAAGCATTCGCCCTCCTGCTTTGGGGAAGGCGCTGCCGGCGGCGAGGGAGCGGGGCTTTCGATTGTCTCCGACATTGGTATTGGCCGAAGAGTAGCAACAGATGAAGACAGGGGAATGGGAAGCTCCATGTGCACAACTTCAGGCGTGGATATTGGTTTAATCTCGACGAAAGTATCATCGTTTTCGTGCGGCGTAAATACAATGGCACCGAATATTATAATCGAAACGGAGAGAGCAGCAAGTAATGCCGTTCTTTTGATATTCTGCCTTTTCATTTTATTTCCTTTCTGTCAGTTGGCCGGTCTGCCGAAGCATACCCATTCCCATTCAGAGCCGTTCTTGCCCCAATGCTTGCGAATCTGTACGCTGTTATTGCCGCCTGTGCTGTCAATGAGAAATTCATCGTTAATATAGATGGCGACGTGGTGGATCTGCAGCCAGCGTTTGCAACGCCCTGTACCGCAGCGCCGGGTATCCGTACAATAGCCCTCGCCGCGGGAAGCGTCCTTACGGGCAAAGAAGATAAGGTCGCCCGCCTGAAGCTGTGATGAGTCGGTGAACAGTACGCCCATATCCCTACACTTCTGCGCCATGCCCGTAGAGGTCAGCCCGTTCATGGAGGACAGAATGCAATCACGGTATGCCGCCCGTACCAGGCCGGAACAGTCCATACTGGAATAACTGCGCCCGATGTACCGTTTTGCGGCTTGTACTATCTGCGCGCCAAGCTCATTAGGAGGCAAGTCGGGATTGATATTTAAGCCAAAGCCATACTCGCCTCCGTCACCCACGGTATCGCCAAGCAGCTCCGCAAAAAGCGGGTAATAATCAGGGCGCATCAGCTCGACAAGCATTTCGTCTTGATCTTGGTTGAAATGATATAGCTCCGCGCCGTCGCGGTAGTCCATGCTTGCTACATTGACATAGATATGCAGCGTGGTCTTACTCTCAGTCACGGGATCGCCGTTTTTATCAAGGACGAGGGCCCCATATTCATCGGTGATGGTGACCGTTTCGGATTCCAATTCCGTTCGGTAGGAAACGCTGTTCATATCGTGGAATATCTCTTTTAGCCGTTCAATGTTATCCGGCGTCATCGAGGTAACATCGGAGGGATTTTCCGCATCTGCGCCAACCTTTATGGCATACACGCCCACCACATCCGCCCAATTGGGTACGGGGCTTTCGGCTCCCTCCATATCGCCCTCATAGATGACCTCCACAACGTCCGCGCCGCTTTGTGAGGACAGCTCTGCTATTCTGTTCTGCATCTCGCTTTGAAACCCGGTATTGATACTCTCTATGGCTTCGGTCATGGGCTTGCTGCCGTCAGCCGATTCGTTCGCGGAAAACACGCCGAACAGCGACAGCAAAGCAATCACAAGCACAATGACGATTATGATAACGACGGCTACCCAGCCGCCGGCTGCAATAGCGGCTATCAATGCCTTGACCGCCGCAATGAGTGCCTTTACAAATGCGGCAACAGCTTTTGTCGCCGCAGCAGCTGCTTTTGCTGCGGCCTGTGCCGCGCGCGCCGTCACCTGCGTTGCTTTTGCGGCAGCCTGCGCGGTTTTCTGCGCCGTTTTCGCCGCCTGTTGCGTGGTCTTGACCGTTTTTTCGGCGGCCTTTATGGTCTGCTTCGTCGTTTTCACGGTGCGCTGTGCCGTTTTGACCGTGCCTTTTGTGGCGATCTTGGCTGTGTTCGCGCTTTGCTTAACGGTCCGCTGTGAAGCCTGCCACACCCTGCGGGAACTTTGAACACTTTGGCGAACACGTTCCCGCCCTTGTCGCGTGGCGTTGCTATCCGGCGAAGAAAAAGAGGAACGGTTTTGCTCCGTTCCTCGCTGCGCTTCCTTGTACTGTTTTCGCAGGTCGTTTGCTTTTCGGGCAAGCTGCTTGCCCCGGTATAGCAGCTCGTCTCCAACGTTGTGGGCTGCATCGTCGGCTGTGCGCTCCACACGCTCCTCGGCGTATTGCTCTGGCTGTTCGCTCTGTGGTTGTTGCCGCTCCGCGGCCTCTTTTGCCTGCTCCTTTGCGGAGATAAAAGAACGCCGCATAAGCTCCTTTGGGGCTCGTGCGGCGTCGGTCATCAGACGGGGAGCACGGTCTGTTGACTTTGTTTTTATATCTTTCAATAGCTTTTACCCCCACAGCTCCGTTTCACCGGGCTTCGTCGTCAATTTTCTGTATAGCTCGGTGTTCTTTGGGAACCTGTTTACGAAAGGTACCAGCGCGTTGCCGATCTTCATGAGACCATGCCCCGCCTCAGCATTAGTGATGTAGTTCATCTGCTGCTCGGAGATATTGAACAGCGCCGCCAGCTTCTCCCGATCGCTGGCAGCCTGATTGTGCATGACGATAAACTCCGAGTTGGAAAGCATACTGCGTGCTGATACGTTATCAAGCAAATACTCCACATTCTGCGTAATGCCCGTGGGGAAGGCGTTACGCTTGCGGAACCTGCGCCAGGCGGAGGTGAAGAACATGCTGCTGTACGGGTTTTCGTAGACCACATGGAACTCGTCAAGGTACACGTGGGTGCGCCTGCTCGCTTTCCAGTTTTCCGTTACGCGGTTCAGTATCGCATCCGTTATGACAAGCAGGCCCATGGTCTTGAGCTGCTCCCCAAGGTCGAGAATGTCGTACACGATAATGCGGCTCTGAGTATCGGCGTTGGTGGGATAGGCAAAGGCGTTCAGGCTTCCCTCGGTGAAAAGCTCGAGGGAGAGCGCCAGATCCCGGGCTTCCGGTTCGGGCTGCGCAAGAAGCAACTCACGCAATGCCGGCAAGGTGGGCAGCGGCCCGCCATTGCGGTAGTTTTTGTATAGATCGCCGGTGCAGCGGTCGATTATGCTTTTGTCTATGGAAGTAAGCTCCCGCGTCTGGTCAAGCTGCTCCAGCAGCGACATGATGAACTGCGACTTCTGCGCGATGGGGTTTTTCGTGTCCGAGTAACCCTCCACCATGTCCATGGCGTTGATGTGGTCAGGGCTCCCCGCAGCGATGTGGATGATCTCCGCCCCGAAATCCCGCAGGAAGCCATACTCCCGTTCGGGATCGCAGACGAGGATATCATCGTCGGTATTGAGCGCAAGCTGCGTCATCTCATCCTTGCAGCCGAAGGATTTGCCTGAACCCGGTATGCCGAAGTGAAAGGAAGAACCGTTCATCAGGTTAGCCTTGTTGACTACTATCATGTTGCCGCTGATGGCGTTTTTGCCGCAATAGATGCCGCCCTTGTCAAACACCTCCTGCACGCGGAAGGGCATGAATACAGCGGCGCTTTCCGTGGTCAACGTTCTTAACGCATCGATTTTGCGTATGCCGTATGGCAAAACGGTATTCAGCCCTTCGAATTGCTGATACTTAAGCGTAGAGAATTGGCATAGCCGCTTTCGGCCTATGGTAAAGAGGGCGTCGGTATAGCTGTTGAGTTGGCGCTTGTTGTCCGCCGTAATTACGGCGGTGAGCACGCCGAACATCATGCGCTGGTCGCGGTTCGTCAGGTCGTTGAGGAAATCCTTACTCTCGCGGCGCTGCACTTCCATGTCAAAGGGGATAACAGCCGAAAAGTTGTTGTTCTGGTTCTGCCGCCGCTGCCAGTTGGCAATGTTTGTCTCCACGCCCAGCAGTCGGTTTTCAACTTCACGCACGGCCTCATCCGTGGGAATGGGGATGAAGTCAAGCGAAAGCATCATGCTTGCGCCTATGTCGCAAAGCTCCGTAATCATATCGTCCTTTATGTAGTTGGCATAATCCCTAAGAAATACCACCCGCCCGCAGCGGTCGCCGAAGCGGAAACAGTCGCGCTCTGTTTCAAATGTATCGGGGCAAATATAGTCCCTGAAGCTATGCCCCTTTTTAGCCACATCGTTAATGTCAAAGTAGAAATCGCTTTCCTCATCGGGCCGGAAGAAGTTGTGAATCAAAGCAAGGCGTTCCATAGCGTCAAGCTCTTCGCATTTTGAACCGAGCCGAGAGAGATAAACGGCCAGCTCGCTGCCGACTCTGTTGAAATATGCTCGGGCGTCGGCAATGTTGCCCTTTCTGACGCTTACCGTAAGATAGCGCAAATGCCGGAAGTTACCCGCGCCTATGGCTTCGTCCATAAACCGCGCGTTGGATTCCTTGCGGAAGCGGTCCATGTCATCATTGCACATGGGCATTATTATCGATTCGTTAAGCGCCTTTTGATTGTAACGGGACAAGGCAATAGTAAGTTTATATGTGGAGCCGCATTCAAAGGAATTTATCAGGTCGCAGTACTTCAAGAACAGCGTTTGCGTATCCTCTTTTGAAAGCATGGCATAGTTGATGTCGGAAAATTTGAATGTTTTGGTGTATACGTTGCCGGATTTGAAAATACCGTCGCTCCAAATACGGTTGACGGGGATTATCTCCTGCACTTCCTTGGGGATAATGAAGCGTTCTCTGTCCTGCCGCAGTATGGTTTGCAAAGTCTTAATCATGTTTCTTTTGCGCCTCCTTTTCGTACTTTCGAATTGTGGGTTGCAGTATTTCATAGTAGATATCGGTGGGATGGAACAGCAGCCGCTTGGGTATAAGAAATTCAGAGCGTATAAACGCCGCGATGAACTTTTCTGCCGGCATACCGTTATATCTAAGGAACCCAAGCGCCGTAAACGGCGCGGCCCCTAAGATGCAAAGCCACGATATCGTTTCCGTGCCAAGGTAACCGCGCAGCCCGAAGTAGATTGCTACGGCTATGCCTATGGCAAGCAGTGAAAATATGCATTGCCGCGCATTCAGCCCGAAAAACATGCTTTCCGTATAGTTCCGGATTTCCTTGTTTATTTTGATTTCCATGTTGCCTCCTTTTATAGCCCAAACATCTCTCTGACAACCCTGTCAGCCATCTTTACCGCGCCCGTCAGCACAAGCAGGTTGAAGATTAACTCGCCCATGTACGCCCACACCATTGTGACGGGGCTTGAGCTCGCGTCCACCACAGGCTGGCTTGAGGCAAACACGCTGAAAATGATACACCCTAACACGATGATAGCCCCCTCCAGACATACTGCCGCATACGATTTCAGGAAGCTCTTGCCGATGTTCGCGGAGGGTTCTCCGGCAAAGGCGGATAAGGGAATGGGCGCAATCGCCGTGTAAAGATAGAGCTTGAAAAAGCGCCCGTAGACGCTCATGATCATCACAAAGGACAGCACGATAATCACAAGGCTCCCGATCAGGCTCACAGCCCAAGCTGGGATGGACTGCCAAAACGTAAGGGCTTGGATCGCCGCTTCCATTTCTGCGGGCATTGTCACCGCCGTTTGCGCCGCAAGCCCCGCAGTGTTTATGGTGGTGGATATAATGCCCTGTACGATGCGAAACAAAGCCATCATAAGATCAAGCCCGTAGCCCACCACGGCTTTGGCAAAGATAAAGCGGATAAAAAGCTTCGCCGCGTGCTCGGGTCTTTTGATTTCCGCAAACGAACCGCAGGTCTTCATGACGCCCACCACGAAAAACAGCACCAGAAGCGCGAAGCCTATGGCCTTCAACGCGCCGTTGATACTGACGACCATGTTCCATATCCCGCCGCCCTTGAAGCTCTCGGGGGATTGGGTGATAAGCAGCCATATTTCCTGCAACTTGGCGTTCCATACGCTAAGCGCATTCATGATGTTATCGATAATCCAGTTGCCGCTGTTCATGATTTCTCACCTCCATTTCTGATGGCAGGCTTACCGCTTGGGCAAGCCCGCCTTTCTATGCGCCTATCGGCAGGGATCATCTTTGTGTGGCGTTCTTTCCTTTACCACGCCGTATTTATCGTCAACGTAGTATCTGTTCACAAACGGATTATAAATAGCGGAACACTTCACGCCGTTGTACTCCGCGATATACCGATTGTCGCCAACCCTATCGAGTATGGTCGCATCCCGTAGCTGTCCGTTCAAGGAATGAATGTGCATGGGTTCTGTGAAAGGTGTAAACATTACGCTACCTCCCGTCAGCCCGTGATAAGATTCAAAATCTCGCGGGCAAAGGTGATGATAACGCCGCCTGCGAGGGTCAAAAAGCCGTTGGCTCTCTGCGACGGATCATGCGACTTCAAACTCAAGCCTACCTGCACAATACCGAACGCCAGCAATATCATGCCGATGGCACGAATCAGCCCGAAGATGAACTCGGATAGATTGTTCACCACTTGCAGCGGATCGTCAGTGGCAAACGCAGTCGTAGCAGTGGAAAACACCAACGCGATGGTGCAGAACGCAATAAAGATTCGTTTCATTTTCTTAGACATTTTCCTATTCCTCCGATTCTTTTTGATAGAGTTGGTATATCTCATCCTCAGACAGCACCTCATAATCGGCATAGTCGCCGGAAAGCAGAATATCGTCCGGATCAAATCCCCTGGGCGCTTGTCCATGCAGATAGGGCCGCATACCGCCGTCTGTGGTCAGTTTGATGTTGGGGTGGCGCAGAATATCGTACTTTTCATCCTGTATGGGATGCTCTCCGCGAATGAACAGCAGGGCGTACCTGTTGTCGAGCATCCGGATTTCATCGGCGGTGTACAGTTCGCGCCCTGAAAGCTGATAGTTTGTTGAATAACTACCGCTTCTGCCCGTGCTTTTTCCGTATGTATTCGTGTCTATGGTGGCCCTGCCAAGGTAAGACTCCGAAATCATTTTGTGCGTAGAGGTTTCATTGCCGCCCAAGTAGAGAAATTCATCGCAATTGCCTATTACGCTTTCCCATTGCTTTTCAAAAAGAGCTTTGAGCTGTGCGATGTTCTGTATGATGATGCTCACGGATATTTCCCTTGAGCGCATGGTGGCAAGCAGCTTATCAAATTCATCGGGCAGGGCGACATTTGCGAACTCATCCATCACACAATGAACGTGCGTGGGAAGCCTGCCCCCATGCACATGATCGGCAATATAGTAAAGCTCCTGAAATACGGAAGAATACATCATGCCGATGATGAAGTTCAGGCTGCTGTCGTTGTCGGGAATAATGGCGAACAGCGCCGTCTTTCGCTCTCCAAGTGATGGAATATCAAGCTCATCATAGCTGACTATGGACGCGATCTGCGGAAGGTTGAATTTCTCCAGCCGGACGCCAAGGGAAATAAGTATGCTTTTTGCAGTCTTGCCCGAGACGAAAAGTCAAGGACTTTTTCATCAAATTCACAAAGAAGTCACATTCTGCGGACTTCCTCACGCAGCAGACGCTTGATTTTGTCCTCCATCGTCTCCTTGGCGGTCTGGCTGAAATGCA